>JAEEGF011185795.1_pt1 | contig 15241 bp, 10 predicted proteins | sample 9134171 | NCBI WGS metagenome assembly JAEEGF01 (sample SAMN16246542, study PRJNA631951) | gut metagenome | biome: gut microbiome; feature: rumen; material: AP-attached | host: Bos | place: Iran: Karaj | collected 2018-10 | reverse complement strand
GGGCTCGGAAACAACCTTATCCCAACTGCGCTGGGTGCACAATGCACCTAAGTCGGCATCAGTCGTTTGAACGTTGACCGAGCCTGTGTTGTCAATCACACGGACATAGCGTTTCTGTACGGAACTCCTGACACGATAGTAACCATCGTCAGGGTACTGGGCTTGAGCGACCAGCGTACAAATCAAAGTGAGTAAAAGGAGTTTAAATCTTTTCATAAGCATAGGTTATTTGAAAAAGAATCTGACTCCTACCATACCGCTATGGGTATGGATAAGAGTCAGACTCAATATTGGTTTAAACTATGAGAAACATGCTAATTACTCTGCAATACAGATAGTTACACGGTTGAGGTCGTTCTCAGCGAACGGCTGTACACGTGAACCCTTAGAATCGAAGGAAATTCGATCTGCAGAGATATTGTACTCGTTGATCAGAGCCTTTACAACTACGTCGGCACGCTGCTTAGCGAGACGGTCGTTGATACGGTTGTTACCAGTACCAGCGTCAGCATAACCAGTGACCTCAACCTTAGCATTGGGGTTCTGCTTCAGATAGTCGGCGATGTCCTTGATCTTCTCAGCCTCGGTCTCTCTCACCTTGAACGAATTGATGGTGAAGAAGATATCACGACGCATCTTCTCAATGGGCTTCACCTCTACCTTAGCGGGAACCTCTACGACCTTCTCAACAACCTTCTCCACGTAGCGAATCTCGGGCTCGGGATCAGGAGTGAACTTGGTGGTATAGGTCTTGCCGAGGTTGATCTTCACACCAGCGAGGGCGTTGAAATACCAGTCCCAGTTGCCAGCCTTCTTTGAGTTGTACTTGTCAGAGAGGGTGTTGGCATTACCTTCGATGTTGATGCTAACCTTGTCAGAAACACGGAAATCGAAGAGCAGACCAGCCTTACCGAAAGGTCTTACCTTGGTACCGTCCCAGAGGTAGCGCATGTTCTGTGAGTTATCATACACCCAGTTGACGTTCTGATAAGCAGCAATCTGCTTCTCTACATCCTGTGCCTCGTCGTTCTTGAAAGCGATGTTAGCACCACCGCCAATCAGCGCATATACGTTGAGCAGACGCTTGGGATTGTAGTTGCAAATAATGTTAGAGAGGTTGAACGTTAACTCCAGAGAAGGAGCAACATAGTTCCACTTCCACTTACCTTCATACTCTAATCCAGCAGCGATATCATTATCGTCGAGCTTGATGACGCCCTTGCTCTGCCAAGCATTTACTGCGAGACGCAGACCAATAACCTTTGAGAAGTTGTAACCTACACCAATCTGTGCGGTGGGAGACAACAGATCACTGAACTTGCCCTCACCCAGGGTGTACTGTCCACCGCCCTGCAGAGTAATATACCAATGGGGCTGGAACACATATTCTGTTGTGCCTTTCTGCTCGGCCTGGGCAGATGCTGAAAGCACGCCCAGGAAAAGCAGAAGTGACATTATTGTTTTCTTCATGTTCTTAATCCTTTAAAATGTTGACTTTATTAAATTAGAACTGTACATAGAAACGCTTGATGACAACCTTACCGTGATAGTCAACGGCGCTGTAGGCAATCTCGTAGATGTAGCCAGCCTGACCATTCAGCGTGCAAGAACCCTCGCTGTCGAGAACCTTAGCCAAATTGGTGCCGTTAGAATTAGCAGTCTGACCGACGCTAATAGCGGCCTGTGAACCGTCAGCATTGAAGACGTCAGATACTACAACAAACTTCTTGTAAGCAGGAGCCAGCAGCTCGAGAGTGTAAGAAGTAGGAATGAGCGTCAGTGAAGAACCGCTTACCTTGGTAGGATTGCTCTTAGAACGTGACAGGATACCAATCTTATCACCGCTCTTACCAACCAGAACAGGCTGCAGAGCCTTGTTAGGAGTCTTGCTGAAGATGCTGTTCATCTTGTTGTAAGCCTTTGTGATATAGCTGTTCAGCTGAGCTTTGAGGTCGTCCTTAGCGTTACCGATAGCATCGTTAATCTTGGTGTCGATGTTACCCAGAGAAGCAACGTCGTTCAGCAGATTGGTGATGGTCGTAGCGAGGTCGCTGCTTGCACCGAACTGAGCGTTGATCTGATTGATAATCTGCTGCAGAGTTGTGCTCATATCAACGTCCTGATTCATATTGATCGTGACGGGAACACTGTATATAACGTTCCAATCCATTCCCGTCGTCCTGTTCTGCCATTTACCCAGATCGATATTATATACCCAAGGATCCTCCTCATCAGCCATGTAATATCTATACTTACCATCAGTTACAAGGAAATACTGTACCTTGCCTGTCTCAGGATCCTTCAAGGTGTAGTTGATAGTAAACGTAACAGTCGTCGTTACACTAGACAGGTCAATATCCTTGAAGGTGATAGAACCCTGATACTTCGAGAAGTCGGGCAAATTGAGGTTGATGTTGACGTTGATCTTGTTGATAATCTGAGCAACCAGATCCTGCAGCTTCTCCTCACCGGGCAGGCTGACATTCAGATCCTTCAGGAATGCATAAGAGAAGGGCTTGATGGCAGCAGCAGCTATACCATACTGAGAATAAACGTCGTAGTTATTCTGAGTATAATTATATGTGTTCTTGGGGCTTGTCCAAGTAGCCTTTACAGCATAAGCGGGCATAACGTCCTTCATGCTTGACAGAAGGGCAGCACCGAAGCTCAGCACGCTGTTCTTGGTCTTCTCCTTCAGCATATCCTTAGCAGCGCTCTCAAGGCTCTGATAGTCAATGCGAACCTTTGCCTTGTCGATGTTGTCTGCTTTCAGAGTAGCCTCAGCCTCATAGAAACCATTGTTAGCACGAGTGTAACCCATGGTCAACTCTTTCTCAGACTTCTTCAGAGCCTCAAGCTCAATACCAGCAGCATTGCCAGCAGAACTCTCCAGAGTCAGAGTCTTACCTTCGAAGTTGACGCTAGTGGGGTTCACAGTCAGGTACAGTTTACCAGCGTTACCCTGCTCCTTACCTTCCTTCTGGCTTACGAAAGGCTTAGCGGGAACGGTAGCTTGTCCGCTGAATCCACCAATCACCTGCATGTTACGAGCAGACCAGATCTCAGAAGGATCTACATAGTCAGCAGTGTTGACTGAGGGGAATGTTACTGCATGATCTGCCTGACCATAGTAAGCAGCGAGCATCTGTGAACGGATGTCCAGAGGAGTATTGAAGTAGCCGATAACGGGGCTCTCAGTACCCTGAATGATGATACCAGTCACCATGTTGTCGAGCAGAAGGTCAATGCGATTGTTGAGCAGGCTAACCTCCTCTTTAATAAATTTCACGATCTGGCTAACGTATGCCTCCAAACTGTCGATACGATTACTGTTATCCTGAGCAAGCAGCAATGCTTTCTCTGAAAGCTTCAGAGCAGAGTCTGCGGTTGCCTTAGCTTCAGCAATCTTAGCCTTGCAGGCTGAATCGCAACCACCAACATAGATGGTGTCATGCGTCATATTCTTAATAATAGAATCAACGCGGAAGTTCAGAGTTGTCAGTGTTACATCCCAACCGGCAATAGCGTCACGCAGGCTGTCGATGCGGACAGAATCCTGCTTAGCCAAGTTCTCAACATAAACCAACCAAGCGTTCAAAGTGTTCAATAACTTCAAACTGTCGCTGACACCGTTGAATCTAAGCTTGATCCACTCGTCATTGTAGGGGTTCTCAATGTAAGTAGTAGTACCAGTACCAGCATTCTTCAATGAATCTACAGTTTTCTGAAGATTGTTAAGCTTCGTCTGAACCTGTTCAAATTCTTTCTGAGAAGCGTACTTGGAAGGATCGCACTTACACTTGTACTGATCGATGGCTGCCCAAAGATCCACAATCTGCTTTTCAATAGCTTCGCGAAGAGTCATCTCCTTGTTGATACGAGCCTTCAGGTCGTCGTAAGAATCCTCGTCGATGTCTTTACAAGCGACGAAACTGCTCATGCTAAACACTGCTAGTGCAAACATGAGGAATCCAGTAATAATTTTCTTGTTCATAAATAAATAAATATTACAATTAAACATTTTGGTTATAATTTCTCAATATATATATATATATGGATTATGTGCAGGCGATATGCCCACGAATCCCTTTGCTTTCGTCTCACTTTTTCTCAAATTCGCTGCAAATTTAAGTTTTTTTTTCATATCTTCCAAAAAAATAGTTACTTTTTTTGCAGAAAATGCGTTTTTTTTGTGTTTTCTCAGTCTTTTTTATTATCTTTGCGTTCGAAAATGAATAAAAAAAGGAATACAAGGAACATGAAACGACTATTTGCACTACTGTTAGCGGTGATAGCCTTGTCCGGCGCTTATGGCCGTGAGCGCATCAATTTCGACAAAGGATGGCGATTCAACCTCGGTGGCAACATGGAGATGGCTACTGCGGAGTATGATGACAGTCGGTGGCGCTTGCTTGACTTACCCCACGACTGGGCCATCGAAGGTGATTTCAGTGCCGACAACAAATCGGGAGCCGGTGGCGGTGCCCTGCCTGGTGGTGTAGCCTGGTACAGAAAACATTTCCGTGTGCAGGATGTCTGTAAGTATTACCTTGAGTTTGACGGCATTTATATGAACGCCGTTGTATTCGTCAATGGCGAGGCTGTTGACTATCGCCCCTATGGCTATAGCTCGTTCGTTGTCGACATCACACGCTATCTGCGCTGTACGGATAATGTGATTGCCGTACGTGTGGACAATAGCGACCAGCCCAATTCGCGCTGGTATTCCGGTTGCGGCATCTATCGCCACGTGTGGTTGACCAAGACCGATTATGTCCATGTGAAGCATTGGGGCTTGCATGTGGAGACCGATGCAAAGACAGGAAAGGTAAATGTCAAGACCGAGGTGTCGGGCAAGAACTACAGTGTACAGTATAGCATGAAGGATGCTGCGGGTCGTGAGGTTGCAAAGGGCAGTGGTACTCAGACGGTATTGCACGTTAATCCCGCAACCTTGAAATTATGGTCGCCAGCCTCCCCTTATATATATAAGGTTAGCGCGCGCGTATATAATAAAGGTAAGATGGTCGACGAGTTTACCACCACGACGGCGTTCCGCGATTTCCGTTTCGATGCGAAGACCGGTTTTTGGCTCAATGGCAAGAATATGAAGTTGAACGGTGTCTGCGAGCACCACGACCTGGGATGTCTGGGTGCCGCCGTACATGAGGATGCCCTGCACCGCAAACTGTTGAAACTGAAGGCGATGGGTGTCAATGCCATCCGTTCGAGTCATAACCCTCCTGCCCCCGAACTGCTGAATATGTGTGACACGATGGGTTTCATCGTGATGGATGAGTCGTTTGATATGTGGCGCCGTCGTAAGACACAGAACGACTATGCCCGTTTCTTCGACAAATGGCACGAGCGCGACCTGACCGATATGGTGTTGCGCGACAGGAATCATCCCTGTATCCTGATGTGGTCGATAGGCAACGAGGTGCTGGAACAGTGGAGCAGTGCCGATGCTGACACGTTGACGCTGGAACAGGCAAATCTCATCCTGAATGCCGGTCATGACGCCTCGACACTGGCAAAAGACGGCGAGAAGAGCGTCAATACGCTGATGGCCGAACATCTGGCAGACATCATCCGCCGTTACGACACCACGCGTCCCATTACTGCCGGATGTAACGAGCCGTCGCCGGGTAACCACCTGTTTAAGGGCAAGGCACTGGACATCATCGGCTATAACTATCACCACGAGTGGATTAAGGATGTGCCGCAGAACTTCCCCGGTAGGCCGTTTATCATGACGGAATCGGTGTCGGCACTGCAGACTAATGGCTATTATCGTATGCCCTCAGACGAGGTCATCATAGCCCCGAAAGACTGGCGCGAGACGTATAAGGACTCGACCTATATGTGTTCGGCCTACGACAATATGCATGCTCCTTGGAGTTCGACACACGAAGAGACGTGGGATGTGGTAAAGCATACACCGTATGTCGGCGGACAGTTTATCTGGACGGGCTTCGACTATATCGGTGAGCCGACACCTTACGGTTTCCCCGCCCGCAGCAGCTATTTCGGCATCATCGACCTGGCAGGACAGCCGAAGGATGTCTACTATATGTACCAGAGCGAATGGACCGACAAGCCTGTGCTCTACTTGTTCCCACACTGGAACTGGCAGGAAGGACAGGAAATTGACCTGTGGTGCTACTATAACCACGCCGATGAGGTGGAGCTCTTCGTCAACGGCAAGAGTCAGGGCGTTCGTCGTAAGACAGAAAGAACAGGTGAACCGATAGAGGGTGCTGCTCTGAATACGCCTTACCATGTGGGTTGGCGTGTGAAGTACGAACCCGGTGAGGTGATGGTCATTGCCCGCAAGAACGGACAGCCCACGCTCAATCAGGTTATCCGTACTGCCGGTGCTCCCCACCATATCCAGCTTGATATTGACTATAAGGGCAAGGAACTGACCTTCGTACAAGCTACCGTTGTCGATATGGATGGCAACCGCTGTCCGATGGCAGAGAACCAGTTGCGCTTTTCGGCCAACAATGGTAAGATCATCGCCACCGATAATGGCTGCCAGACATCGATGGAGCGTTTCACCAGTCTCAATCGCAAGGCTTTCTTCGGTCGTTGTATCGCTGTCGTGAAAGGACATGGGGAACTGACGGTCAGTGCCGATGGTCTGATGTCGAACAAAATCAGGTTCTGAGACCTGAAACGTGAAACATGAAACTTGAAATATTAAACACTAAATATTAATTATGGAAAAGAAAAACTGGAAGCCAGCTACGCTCTGCGTGCAGGCTGGCTGGGAACCCAAAAACGGAGAGTCGCGTGTGCTCCCCATCTATCAGAGTACAACATTTAAGTATGACAATACCGAAGAGATGGCCGATCTCTTCGATTTGAAGAAGGAGGGCTATTTCTATACCCGTCTGGCAAATCCGACAAACGACGCGGTAGCCCGTAAGATTGCCGCTCTGGAGGGTGGAGTAGGGGCTATGCTGACGTCATCCGGACAGGCTGCCAACTTCTATGCGCTCTTTAACATTTGTGAGGCAGGTGACCATTTCGTTACCTCGAACGAAATCTACGGCGGAACGTACAACCTCTTCGGTGTGACGCTGAAGAAGCTCGGCATCGAGTGTACGTTCATCTCGCAAGAGGCCAGCGAGGAGGAAATCGACAAAGCCTTCCGTCCGAATACGAAGGCGCTGTTCGGTGAGACCATCTCGAATCCAGGCTGTAAGATCCTCGATATCGAGAAGTTTGCCCGTATTGCCCACAAGCACGGTGTTCCTTTGATTGTCGACAATACTTTCCCGACACCCGTCAACTGCCGTCCTTTCGAATGGGGTGCAGACATCGTGACGCATTCAACGACGAAATATATGGACGGTCACGCCACACAGGTGGGTGGATGTGTCGTCGACAGTGGTAACTTTGATTGGGATGCCCATGCTGACAAGTTCCCGGGACTCTGCACGCCCGATGAGTCGTATCACGGACTGACCTATACGAAAGCTTTCGGAAAAATGGCCTATATGACCAAGCTCGTGGCGCAGTTGATGCGAGACTTGGGCAGTATCCCCGCGCCACAGAATGCTTTCCTGCTGAATCTCGGACTGGAGACGCTCCATCTGCGCATCAAGCGGCACTGTGAGAATGCCCAGCGTGTTGCGGAGTTCCTGGCTCAGGACGACCGCGTGGCTTGGGTACATTATAGCGGACTGAAGGACGACGAGTGTCACGCATTGGCTGAGAAATATCTGCCGAACGGCTCGTGCGGCGTGATTGCTTTCGGACTGAAGGGAACGCGCGAGACAGCGGTGCAGTTTATGGATTCCCTCAAGCTCATTGCTATCGTCACTCACGTGGCTGATGCCCGTACTTGTGTGCTTCATCCCGCCTCGCACACCCACCGTCAGCTCTCTGATGAGCAGCTGCGTGAGGCTGGTGTGGCCCCCGACCTCATTCGCCTGTCGGTAGGTATTGAGGATTGTGACGACATCCTGGCAGATATCCGTCAGGCCCTCGACAAGATTTAGTCCCTAAAGTCCCTACATTACCTATCAACCCTATGCACATCGCAATCGCAGGAAATATCGGAAGTGGCAAATCGACACTCACGCAGATGCTTGCCAAGCACTACGGGTGGGAGCCGCGTTACGAGTCGGTGGATAACAATCCTTATCTGGAGGACTACTATCGTGACATCCACCGGTGGTCGTTCAATCTGGAGGTGTACTTCCTGAAGGAACGTTTCCGAGACCTGCTGGCTATTGCCGAGTCACAGCACAGCATCATTCAGGACCGCACGATCTATGAGGGCGTCTATGTGTTTATGCAGAACAACAAGGCGATGGGTAACCTCTCCGACCGCGACTATGAGACCTATATGGAACTCTTCGAGCAGATGATGTCGATGGTGCGCGTTCCTGACCTGATGATTTATCTGCGGGCTTCCGTTCCCCATCTGGTGGCAAATATCCAGAAACGCGGACGGGAATATGAACAGACCATCCAGCTGGATTATCTGCAGAACCTCAACGAGCGGTACGACGATTTCATCTATCACAAATATCCCGGACAGGTGATGACCGTCAACAAGGACGACCTCGACTTCCTGCATAATCCCAAGGACTTCGCACAGATTGTCGATAGGATTGACCGCACCCTCTTCGGACTATTCCCAAACCTCTAAACTTTCAACTCTCAACTCTCAACTTTCAATCGTATGCACATCGCAATCGCCGGAAACATCGGCAGCGGAAAAACCACGCTGACCAAATTGCTCGCCCACCGTTATGGTTGGACGCCACGTTTCGAACCCGTAGATAACAATCCCTATCTGGCAGATTTCTATGCCGATATGCCTCGCTGGTCGTTTAACCTGCAGGTGTACTTCCTGAACAAGCGTTTCAAGGAAGTGGTGGAGATTTCCAAGTCGAAGGAGGTCATCATCCAGGACCGAACGATCTTTGAGGATGCCCGTATCTTTGCGCCGAACCTGCACGGACAGGGGATGATGAGCGACCGCGACTTCGAGAACTACACTGACCTCTTCGACCTGATGATGTCGCTGGTGAAGTTGCCGGACCTCATGATTTACATCCGTGCCTCCATTCCTACGCTGGTGGCACAGATTCAGAAACGAGGCCGCGAATACGAGCAGACCATGCGTTTGGATTATCTGCAGGGTTTGGAGAAACGCTATGAGGATTGGATAGCAACGTACAAGGGTCCGTTGATTATTGTTGATGGCGACCACTGTAAGTTTGGCGACAATCCCGAGGACCTGAAGCAGGTCACAGACATGATTGACGCCAAGCTCTTCGGCCTGTTCCCGATGGAATAGCTATTTCCCGAGGAACTTGGTGTCAAGGTAGCGCTGAAAGGCTTCCTTGTACAGGTCTCCGATGGGGAGATAGGTGTCCTTGTCTAAGATGACGCGATTTTTGTTGACTTCCTCGATTTTGTTGAGATTGATGATGTAGGAGCGGTGTATGCGCATGAAATTGGCAGGCAACCGCTCCTCCATTTTTTTCATTGACAGCAGCGTGATGATGGGTTTGGCGTCGGTGTCGAGCCATACTTTCAGGTATTCGCTCATGCCCTCGATATAACGGATATCACTGATATTTACCTTGACGATGCGATAGTCGGTCTTGAGGAAGAGCACGTCGGAGGGTGTGGGGGCGTCGGCGGCGGCGGAACCGCCGACCACTCGAGCACCGTCTGGAGCGGCGGCGTTCAGACGGTCGCGGAGGCGATTGGCGGCGCGCTGGAAATCCTGCAGACCGAAAGGCTTGAGCAGGTAGTCGACAGCATTGACACGGAAGCCCTCGACGGCATATTCCGAATAGGCTGTCGTGAAGACGACGAGTGGCGGTACAGTGAGCGACTTCACGAAGCCCATGCCGTTGAGGTCAGGCATGTTGATGTCGCAGAAGATGGCATCCACCGTGTCATTCTCTAAGAATTTCCGTGCCTCCAGCGCACTCTGACACTGGGCTGCCAACTCCAGAAACGGTACTTTTTTAATATATGCAACGATTTGTTGGAGTGCCAACGGCTCGTCATCTATGGCCAATACTCTAATCATAATAGCGGAATGGTTAGTTCGACATGATAGACGTCTGGTTCGTCTTGTATATTCAGTGTATAGTTGTTGTCATACAGTAAGTTTAAGCGTTGTTTGACATTCTTGAGTCCTACGCCGCCCTTTTCTTCGTTGGGCTTGTCAGCCTTCGAGTTGCGGCAAGTGAAGTGTAGCTTGTCGTTGACAACTACTTTGACATCGATGAACGACTCGTGTTGGTACGAAATGCCGTGTTTGAAGGCATTCTCAATAAAGGTGATGAGCATCAGGGGCGGAATCTGCTTGTCAGGCGCCTCTTGGGGTAGGTCAACGGAAATCCGCACCTTATCGGTATATCGCAACTGCATCAGTGTGATGTAGTGACGGATGAAATCAAATTCGCGCGAGAGGGGCACTCCCTTCTTATCGCCTTCGTACAACACAAAACGCATCATCTTCGACAGTTCCAATATCGTGTCCTTCGCTTTCTCAGGGTCGATATCCACCAGTGCATGGATATTGTTCAGCGTGTTCATGAAGAAATGCGGATTGATCTGATACCTCAGATATTCCAACTGCTGTTCCAGATTCTCCTTTTCCAGTGCCTGCAGCTGCTTCTGGTCGTTGCGCGTCTTGAAATAGAGCTTGATGCCGAGGTTCATACCGCACATCAAGATGACAATGACGATAGCTACAATGTCGTGTTCACCGATGAAGGCAGGTGGACGCCTGTCAAATTTCTCGCCTCTGAACTCTGGCTTCTCGCCTCTGAACTCTGGCGGGGGCTCGTGACCAAAGCGGTCGCCCATGGGCCCAGGCTCATGCATTTCCATGTCGTGAAGCTGATGTCTGCGCATGTGGTCAGGCTTGTTGCTGCACTGGTAGAAGGCAAAAGCCCCTATCATACATGCAGTCAGCAGGGCATAGAGCCAGCGCTTGTGACGGAAGATAAGCAACGGGGCGAGTATGAAGTTATGGACGGCGAAGATGAGCAGATATACCCAGAAATGCCGCCATATCATCCAGACCTCCTGCCAGTTAAAAGTCAGCTCGCTATCGTTGATGGTGCGGATATAGAGGCTCAGCAGTGGCGCTGCGAAGAGGAGTCCCCACAGCGCCACGTAGGCCGTATTCTCATATTTAGATTGTTCTTGCATCCATTTCATATAACGGATTTTTTGCTTTTTTATTGTGTTTACCAGCCACCGGGACGACCACCGTTGCCGCCAGGTCCTCCGCCCATACTACTATTGATGCTGTTCGAGGCTGTCACCGTCGTTGATGTGGAGCCCAGATTGAGCGTATAGCTCGAACCGCTCTGCATGCCTGGCGCAGAGATCAGTATGGTGCCGTTGTTGTAAGAGTAGGGAGGCATAGCAAACGAGGCCAGCGTGGTAGAACCGCTTACGATGCTAACCGTTGAGTTGGCACTGACGGAACCGCTGGTGGTAACGATACCCTGTGTGGTGCTGCCCAACGAACCGTCGAAGCGTCCGCCGATGCCGAAGATGTTGCTGCCCGAGATATAGAGCTTCTTCTGCTCGTTGATGTCGATACCGGCTTCTGCACCACCGGCGCCCATGGCGATAATCGTGCCGCCCTTCAGATACATATTACCATTGGCGTCGATGCCGTCGTTGTTTGTTCCTACGGCAACTACCGTACCACCGCTGATAGTCAGGTCACCGCTGGAGTTGATGGCGTCGTCATGAGCTGATACCATCACCGTACCGTCCGTAATGTCGAGTGTCCCCTTACTTTCTATTCCCTCAGCGTTATTGCCTGTGGTGCGCACCATCAGGTCGCCGCCCGAAATCGTCAGCACGCCATGTTCGTTCTTCGTACCAATCTTGATGCCTTTAGGTGATGATGTGTAGGCATCGTCCAGATTGTCGGTATTGCCCGTATAGTTGTGGCTCTCCTGTGTGCCGTTGCTATAGTACAGTCCGCCCTCGGTGATGACGCGGATCTTTCCGCCGGTGATATAGGCTTCCCAGTCGGCTTTCAGACCTTTTCCACCGCTACCAGTAGCCTTCACATTGATTTCACCGCCGTTGATATTCATGATGGAGTCACACTTGATGCAGGCTGCTGCTTTGGTTTCGAGGTCTTCTGTATCCCATTCGCCATTACCTGTACAGATGACGTTCGTACGTCCGCCATTGATGTAGATGTTGTTGTCGCAGTTAATGCCTTTAGCACCCTCGCCGTCCGTCTCGACATTGATGATGCCGCCGTTGATGATGGCGTCGCTGCCCTTGATGCCGTGATTGGCGGCGTTGACGTAGAGATTCACACCTTTCTCAATCAGGATATAGCTTTTGCTGTGGATGCCGTTGTTGTAGTTTCCCTTGATGTCGAGCGACCCTGTGCCGCTCAACAGCAACTTACCCTTGCCGTAGAGGACACTTTTATGATCCTCCGTCGTACCGTCCGTCAGCTTGTTCTGACCCGTCAGCACGATATATGCCGCCATCTTGCTTTGAATGTCAATGGCAGTACCCTTGTTACAAGTGATGTTTGCCCCGTTCAGGTTCAGCATAAAGTTAGTCTTGCCGTCGATGTACAACATACCATTGCTGGTAGTGCCGCTGACCACATAGCAGATGCCTTCCGTCTTGCCGTGATTGGCAATGACGCTATCGCCGCAGATGGTTATCTCCACACCGTTCTCCGTCTTTGCTACGGGGTTCGACATGTCAATCTCCACCTTCGTGTCGAAAGCCTGTGATTCCACGTTGTCTTCCGCCTCGGGGTAATAGGCTGCAACGGTGCTGGCAGGCTCCGCAGTTGTCTTGTCGATATCGACAGAAAAACTCAGCAGTTCGCCACTGCCGGCCGTACTACTGCCATTCGTGTTGCCGTTAGGAACGTCGCCACCAGGGGTGAAATTATTGGATGTGTCAAACGGATCGTCTGACGAACAGGCTGTCGTGACAGCCATTGATGCTGTGAGCATCACTAAATAAATCATCTTTTTCATATCCTTTGCTTTATTTTAAGAGAGATTTGTTCGTTTTGCTTGCAAAGGTAGATAAAAAGAGCCGGTTCGCAAAAAATATTCAGCGAACCGGCTCATTATTTCAGTGAAACGAAGAAGGAATCCTCTTCCTTCTTCCTTCAAACATCTTACATCTTAAAGTCCGAGAGCTGGACAGCCTTCTCGGTCCTTAAAGCCCGAGAGCCTCCTTAGTCTTATCGGCGGCAGCGTCAACAGCCTCGTTAGCCTTTTCCTTGGCAGCGTCAACGGCAGCGTCCTTGGCGTTCTCAACAGCACCGACCACAGAATCCTTGGCAGCTTCAGCAGCGTCGCCTACTGACTGCAGGAAACCATTCACCACGTTTTCGGGCTCGATATCCGTAATGGCGCTGACAGCAGCAGCTACGGCAGCATTGTCGCCAACCAGAGCCTTTACCTTGTCGGCATTCTCCTTCAGGAAGTTCTGCACCTTCGCAACATACTCCTTGGCAATCTCAGGATTGGTCTTGATGAGTTCAGTCACCTTTACCTTGACGGTTTCCAATACAGCCTGCAGCTTAGAAGCGTCACCTGCCTCAATCTGCTCGCTCAGGGCGCTGATAGAGAGGTTTGCAGCCTCTTCGGCCAGAGAGTCAATGATAGCGGCAGAGTCCACCTCGTCAGCGGGAGCCTGCGTCTTGTTACCACACGATGTGAAACCAATGGCAAATACGGCCATTACAGCAAACAAAATCTTCTTCATAATGTACTTTCTCCTTAATTATTAATTAAACATAAATAAAAGTTTCTCACAAAACTGACGGCAAATTTAAGCCATTTTTGCGCTCGTTGTACTTTTCATACCCTTTTTTTTGTATTTTTTTAAGTATTCTAACCTAATTTATTTTGCATTTCGCTCGATTTGCACTACCTTTGACCTTTGGTCAAGGTACTTCCGTTCGAAAAAGCTCAAATAATATTTGGCTTTTTGCTCACTTATTCGTACCTTTGCACGCTGAAACATGTTTCGAATAAAGAAATTAGACATATTTATCGCCCGACAGTTCGCGTTGCTGTTTTTCGCCACCTTCTTCATCTGCCAGTTTGTGCTGATGATGCAGTTCCTGTGGCGTTACGTCGATGAACTGATAGGAAAGGGACTGTCGCTCGAGGTGATGGCCCAGTTCTTTTGGTATATGGGACTGATGCTCATGCCGCAGGCTTTCCCACTAGCTATCCTGCTGTCGTCGTTGATAGCTTTTGGTAATCTGGGCGAAAGTTCGGAGCTGACAGCCATTAAGGCGGCGGGTATCTCGCTGATGCAGGCCTTTCGCTCGTTGATTGTCATTGTCAGCGGCATTGCCATCATGTCGTTTTTCTTTCAGGAAATCATTGCCCCCAAGGCTTTCATCTCGTTCCGTCAGTTGCTCATCTCGATGAAGCAGAAGAATCCTGAGGTGGAAATTCCAGAGGGTATTTTCTATGACGGTATACCGGGTTCCAATCTCTACGTACAGAAAAAGAACGTCGAGACGGGATTGCTCTATGGCATCATGATATATCGTATGAATGGCGGTTACGAGGATGCTGCAATCATCTTGGCCGATTCCGGTCGTATCCAGGCAACAGCCGAGAAAAAGCACATGCTTCTGACGCTATATAGTGGCGAGTGGTTCGAGAATATGCGCCAGTCTGGTATGAATGTTGCCGCCAACGTGCCTTATCGTCGTGAGACGTTCTCTACCAAGCGTATCGTCCTCGATTTCGACAGTGGTTTCGATATGGCTGATGCCGGTTGGATATCACTGGATGCCCGCGCCAAGAGTATGAGTAAGATACTGCACGACCTCGACTCCATCCACGAGTTCAACGACTCTGTGGGCCACCAGTTCTTCAACGAGTCCGCTTTCGGCATGAGTCGCGCTATGGCGTTGAATAAGGAAGACTCTGTGAAGGTCGTCAAGGCGCTGGCCCGTCAGCCGTTGAATCTGGACTCTGTCTTCGAAAAGCTTTCCAATGAGAAAAAACAGGCGGTGATTACCCAGGCAAGCAATGGCGCACAGGCCGTTCTCAACGAGATGGACTATAAGGTTGACTATTCTGAGAGTCTGAACCGCGAAGAGCGTGCCCACGAGATGGAGGCCATCAACAAGGTGACGCTGTCACTGTCGTGCCTTATCTTCTTCTTCATCGGAGCTCCGTTGGGTGCCATCATCCGCAAGGGTGGTCTAGGTGTG
>JAEEGF010436866.1_pt1 | contig 15241 bp, 10 predicted proteins | sample 9134171 | NCBI WGS metagenome assembly JAEEGF01 (sample SAMN16246542, study PRJNA631951) | gut metagenome | biome: gut microbiome; feature: rumen; material: AP-attached | host: Bos | place: Iran: Karaj | collected 2018-10 | reverse complement strand
TTCGTCTAACTCTCTCATTTTCAGGTGCTTTTGGTTGCGCTTCAGGATGGGCTTGAACCAACGACCCCCTGATTAACAGTCAGGTGCTCTAACCAACTGAGCTACTGAAGCAGCATTTGTGGAATGCGGGTGCAAAGGTAAGGCGATTTTTTGAAACCACCAAACTTTTTGCGACTTTTTTTTCAAGAAACTGTAATTTTCCACTAATTTTCGATAAAAAATCGGGACTATCGCATGAAATCTGCGCAGAAACGCGTATATTTGCACCCAAAATAAAAAACAAGTATTTCATGAAAAGATCATTTGCTTTGATGCTTTTGGTGGGGCTGTTGCTGCAGGCTGAAGCCCAAACGGAGAAAGACCACAATTTCGAGGTGGCCAAGAATCTGGAGATATTCAATGCCATCTACCGCAATCTGGATATGATGTATGTGGACTCGCTCAAGGCCGATCATGTCATCGGCACCGCCATCGACGCGATGTTTCGCCAGCTGGACCCCTATACGGAGTATTACCCTGAAGACAAGACCAACGACCTGAAGACGCTTCGCACGGGCAAGTATTCGGGCATCGGTTCGCTGATACGCTATCACATGAAGCGCGGAAATGCCGTGATCGACGAGCCTTATGAAGGCACACCCTCGGCAGATGTTGGCCTGAGGAAGGGAGATGTCATCCTGAGCATCGACGACTCGACGATGGTGGGTAAGGACACACGCTACGTGAGCGACCATCTGTTGGGCGATGCCGGCACGACGTTCATGCTGAAGTTCCTGCGCCCGTCGACGGGGAAGGAGATGCAGACGAAGATCACCCGTCGCACCATCCAGATGCCGTCGCTGCCCTACTATGGGGTGCTGGACTGGATGATGGATGAAGAATCAGGGATGAAGGGCATCGGTTATGTCAACCTGAACAGCTTCACGGAGAACTGCTCGAAGGATGTGCGCCGAGCTGTCATCGACCTGAAGAACCAGGGGATGAAGGCCTTGGTGCTGGACCTCCGCGACAACGGTGGCGGCAGTGAGGCTGAGGCTGCCAACATCGTGAACCTTTTCGTGAGGAGTGGCGTCACCGTGGCCTCGAACCGCGGCAAACTGAAACGCGCCAATCATGACTACGTGACCACTGTGGAACCCTTGGACACGGTGATGCCTCTGGTGGTGCTGGTGAACGGCTCGTCGGCCTCGGCCAGTGAGATTACCAGTGGTGCCCTGCAGGATTTGGACCGTGCAGTCATTGTAGGTACGCGCACGTACGGGAAGGGACTCGTGCAGTTGCCCATGGATCTGCCCTACAATGCTCAGATGAAGCTCACCACCAGCAAATACTACATTCCCTCGGGCCGTTGCATCCAGGCCATCAACTACAAGCATGGCGACGGCGGCTACATGGAGCATATTCCCGACTCGCTCACCCGTGAGTTCCGCACCTTGGGCGGGCGTATCGTGCGTGACGGTGGCGGCATCATGCCCGATGTGGAGGTGAAGCCCGACTCGCTGCCCAACATCGTATACTATCTCAGTGCCTCGGGTCGCGACTCGACGGAGGTGATGTTCGACTACGAGGTGGAATACATTGCCAAGCATCCCACCATTGTCTCGCCTCGCGAGTTTGCCATCAGCGACGAGGACTTTGAGGCCTTCAAGAAACGTGTCGTGGAGAGTGGTTTTACCTACGACCCGGAGAGTGGAAAGGCGATGGAGGACCTGAAGAAGCTGATGGAGTTCGAGGGTTATTATGAGGAAGCCAAGGCAGAGTTTGAGGCTTTGGAAAACAAACTGAACCACAACAACATCGCCCGCGACATGGACCGCCACAAGGAGGCTATCAAGCAGGTGATGGCCAACGACATCGTGGCCGCCTACTATTTCCAGTCGGGTGCCATCGAGAATGCGCTGCCCTCCGACAAGCAGCTGCGCGAGGCTTGCCGACTGCTGAGTGATGCTGAGCGCTATCACAGCATTCTCGCCCCAGCTGTCGCGAATCAGTAAGAAGGTTATTCTCTAATTTCTAATAAAAGATTATTCACATGAGACAATTCTTGATAAGCATGGTCTGCCTGCTGGGCGTGATGACCACAGCAACGGCGCAAGAAGTGAAGAGCAATTCGGACGTGGCCTATCTATGGGAGAAGAAAACCATCGCCGTGAAAGGTGGTGGGCAGACGCCCGACGTCATGAAACTGCTTAAGGCCTTCCACAACCAGTTTCCCACATGGGTGACAGAACAGGTGCTGAGAAGGGCGGCAAGTTTGAAAGACGGCGAACAGTATGTGAGTGATGACGACTACCGCGTGCTGGTGGACCGCCGCAATGGCTACGTGGACCTGGCCTCTGAGACTGATATCGACCAGATGCAGGCCTGCGTCTGGAAACGCAAGAACGGTCATCGGCTCTTTGCCGTCAGCCTCTACGATCAACACGACCCCGTGCCGAATGTGCTCTGCTGGTACGACTACGACCCTGAGACAGAGACGCTGAAGTCGGAGCGCAGTCCGCGGGACGAATTCCGCAAAGATCACCCGCATGCACAACTCGGCTGGAACCTGCCCTTGACGGGTACGGACTTCGAGCTCATGGAATACGACCCCCTGTTTCCCAACCTGACGCATGTCTACACATGGGATGGCATGCAGCACCATGAAGCCAAGACGCGGATAGAGGATTTCCGCTATCAGTGTTTTGCTGATGACGAATGGCTGCAAGCCAGCGAGCAGGGATTCCTGAGCTATGCCCTCTTCGACCCGACGAATTGCGGGAGTCCGATTCTCTGCCTGCGCAAGGCCCCTGCACAAGAACAGGGTGAGGCTGAGTATGCTCTCTTCGCCGAGTTCAAGGGCGATATGCAGATGGTGGGCTGCGACGGTATGATGTATTCGTTGAACGACATCTTCCAGCCCAAGCCGGAAGACGATGCCCCCTGGACGAAAGACGACGTCGTGGTCTACACGAGCGACTTCATGCACACCCACTACTATGCGGTGCTCGATGGGAACAATGTGCAGTATTTCGTCATCGACGAACCTTTCGAGGATGAAGATCAGCATGGCTATGAGCCGAGGATTATCGGTTATGGAACGGACAAAGAATCCATCCACATTGTACATGCCTCGGTGGCGAAAAAAATCGCGCCAACCCTTCGCTGGCACGATTTTGAGTTTGTCGAGGAAGAACCCTGACTCCTTTGCGCGCTCTGAGGGTAATGGAGCGCACAAAGGATATGCCTTTTGTTCTTTATTCTTTTAACGGATAATGATCTTTCTGGTCTGTGTGCCCTGCTGGCCACTGTTAGCGGAGCGCACAAGGTAGATGCCCTTTTTGCAAGATCCCTGATTCATCAACCAATGGTTATTTGTGGCGCTATGGGGCGTGTGGTACCCGATGAGGCGGCCCTGCAGGTCGTACACCCCTTCTTGTGTGGCCGAAACTGTAGTCGACGGCTCTATGAGCCCGATGGAGGTCGGCTTTTGGTAGGAGGCGGGCAGGACGATCATCGTGCTGCCTGAACGGTTGACGGTCCGGGGAGCGTCATTGTCTTGGAGATAAATGTAGATGCCCGACTTGGGGAAGGTGATGACGCCATCGACAAGTGTTCCCATGACACCTTCATCGATGGCCTGCTGCAGGTCGTAGCCGTTTTGCAGCCAAAAGGCCCCGACCGATTGGATGTCGGTGGGTCCGCCTTCCTTCCATCCTGTGGGTTGGCGGTCGATGTAGACGGCTTGCGGGTTCTCGGCATGGATGTCGATGTGCCAGTCCTCCTCGTTGTAGTACTTTTCCTCCTCGTAGTAGGGATAGGCCGTGCCGTAGGGATTCATGAGGCGGAAAAGACCTGGGGTGCTGGCGCTTTCCTGAATCTCCACCTCGTAGGTGACGGGGTTGAAGGGGTTGCCATAGTTGTCGGTATAGATTTCGCAGAGGCTGCCGTCGGTGAAGGTTGCCATGCCGAGTGGGAGGAAACCATCGATGGGTTGCGGTTTGTCAGGGTCGTCGGGGATGACGGGAGTTTGGCCGGAGGCTCCGATGACCACGATTTCATCGATGAAGAAACGGTACCTGTTGGAGTAGAAGAGCAGCTTGAGGGGGCCATTGCCGTTGAGGGTGAGCGTGTGTTCGGTCCACTGATGGGGTGTCATGAGGTCGAACACTGATTCTGAGAATTCAGCTTCATAGCCATCGTCGGGCATCACATACATAAAGTTTTCGTCGATGTTCCAAGGTGCAGCGAGGAATTTGACGAGGGCAGTGCCCTGAATGTCGATTTCGGGCGTGACGAGATAGCCTGCAGCACTCGTGTTGCCCACTCTGGCGCACTGATTGGCGCCATAGGCTTTGTTCTCGGTCCAGGGGTTGTCGGGAGTGAAGGCTCCCGTGGCAATGTTGCCGCTCCACAGGCCATCGTTGCCACCTTTGCCGGCACACTGGTTGAACGACTCGTAGAAGAGTGTGTCGGTGAGCTCCTGCTCTTCGCTGATGACGGAGGGCACATTGTCGGTGAAACGGAACGAAGCCTTGCCGTCGGTGATCTTCATTTCGCTCAGCCGGATGTTCATGTAGTACATTCCGTCGGTGTTTTTGTTGTAGAGTTTGGCTATGGGTTTGGAATAGTTGGTCAAGCTATCGTTGCCTTCGAAGGGGTAGGTGTCAGTGGAGGGCGAGAAAACATCGTCGTAGCTCCCGGCGTGGAACACGGTGCACATCTCGTGGTTGTTGTAGACAGGCGGATTGAAGCCATAGTCTTCGCCAAAGGAACCGGTGGAGTTGACGATGTTGGCTGCCCACAGCTCCGGTTTGTAGTCGACGTGGAGGATGAGCAGGCCTGATCCCCCGATGGCGCGGTCCCACTGGGTGGGTTGTCGGTTTTCCACGAGATAGTATTCGTCGTTGTGTCCCTTGTTATAAATGATGTAGGAGTTGCCACCTTCCGAGAGCGCCTTGAGACCATTGACGGCCATCGTGCCTTTCAGTTCGATGGGTGCGAGCCATCCGGCTGCCATCTTCTCGTAGCTGGTATATCCTGCGGGTATGAAGCCTCTGCCATTGTAACTGCCGTGGCTCATGACGTCCCAATTGTCCATGCCGTAGTGGCCACCATAGTTGATGTCGTACATATCAGGATAGCCGAGACAGTGGCTGAACTCATGGCAGATGGTGCCTATGCCGTCGATGCCGGAGGGTTGCAGTTCGCAGCTGCAGCCATAGGTGTTGATGCGGTAGCCGTTCAAAGTCAGCTCCTGTCCAGCCTCTTCGAGTGTCCACTCGTGGGGCCACACCGTGTCTCTGCTGCCCCCGTTGGCCTCGCCCTTGCCGGCATAGAGGAGAAACACCTGGTCGACCTCGCCGTCGCCGTCCCAGTCGTATTGGCTGAGGTCCAGTTCATTGCCGAGGGCCGTACAAGCCTCAATGACCATCTCCTCAGGGTGCTGGTCGTTGCCCTGGTCGTCGTTGTTGCCGTAGTAGCTTCGGTTGTTGGCCAAAGGGACGGGGCCGTAGACGTCGAAGGTGAGGTCGAACTGTCCTTGGCTTTGCGCCTTGAAATAGTCGTGGACGGAACCACAGAAGCCCATGTCGTTGGAGAAGTTCTCCTCGTTGGCAATCTGTTTATAGAGCTCGAGTGTATGTGTGGGTTGGAAATGCACATCGGTGTATTCCACTAGGATGATGAGCCCTTTCTTCTGGCCGGTGTAGTCGCCGTAGTTGCCGATGCGGCGCTGTGCCATGCGGCGGTGGCGATGGTTGGCGGCACGGGCACGTCGGATAGCGGTACGGGCTTTCAGAGTGGACATGTCGGTGGCGACATGGCGGTTTGTCGCCTCGTCGAACACATACTGCCGTCCCTGTTCATCCTGCCAGTAGTGCAGGTGTTCGTCGCCCACGAGCAGGGCTTTCACCCTGCTGCCGTCGGCCAGCGTGAGGGTGGTCCACTGTCCGCGCTTGGCGGGAATGGCCGAGGCCGCTACCGATAAGCATACGATCAATACGAATAAGATGGCTCTTCTCATAGTGGTGAGGGGTGAGGGGTGAGTGGTGAGGGGTGAGGGGTGAGGGGTGAGGGGTGAGTGGTGAGGAGTGAGGGGTGAGTGGTGAGGGGTGAGGGGTGAGGGGTGAGTGGTGAGGGGGATGTCTACTCTCCGAATGGGATTTCCAGTTGCCCGTCGCCCAAGAGGTTGTACGACAGGCGGTGGTAGGGGGTCACCCCGTACTGCCGGATGGCCTCGCGGTGTTTCCGCGTGGGGTAGCCCTTGTTGTGCTGCCAGTCGTAGTGTGGGTATTGTTCTGCCAGTTGATCCATATAGTCGTCGCGATAGGTCTTGGCCAGGATGCTGGCGGCAGCGATGGAGAGGTATTTCGCATCGCCCTTCACGATGCAGTGGTGGGGTAGGGGGGGAGCGACGGATGAACCGTCGACGGAAGAACCGTCGACCACAGGGTGGTAGGGAATGAAGCGGTTGCCGTCGATGATGAGGGCTTCTGGACGCACGGAGAGCTGGTCGATGGCGCGATGCATGGCCAGGAAGCTGGCGCGGAGGATGTTGATGCGGTCGATCTCTTCAGGAGTGACAACGCCCACTGCCCACGCGATGGCGTCGCGCTGGATGGTGTCGCGCAGCAGCTTACGCTTATGGTCGGAGAGCTGTTTCGAGTCGTTGAGTTCCTCGTTCTGGTAGTCAGGGGGCAGGATGACTGCCGCCGCATAGACACTGCCTGCCAGACAGCCTCGGCCAGCTTCGTCGCAGCCGGCCTCCACCACTCCTTGTTGGTAAAAACTCTTCAGCATACTATTCCTCGCACACTTTTAGGATGAAAACTCTTCAGTTTCCTATTCTTGAAAGACAGAAGGAACCCATGCGTTGCCGCTGGGCTCCTTCGCCAAAAGATGGTTATGAAAAGACTACTTTCTTTCCGCCTACGATATAGACACCCTTCTTCTGGGGGATGCCTTCGATGCGTTGCCCACCGATGTTGTAGATGGGCTTATTGTCCATCAGGTCGATGCCTATTTCGCGGATGGCCGTCGGGATGACAGGCTTTGGATCGACGGTCAGCGTGAACTGCAGTTCGAAGGGCAGGTACTCGTCGTTGCCCTCCTGGGTGGCGGTGACGGTGGTGGAGCCGGCTGCGATGACCGTGAGCAGGTGGTCGCTCACCGTGGCGATGCTCTCGTCGGCCACGGTCCACACCAAGGAGAGCCCCTCGTTGGTGGTCTCAGGCAGGGTGTAGGGCTCGTCGCCCTCGGTCATGGTGAGTTGCTCAGCCAGTTCGAGGGTCTGTGCCACACGTTCAGGTGCGGGCTTTTCGGTAATGATCAGTTTGCCGCTCACATACTTCATCGTGTAGTTGTCGCTTTTGGCTCCTGACACACGGATGGTGTATTTGCCTGGTTTGCTGGCGCTGGTGGCTGTGGTCTTGGCAATGGGCAGCTTGGTGAGCGCCGTACTGTCTTCTCCATATTGGAAACCGCTGTACGTGATGGTGAACTCAGGCACTTCGTCGCCCTCTACCATGGTGGTGTCTTCGACGGTGATGGTGAGCTGGGCTTTGGCAATGGTCAGCGAGAACGTCTTCGTGAACGGATAATACGCGTCGTTGCCCTCCTGCGTTGCGGTGATGGTGGAGTTGCCTGCCTTCAGGATATGAATCATATTGTCGCTGATGGTGGCCACATCGGTGTTGCTGCTGGTCCATGTGAGGGGGAGTTCCTCGTTGGTGGTCTCAGGAAGCTGATAGTCATCATCGCCGTAGGTCAAGGTGGGCAGTTTGTCCAGATCGGTTGTCTGAGGCTTTTGGGCGTTGGGGTCGTCGGAGCCGTCAGTGAACTTGAACGAGACGGTCCCGTCGTCGTTGCGGGTGATGTCGGTGATTTCCACATTCATGAAATACGAACCGTCGATATTCTTGTTGTAGACCGTGGCAGCGGGCGCCGAGAGGTTGGTGAGTTGGTTGTTGGAGGCATAGGGATAGGCGTCGCCCGAAGCCTTTGCTCGTCTGCTGGAAGCATTGTTGGCGTGGAATACGGTGCATTGCTCGTGGTCGTTGTAGTAAGAGGATGTGGAGTTGACGATGTTTTGCTCCCACAGATTCTTATTATAGTCGATGCGGCTAATGAGCAGTCCATTTCCTCCAAGCGAAGCATCCCAGCCCGTCTTCTGGCGGTTTTCCAGAATGTAGTACTCGTCCCTATGGCCTTTGTTGTAGACGATGTATGATTCGCCTCCGTCGGAGAGTGCCTTCAGATTGTCCACCTCCATGGTGCCTTCCAGCTCGATGGGCTCCAGCCATCCGGCCACCCAACGTTCCCATCCGGTATAGCCTGCTGGGCAGAACCCATTGTCGTTGTAGCTACCTTGGTCCATCAGGTCCCAGGTGCCCATGCCGTAGTTGCCTCCATCGTCGGTATCGTACATGTCGGGATAGCCCAGACAATGGCTGAACTCATGGCAGATGGTGCCGTTGCCATCGATTTTCCAGCCCGTGGCAGTGTAGCCTGAATAGACAGGTTGCAGTTCACAACTGCAGGCATAGGTGTCGACGATGACGTCGTCGATGATGAGGGAGCAGTCAGTGGCACTCAGCCAGTACATGTGAGGCCAAATGGTGCTTGAAGAGCCTCCGTTGGCCTGTCCGGGTCCTGCATAAAGCACGAACACCTGATCGGCCTCGCCGTCGTCATTCCAGTCGTAGTCTTTGAAGTCTACTTCATCGGCAACCCCCAGGCAGGCCTCGACGACCATGGAGTCGGGGTGGACGTCGTAGCCCTGTCCACCACTGTCTCTGCCATAGAAAGAATAGTTGTGTTTCAGCGGCACGGGACCGACGACATCGAAGGTGAGGTCGAAGACGCCTCGGCTCTGTGCCTTGAAATAGTCGTGGACGGAGCCTTTAAAGCCCACGGAATGCGTGAAGTCCTCTTCGTTGGCAACGCGTTTGTATAGTTCCAGATTGTTTTCCTCTTGGAATTTCTTGTCGGTGAATTCCACCAAAATGATCAGTCCGCGCTTGCTGCCGACGAACTCGTCTTCTATTGTACCTATCCGGCGGGCGTTGCGGCGCTTGCCCAAGCGTGTGTTCACCTTGGCGCGACGTTCTGCGGCCTGCTTCTTCAGCTTCTGCATGTCGGCAGTCTTATAGGCTTTCAGCGTTTCGTCGAACACATAGTTGTTGCCTTCGGCATCCTGATAGTAGTGGGCGTGCTCGTCGCCTTTGAGCATAACCCTGACCTCTGTGCCGTCGGCCAATGTGATGATTTGCCATTGTCCTTGCTTGGCGGGAATGGCTGATACAGTTAACGTTGTCAACACGAGCGACAACATGAATAATAATCTCCTCATATTTTTTTGAATAATTGTTGAAAGGGATGCAAAGTTACGAAAAAATAATCGCAAGCGCATCTGTTTGTATCATTTTTTAAGCAAAATAACGTATTTTATCAGCAAGTCTATACCTATTATGGCCAAAGTGTCAGAACATTTGACTGACACGCCGCACTCCGTCTACAAGTATGTCCACCTCTTCGCGGGTGTTGTAGAGGGCAAAAGAAGCGCGCACGGTGCCGAGGATACCCAAACGGTTCATCAGGGGTTGGGCACAGTGGTGGCCGGTGCGTACGGCGATGCCGAGGCGGTCGAGCAATGTGCCGATGTCGAGGTGGTGGATGTCGCCAACATTGAAGGAGACCACCGCATCACCAGAGAGGCCGTATATCTTGATTCCTTCTATCTTTGCCAGTTGCTCTACGGCGTAGCGGGTGAGTTCTTGTTCGTGATGCCGTATCTGGTCGAAGCCGAGCTTGGTGAGGTAGTCGATGGCGGTGGCCAGTCCGTGGGTGGCTACATAGTCTGGGGTTCCTGCCTCAAACTTAAAGGGCAGCTGGGCGTAGGTGGTGCGCTCAAAGCTCACCTTGTGGATCATCTCGCCGCCACCCTGATAGGGCGGCAGACGGTCGAGCCATTCCTCCTTGCCATAAAGCACGCCGACACCCGTCGGACCGTACATCTTATGGCCACTGAAGGCGAAGAAGTCGCAGTCGAGCTGCTGCATGTCGATGGCGAAATGGGGAGCGCTTTGGGCGCCGTCGATCAGTACGGGCACACCGTGTTCATGAGCGATGCGAATGATTTCCTCCACAGGATTCACTACGCCCAAGACGTTGCTCACGTGGGCGACAGCCACCAAGCGGGTGTTTTCAGTGAAAAGTTTGCTGTATTCCTCGAGCAGCAGTTGGCCGTCGTCGGTCATGGGGATGGGGCGCACGCGGAAGCCGTTGAGCTGCCAGGGAACGATGTTGGAGTGGTGCTCCATCGTGGAGACGATAACCTCTGGGGTTGACGTGGAGCAGTCACGACTTACAGAACCAAGGCAAGCGGCCACGAGGTTGATGCTTTCTGTGGTGCCGCGGGTGAAGACAATCTCCTCGGTCTTGGCAGCATTGATGAACTGTCGGACGGTCTCGCGGGCGCCTTCATGCAAGTCGGTGGCCCGTTGGGAGAGGTAGTGCACGCCGCGATGCACGTTGGCGTTCACGTTCAGGTATTCGTCGCGCATGGCATCAAGCACGCAGAGCGGTTTCTGCGTGGTGGCCGCATTGTCGAGATAGACCAATGGGCGGCCGTAGATTTCGCGCTGAAGGATGGGGAAGTCGGCACGGACTTTCTGAATATCGTACATAAGATTCATAAGCTTTCAAGGCATGAGGGTCAGTGGCAGAGTCGGCAGCCCTCACATTTGTTGAGTTCCCCGCGGAAGCGCTTTTCTACGAGATAGTGCAGGCGGTCGCGCAGCGGCTGGAGCTTCATCTTGTCGACAACCTCGTTGATGAAGGCGAACTGCAACAGCAGTTTGGCCTCATGCTGCGGTATGCCGCGCTGTTGCATGTAGAAGAGGGCAGCATCGTTGAGTTGACCCACCGTTGAGCCGTGGGCACATTTCACGTCGTCGGCGTAGATTTCGAGCATCGGCTGCGTGAACATCCGCGCATCGCGGGTGGCACAGAGGTTCTGGTTGGTCATCTGTGAAACGGTCTTCTGCGCCCCAGGGGCTACATACACCTTGCCGGCAAAGGCACCCACGGCCTGTTCGTCTAATACATATTTATAGAGTTCGTCGCTCTGACAATGGGCAGCGTGGTGGGTGATGAGCGTATTGTTGTCGACATGCTGCTGCTTGTCGGCTATCACGCAACCGCTGCAGTAGCACTCTGCTCCCTCACCGTTGAGGTTGAGGTTCAGCATGTTGCGTGTCGTCCCATTGTGCAGGGTGATGACATTGTGGTTCACGCGGCTGCCCCGTTGCTGGTCGATGTAGACATTGCTCACACGGGTGTTCTTGGCATGTGTCTCTTCCAGGCAGTAGAGATCGAGCGACGCTTCATCGCCCACGAAGGCCTCGATGACCTGCGTGGCCAAGAAGCGGCGGTCGTCGGCAGCATGGTCGCAAAAGAGGAACTTGGCCTCGGCATGACGGCCCATGACAATCAGCACGCGGCGGTTGACCATCAAAGCCTCTCCCCCCGCCCTCCCCAAAAGGGAGGGAGCCTTCAGGATGTTAATGATTTGGATGGTACGGTCGACAATGACATTCTCGGGCACGTAGACCAGCAGTCCGTCTTGCGCCAGCATCGTGTTCAGTGCCGTCACGGCATCGGCGGTGTCGGCCAGGCGGCCATAGAGGTGGGCCACACGGTCGGCATGCTCGCGCAGCGAACCGACGATGATGCCCTCGGGCAGTTGGCTCTTGGGAAGCACCTTGGAGTAGAAAGCGTCGTTGACCACGAAATAGAGCGATGTCGACAGGTTGGGGACATCACATCGGAAGGCGTCGTAGGGATTGACGGGAATCTCCAGCCGGTTCAGGTTCAGCCCATAGTCGGGTGCGAAGAGCTGCTGCATGTCGGTATATTTGTAGCGCTCCACCTTCCGTGTGGGGAAGCCGTTGGCCTTGAACCGTTCGAAAGCCTCATCGCGCCGGGCGTTCATCACCTCGCAACTGTGCTGGCAAATCATCTCGCGGCACTGCCCGTAGAGGTCGATATATTGCTGCTCACTATTCATCATGCTCAGTACAATCCTAACTCCTAATTCTTATCAGCTTCTTCCTTAATCCAGTCGTAGCCACGCTCCTGAATCTCCACAGCCAGTTCTGGTCCGGCTGTTTTCACAATCTGTCCTTGGTAGAGCACATGCACCACGTCGGGGCGGATCATCTCCAGGAGGCGGTCGTAGTGGGTGATGACAATGCAACTGCTGTCAGGAGTGCGCAGCATGTTCACGCCCTCGGCCACAATGCGCATGGCATCCACATCGAGACCTGAGTCCGTCTCGTCGAGAATCGACAGCTTCGGCTCGAGCATCGCCATCTGGAATATCTCGTTGCGCTTCTTCTCGCCACCGCTGAAACCCTCATTCACCGAGCGATTGGCCAGCCGGTTGTCCAACTGCACCACCTTCTGCCGCTCGCGCATCAGTTTCAGGAACTCACCGGCTTTCAGTTCGGGCAGCCCCTGATACTTGCGCTTCTCGTTGATGGCCGTTTTCATGAAGTTGGTCATCGACACGCCGGGAATCTCCACAGGGTACTGGAACGAGAGGAACAGCCCCTCGTGGGCGCGGTCTTCGGGTTTCATCTCCAGCAGGTTCTTGCCGTTGAACCAAGCCTCACCCTCGGTCACTTCGTAGAGCGGATTGCCCACCAATACGGCTGAGAGCGTTGACTTTCCCGAGCCGTTGGGCCCCATGATGGCATGGGTCTCGCCGTCCTTAATCACGAGGTCAATTCCTCGCAGTATCTCCTTGTCGCCGATGCGGGCGTGCAAATTGCGTACTTCTAACATATCCTTCTTGTCGATAGATGTTCTGATTGAGTGCGCAAAGGTACGAATTTTTATCAAATAAGTGAGAAGAATACAAAAGAAAAAAGTTAAATTAATGCATTTTCCCACTCTTTCTTTGCGGATTCTGACGTAATTCACTAATTTTGCACCCAACATCAAATAAAGAAAAAAGAAGCATGAAAAAACTATTGGTGATAGTCATCATCCTGTTAGTGGCGGTGCTGATGACGCAGATGGTACCCGACAAGGCTGCCCACAAGGAGGCTATGATGGCGGCCATCAGGGAGTATGTCGACGAAGAAGCTGAAAACAAGGGGCTGGGCGACAATGTCCTGACGAAGCTGGGGAAAGGCATCGTGAACAAGACCATCGAAGTATCGCTGAACAGCAAGCTGGAACTCAGCAACTATTATATCTTCAACACCACTCACATGAAGCAGGGCGGCAAGGATCGCACCCTGTCGCTTGGCATCTTTGGCCATGTGTTCACCTTCGACAAGAAGATGCTGCGCGAATCATTAGAGCAGGCCGCCGAAGAGAAGGAAGAGGTGAAGAATGAGCACAAGGCCGCCAAGGAAGCGGCCAAGGAAGCCAAGAAACTGAAGCGCCAGCTGAAGAAGGAGCAGCGCAAACAGAGAAGGGAACAGCGCAGACTCGAAAAAGAGCAACGCAAGCGCGAAAAAGAGGCCAAGTAGGCAGAAAAAGTCCAGGAAACTGGCTGTTTGTCGGCGCGTCGCCCGATGCCTATCGGCACTCCAACAAGAATCGTGCATCATCTTGTAAGAGACCATCTCCATGCTCGTCAGAGATTATCTTCCACGTTGTCAGAAACCGTCTCCATGCTCGTCAGAGATAGTCGGCGAGAAGGTTGCTCTCGTTGCCCTTCACCCTACTGTTCCCTCTAACGATACGCTGAGGAGCTTCTGTGCCTCGACGGCGAACTCCATCGGCAGTTTGTTGAGCACTTCCTTGGCGTAGCCGTTCACGATCAGGCCCACGGCCTGCTCCGTGGGGATGCCACGCTGGTTGCAATAGAAGAGCTGGTCTTCGGAAATCTTGCTCGTTGTGGCCTCGTGTTCCACCACGGCCGTATCGTTGTGGATGTCCATGTAGGGGAAGGTATGCGCGCCGCACAGACTGCCTAACAGCAGCGAGTCGCACGAGGAATAGTTGCGCGCGTTGTCAGCATTCGTTGCCACGCGCACCAGTCCGCGGTAGGAATTCTGCGAATGGCCTGCGGAAATGCCTTTCGAGATGATGGTCGATTTGGTGTTCTTTCCCAGATGAACCATCTTCGTACCGGTATCGGCCTCCTGGTAGTTGTTGGTCACGGCCACGGAGTAGAACTCGGCGGTGCTGTTGTCGCCACGAAGCACACACGAGGGGTATTTCCACGTGATGGCACTGCCCGTTTCCACCTGCGTCCACGAGAGTTTGGAGTCCTTGCCGCGCAGTTCGCCACGCTTCGTCACAAGGTTCAGCACGCCGCCCCGTCCCTGTTCGTCGCCGGGATACCAGTTCTGCACCGTCGAGTATTTCACCTCCGCACGGTTCATCACGATTATCTCCACGATAGCGGCATGCAGCTGGTTCTCGTCGCGCATCGGTGCCGTGCAGCCCTCCAAGTAGCTGACGTAGCTGTCGTCGTCGGCAACGATGAGTGTGCGCTCGAACTGCCCCGTGTTGCGGGCATTGATGCGGAAATAGCTGCTCAGTTCCATGGGTGAGCGCACACCCTTGGGAATGTAGACAAACGAACCGTCGCTGAACACGGCACTGTTCAGGGCGGCAAAGAAATTATCGCGGTAGGGAACGACGGTGCCCAGATACTGGCGCACCAAGTCGGGATGCTGCTGGATGGCCTCGCCGATGGAACAGAAAATGATGCCCTTCTCGCGAAGCTTCTCCTTGAAGGTGGTCTTCACCGACACGGAGTCCATGATGGCGTCCACGGCGGTGTTGCCGCTTAGGGCCAGCCGCTCTTCCAAGGGGATGCCCAGCTTGTCGAACGTCTTCTCCAGTTCGGGGTCTATCTTGCCGTCGCCTTTCGGTTTCCGGGCCATCGGGTCGGCATAATAAGAGATGTCCTGATAGTCGATGGGCGGCAGGTGGAGATGGCCCCACGTGGGCTGTTCGAGCGTCTGCCAGTGGCGCAGCGCCTTCAGGCGGAACGCCAGCATCCACTCCGGTTCGTGCTTCTTCTCGGATATCAGGCGCACGACATCCTCGTTCAGTCCCCGTTCGATGATCTCCGTATGGACATCGGTGGTGAACCCGAACTCATATTTCTTCTCGGCAATGCGGCGCACCAGCTCGTTGCCGCCGTCCATTGCTCCTTTTTCCTTCTTATCTTCCATTGCGGCTGCAAAGGTACGAATAAGTGAGAACAATACAAAACAAAAAACCTTTTTTA
>JAEEGF011832655.1_pt1 | contig 15246 bp, 14 predicted proteins | sample 9134171 | NCBI WGS metagenome assembly JAEEGF01 (sample SAMN16246542, study PRJNA631951) | gut metagenome | biome: gut microbiome; feature: rumen; material: AP-attached | host: Bos | place: Iran: Karaj | collected 2018-10 | reverse complement strand
TTGGCGCAGGTCATCTTGTCCTTCCATATGCCGTTGTTCTTCCTAGTCGCGGGTTATTTCTCCAAGGCTTATGTGGAAGGGGCGACTTCGTGGGGTTATGTGAAGCGCTTCTCCAGGCGTTTGATTCCGCCGTTTGTCGTTACCCAGCTTGCGATAGTGGCCTGGGCGGTGTTGTTGGCTTTTGCCAAAAAGGAAGGCTGGGATCCGGTCGTTCGGGACTCTTTGTCTTTGTTCTGGGCCGATGTGGATGGTCCCATGACCCCTTGGGGAAAATTGACAATAGGCGTGATTTGGTTCCTTCTGGCTTTGTTCGTTGCGAAGTCGTTGCTGATTCCTTTGTCTCGATTGAAACAATGGGCTATTCCCGTATCATTGGTTCTAGCCTTTGGAACCATATTACTGCATAGGGTATTCCCTTATTCCATCTGGTGCGTGGCTTTGGGGTTGACAGCATTGCCGTTCGTGACTGTCGGCTGGTGGGTGAAGGATCATCCTTTCCCGATGTGGCTGAATCTTCTGTGCATCGGGTGCTGGATTGCGGCAATCTTTTGTTCCAGGCTGGAGATGTACACTTTTACTTGGAAGTACTATCCGTTGGATGTGATGGGCGCTTATGGCGGAACCTATTGTGTCTATTGGTTATCCAAGTGGATGGGCAAATATTTCAGACCGGTTTCAAAGGTGTTCGCCTATCTTGGACTGATTTCACTGGCGATCATGTGCGTCCATTGTTTCGAGATAGATTCACATCTTGGTAATCGTATCAGTGTGGCTGCGGGAATCGGGATGCCGGATTGGGCCTTGTTTGTTTGGCGATATGTTTTAACAATCGGCATGGCTGCCGTCATGGTGCATATTCCCAAAGTGAAGAATCTATTTGTTTGAGGGATGCAAGGGCCAAAGATCGTATTCAATTGGATAATGAAGTACGGTGCTTTCGTATGGATGTCCGTTGTATTCGTATGGTATTTGATCGTCAGCACCTTGCGGAACGGAATCTCCTGTGATGAGGGCTATTATCTGCTCGGTTATCTGCGGAATCAGCCCATTCAGGACGTCGGGTCGGATTTCCACGCCATCGTACGCGCGCTGAGCCGTTCTTTTCCAGATGACAACATCATGGTGTTCCGCTATCTTCGCGTAATCCTGAATGTGATGGCTGTCATCCTGTTTGCCGGAACTTCTTATGAATGGCTTTCCAGGAAGAAAGGTCTGAGGATTTCCCGATGGGCTTATTATCCGATGGTTTTGCTGGCCGGCGCCACGTCATTCACCTTCGCTACGCCGACCATTTCCTATGACAGCCTTGAGCTGATAATCGTCCTTTCCGCAGCATCGTTCCTTTTTGTTTTGTTTGCATCCCGGAAAATAGCGGTGAAAGCCATCGGTGCCTTCGGCGCCGGATTCCTTTTATGGTTCGCCTGCACGAATTATCCGCCTGCCGGTATCTGCATTTCCATCCTGTTCGTGGTGGCATATTTCCTGGATGTCGAGGAAAAGAAGTGGGCGCATCTGTTTGCTGCCCTATGCGGTGGTCTGACTGCCATTGTCATCAGTCACATCTTCATCCACGATATGGGGGGCTGGTTCTCCGAGATAAGCAGGGTGTTGGTTTCCACTTTCACCGAGGAATCCATGTCCAATCACGATGCTGGAAGCCTGGTTTCGGTTATGCTGATTACCGTTGCCAAGGCTTTGCTGGTGTTTGTGCCGACCGTTGTCTTATGCACATGGGCGTTTAAGAAGATCCATGTGTCTGAAAGAATTCAGTGGCTGGTGGTGCTCCTTTTGTGCGGTATCCTCCTTGTTGTCAGGCAAGTCTATGAACTTCGGGGAATCTTGTACTTGATACCCGTCGCTCTTGTTCTGGCGAAAGTACTGGCTCAGCCCGATTTCAATTTGAGACATTTCCTGCTTTCCAAGGAAGCTTTCATGGTTTTGATTCTGCTTGCCGTCCCGTTCGCCGGCGTTTTCGGAACGAATCAGCCGATTTTGAATAAGGCGGTCATTTTTGTCCCGTTCTGGTTGCAGGCTTTTTTCTGTCTGTCAACGTTGTTGAACAGTGAAACGAACGACAGGTTGAATCTTTTGTTCGTCGTTCTGCTGCTGGCAGGATATGTTTGGCAGGGCAATTTCCAGCGCTACCATTATTATTACACTCCTCGCTCTTCAAAATACGAATTAGTTGGCGCTTCCCGTCCTCAGAAGGTGTTGGTCAGCCAGTACCAGCAACAGTATTATCATGATTTGCTGGACACCCTGCAAGCGTCGGGTTGCAAGCCTGGCGACCGTTATATGGCGTTTGGCGAGAACCAGATGGCTGTTTATCTGGCGGGTGGCTTCGTCAACGGCAGGCTTCCTTATCATTGGTGGCAATACAAAGATTTCGGGCAGGAGGCCCCCCGTGCGTTTATCATTTTCAAGAATGAGGAAGAGGGGGTGACCGCCTATTTCCAAAAAGCGGACTGGGATTTCCCGGGGGACTATGATCGAATCGAGATGCGACAGATGTCCCAGAATATGGGCGAAGATTACCGGACGGTGATATTTGTAAAATCCAATCCTTGATGTATGCAGACAGGTCCTCATATTTCAATTGTTTCTCCCATCTATAAGGGGGAAAAGATGGTGGCGGAGCTGGTCCGTCGCAATGTGGAGAGCGTTCATTCCATTACGGATGATTACGAAATCATTTTGGTGAACGATGCGTCCCCTGACAGCTCCTGGTCGGAGATTGTCAGACAATGTGCGGAGAATCCCAGGGTAAAGGGAATCAATCTGTCAAGAAACTTCGGCCAGCATTATGCCATCACCGCCGGATTGCATTATGCCACGGGGGAGTGGGTGATTGTGATGGACTGCGACCTTCAGGACCGGCCGGAAGAGATTCCGAACCTGTATCGGAAAGCGCAGGAAGGATTTGATATCGTATATGCCCGCCGGGCTGTGCGCAAGGACGGCTTCATCAAGAAGAGTACTTCGGCATTGTTTTACCGGGTGTTTCGCCGTTTGAGCGGAATGGAGTCGGACAAGGCTGTCGCTAACTTCGGAATCTATCATAAACGGGTGATCGAAGAGTTCAACCGGATGCCGGAACAAGCTAGATTCTTTCCTTCCCAGATCAAGTACCTGGGATTCAAGGATACGGCCATTGATGTCGAGCATAGCGAGCGTTCCGAGGGGAAGAGTTCTTACAACTTGCAGAAGCGTTTCAAGCTCGGATTCGATGTCATCGTATCGAACAGCAATAAGCCTCTTCGGTTTGCCGTCGGGTTGGGCTTCGGCATGTCCGCGCTCTCCTTCCTGCTTGCGCTGTACAATGTCATTGCAAAATGGGCGGGTGTCATCCGGGTTCCGGGGTACACGACGACCGTATTCTCCATTTGGTTTGTCGGTGGCCTGCTGCTGTTGGTTATGGGAATCATGGGGTTGTACATCGGCAAGATTTACGATCAAGTGAAAGGCCGCCAGCTCTTCATCATCAAGGACAAGGTCAATCTGTAAGATGGAGATTATTCCGCTGCCTTGGGACTCCGGGTTCTTCGGGATACGTATCGCAAAAGCGTGTGTCGCATCCATGGAGGACATTGCCGCTTTATCCGGGCAGGAGGGAGATTTGCGGAATCGTTTCGATTTGATATACCTCTTTTCGGTGCCCGGCCTGGACATCCCGTTTGACGGAGCCCGGCTGGTTGACAGCAAGGCCGTGTTTTCGGCAACTGACCTCAGTCAATCCGAGGCATGTCCGGCGGTAGTGCGTTGGGAATCCCGGGAAACGTCGGATTCGCTGGTTTCATTGGCTCTGGTGAGCGGGAAATACTCCCGGTTCAAGACGGACCCTCAATTCCCCGCCGGGAGCTATGAACGGCTTTACACACGCTGGATAGAACAATCCGTCAATGGGAGCATCGCGACAGATGTCTTCTGTTATATGAAGGGGGATCTCCCGCGAGGGCTTCTGACTCTTGACCGACGCGATGACAAGAATGTTATCGGGCTTGTGGCGGTAGATGAGAACTGCCAGCATCAAGGGATTGGGACGGCGTTGATTAAGTATGCTGTAACCTATGTGCATGAGCATCAGGGGAATCGCCTGAGTGTGGCGACGCAGCTGGACAATGATCCGGCCTGCCGGCTGTATTCCAGATGCGGTTTTTCGTTGGAATCGGTAACAAAGATTTGGCACTGGTGGCTGTAGAAAAGACCCATAAGGGATGGATGTGGTTGGCTTTGATCGGCATCAACCTCGTTTATGCGTGCACATACATCTGTATGAAAATGGCGTCCCCTTATGCGTTTTTGTCCGCACCATACATCCTCTGGGTGGTGGGTGCCATCGGCGTGATGGGCGTTTATGCCGTCTTGTGGCAGCAGGTTCTGGTCCGGGTTCCGCTTTCCACGGCGTATATGTTCAAGGGAACGAGTTTGATATTTGTCCTATTGTTGTCGGCCCTGCTGTTTCATGAGGGAATCACTTGGCAGAATGTGCTGGGTTCCTTCATCATCGTTTCCGGCATTGTCATGTTCGCAAAATCATAGTGTATATCCTGCTTGTCATACTTGCCGTGTTTGCGGCGGCCGGAGCGCAGATTCTCTTGAAGAAGGGCGCCACGAAAGAGTACGCACCCCTTTGGAAACAGTATGTGAATCCTTGGGTGATTGGGGGATATGCCATTATGGGCGTGTCACTCTTGCTGAATGTCTTTTGCATGGGACACGGCGTACAGGCCAAGGAGGTGAGCACGATCGAATCGTTGAGTTATCTGTTCGTCCCCTGTCTAGCCTGGCTTTTCTTTCGAGAGCGTCTGTCCTGGCGAAAAGCGGGAGCCATAGTGGTCATTTTGATCGGAGTCTTTGTTTTTTTCATCTGATTTGTTGCTTTAGCCATGAGTATTCCCTTTAACAAGCCTCATCTTACCGGCAAGGAAGCCCATTATATGTATCAGGCCGTGTATAACGGCAAGTTGAGCGGCAATGGTGAGTTCACCAAGCGCTGCCAGCGGTTCTTCGAAGAAAAATATGGCTTCAAGAAATGCCTGCTGACAACCAGCTGCACCGATGCCCTTGAAATGGCCGCCATCCTGTGCGATATCCAACCGGGTGATGAGGTTATCGTGCCCAGTTATACATTCGTTTCCTCCGCGCTCGCTTTCGTCCGTCAGGGTGCTAAGATCGTCTTTGCCGACAGCATGGAACGTAATCCCAACATCGATGCGGAGAAGATTGAGGCTTTGATAACGCCCCGGACAAAGGCCATCGTTCCTGTCCATTACGCCGGCGTCGCATGCGACATGGACCGTATCATGGATATTGCAGATAAGCACAACCTGCTTGTGGTAGAGGACGCGGCCCAGGCCATCGATTCCTATTACAAAGGCATGCCTCTGGGAACTATCGGGCACCTTTCCTGCTTCTCGTTCCACGAAACGAAGAACATCATTTCCGGCGAGGGCGGTATGTTGGGTATCAACGATGAACGTTTTATCCGCCGTGCTGAAATCATCTGGGAGAAAGGTACAAACCGCGCCGAATTCTTCCGAGGTGAGGTAAACAAGTATGGCTGGTGCGATATTGGCTCGTCCTTCCTGCCTAGCGAGGTGGTGGCAGCGTTCCTTTGGGCGCAGTTGGAGTCGATGGATGAGATTCAGACAAAGCGCAAGTTGTTATGGGAAAAGTACTATAAGCTGCTAAAGCCGTTGGCGGAACAGGGAAGATTCCGTCTGCCCGACATTCCGGAATATGCGACGAACAACGCCCATATGTTCTATATGGTCTGCAATAGTCTGGAAGAACGCACGGGATTGATCAAAAAACTGAAAGAGAGCGGCATCCTCGCGGTGTTCCACTATTTGAGCCTGCACAGCAGCGAGTATTACAAGGACAAGCATGACGGGAGGCCGCTTCCGGAATGTGACCGTTATGCGGATTGTCTGGTAAGGCTTCCGATGTACTATGATCTGTCCGAGAGTGATGTGGAAAGGGTTTTTGAAGTGATTCGATAACTGGAATGATGATGACACCGGTCGTATCCATACTGATGCCTGTTTATAAGACGGCGCCATTCCTTCGGGAAGCGATGGACAGTATGCTGTCGCAGACGTTTACGGATTTTGAGCTGATCGTTCTGAATGATTGTTCCCCGGACAATGCGGAGGAAATCCTCGACGGGTACAAGGATCCGAGAATCGTCCGGTATCGGGGGGAAAAGAATGAAGGTCTTGCGAATGTCCTCAATGTCGGAATGCGGATGGCAAAAGGGAAGTATATCGCCAGAATGGACAGCGATGATATATCGGCCCCGAACCGTCTGGAAGTGCAGGTCGATTATCTTGAGAAGCATCCGGACATCGACCTTTGTTCCTGCGGAATGAATCTTTTCGGAGCCATGGAGGATCAGTGGATCCGGGAGTCCGATCTTGAAACAGTCAGAATCAACGCATTGTTCTTCTCTCCCATTCTCCATGCCGCCAGTGTCTGGAGGAGAGATTCTTTTGAGAGACTGGGCTTGCGTTTCCGGCAGGAGATGGTGCCGGCCGAGGATTATGATTTATGGTGCCGGGCGTTATCCGGCGGACTTCGTCTGGTAAACATTCCGGAATGTATGTACCAGTACAGGATCCATCCCAACCAGGCGACTGTCAACACGGAAAAGATATTGCAGAAAGAACAGATAGTTAGGGAAGGATATCTGCATACGCTCTTTCCGAACGCGAAAGAGAAAGACATAGTCAGTATCGCCTCCATGAAGCCATGCCTGGATCCTGATGTATTCAGGATCACTGCGGATAAGCTTCTCGCATTGAACGCGGACACCGCTTTCTTCAATGAGGAAAAGCTTCGGAACTATCTTAAAAAGCACTACAAGTATTTGATAGGAGAAGCGCTGCATGAGCATTTCTCCTGGAGGCTGTTCCGTGTGTTGACGTTGAAAGAGAAGGTCAAATGGGTCAGATCCTTCCTGAATAGGTTTTTCAAGCATCATTGACAAGGGTCGTTCATGCTTTTTTCAATCATCATCCCCGTTTATAACGTTGAGAAGTATCTCTCCGCCTGTCTGGACAGCGTGCTGGGCCAATCCTTTCAGGACTGGGAGGCGATATGTGTGAACGACGGTTCTACAGATGGGTCGGCCGTCGTCTTGCAGGATTTCGCGGCCAGGGACCGGCGGATAAAGGTTGTCGATCAACCGAACGCCGGGACGGCGACAGCCCGCAACACCGGACTTCGTATGGCCCAGGGAGACTACATCTTCTTTCTGGACAGTGACGACTGGCTGGAATCGGATTCCTTGGAAATCCTGGCCGGTAAGTTGCATGGCGAAGATATCCTTTGTTTCAGCGGAAAACGCTATTTTGAATCGACGGGGGATTATCATCCGGCGGATGTATTGCCGGAGAAGACCTATGAAAGGGGAATGGATTACTACAATGAAAATGCATTGTTACGTCGTGATTTCGCCTTTGTCTGTGTGGTGTTGAGGGTGTATAACAGAGAGTTTCTGATGCGGAACGGGTTGTTTTTTGATGATGACATCACCTATGAAGACAATCTGTGGGTTCCGATAACACTTTGTTTTGCGCAGAACGTAACCGTTATTCCGGATGTGCTATACATATACCGGATTCGGGAAGGGAGCAAGATGCAGGAGGTTTCGCTGGAGCGCAAAATGGATATGCTCAAGGTGGCTGACCGCCTGGCTGCATTCTTCATCCCTCAGAAGGGATTTGATAAAACCGTCGTGTATCGTGCGATTACGCATCACTATCAGTCGGCCTTCAGCTGTGATTCGTCAAAAGACAAAAAAAAGTTGGGCCAGTTGTGTGATTGGAAAAACTATCGACGTGTGAGCCGGACCAAACCCAAGCATTTTGTGAATTATCTCATAAACTGTATTGAATCCTTATGAACAATCGGCCTACCATAGTCGTAGTCACCCCGGTCCGCAATGAGGCATGGGTGCTGGATGCCTATCTGACATGTACCAGTTCCTGGGCGGATTATATCATCCTGGCGGATCAGCACAGTGATGACGGGACTCGTGAAATTGCAGCGAAGTATGAGAAAGTCATTTTGATTGACAACCCGACGAAGGAATGGCACGAGGATATTTGTCGGGCTAGATTGCTTGAGGAGGCGTCAAGGATTCCGGGTGACAAGATGATATTCGGTCTGGATGCGGATGAGTTTCTGTCGGAAGGTTTTGAAAAAACGGAAACTTGGCAGCAAATCATCCATTCTCACCCCAATGAGATATTCTGCTTCAAATGGTTGAATCTGTTCGATGATTTCAATACGGTAGAGTATACCGAAGGGCATTTTGACTGGTTGGCGCATTTTGATGAGTCTGTCGATGTCGTCGAAGAGTATAAGAATAGAGAGAAGCATGCCATACACTGTTCAAGGGTGCCATGCCTGGAGGAAGAACGCTGCCGATATGTTTTCGTGAATGATATGTGGGTGGTTCATCTAGCCAAACTGAATCACGAAAGGATTCGCCAGAAATTTGATTTCTATCAAGTCTCTTGCGTGGATAAGAACAAAGACAATCCGAATCCAATCCGGTTGTTCCGCGGTTATAACAAGTATTATCCGGATCATATGACCCGGTTGGAGTCCCCGGTCAAACTCTGTTGCATGGGAAGCCCGGAGGATTATTCTTATCTGGTAAAGACTTCGGATTACGGTAAACATTATGTGGAGGAGATGGTTCAAGTCTTCGAAAGAGAAGGCACTGACAAGTTCTTGAAACTGTGTATCTGGGACAATCCCCATTTGCTGGAGGCGGGTGTGACTCCGAAGTTACCGCTGAAATACAAACTGTTGCATTCCTATCTCCGGAAGACCCAACCGAAAGCGGATTCTCGGATAATCGGATTGATTGATAAGGTCTTGAAAGTGCTTTATCGTTTCTGACAGATGAGATTCTCCGTCATCATACCGCTATATAACAAGGCCCCCTATGTGACCAAGGCTATCGACAGCGTCATGTCGCAGACCTTCACCGATTACGAGTTGGTCATCATGGACGACGGGAGCAAGGATGCTTCCTATGATGTCGCCTCGAAAGCGATTGAAGGACGGGTGAACTGCCAGATCCATCGGCAGGAGAATGCCGGTGTGAGCATGGCGCGGAATAATGCTGTGGCATTGTCGCAGGGAGATTATCTTTGCTTCCTGGATGCTGATGACTGGTGGGCTCCGAATTTTTTGGAGGAGGTGTCCGGGCTGATTGACGAGTGTCCGGAAGCCGGTATCTATGGCACGAATTATACGATTGTCAACGAAACGAAGGGCCGGACTCGGGTGGCGCCCATTAGCGTTGAAGAAGGGTTTGAAAAAGGGTATATCGAGTATTGTCAGGTTTATGCCAAAACGCTGGCCATGCCCCTCTGGACCGGTGCGGTTTGTATTCCCCGCACCATCTTTGACGAAATGCAAGGGTTTCCGAAAGGCATCAAGCTGGGGGAGGACTTCCTGCTATGGATTAAAATTGCCTTGAAATATAGAGTTGCTTTCCTGAACAAGCCATTGGCGTTCTACAATCAGGATGTAGAGGCGGTGAACCGGGGCGTGATCCGGAAAGGCTATGATCCGGATACCTTCATGACGTTCCATTTCGACCAGTTCGAAGAGGAGGAAAAGAAGAACCCGGATCTGAAGGTCCTGCTCGACCGGTTGCGGGTGTATTCCCTGTTGCGTTTCCGGTTCGCCAATTCTCATAGGGAAAGGGTCGATCGGGAAATCAAAAAGGTTGATTTTTCCCATGTCAGCAGAAAATATCGGTACCTGTACAAATTGCCTTTTCCTATAATTGCCGTATATTTGAAGATTCGTTCCTTCGCCGCTTGGATTAAAGACAGGATGAGATGATAAACTTGTTTTCACGCCTTGCCGCCAGGATGAATGGTGAGCAGGATCTGGACAGGCTGATTCGTCGGGGACTGGTCGTCGGGACCGGTTTCACGAAGATGGGAGGAGTCATTATCGACCCTTCCCACTGCTGGCATATTACCATCGGTGACCATGTCACCCTGGCTCCCCGTGTCCATATCCTAGCACATGACGCGAGCACCAAGTTCTTCCTGGGTTATACGCGGGTTGAAAGCACAAGAATCGGGAATAACGTTTTCATTGGCGCCGGAGCGATTGTTCTGCCCGGTGTCACCATCGGTAACAATGTCGTCATCGGCGCCGGTAGCGTCGTTTCCCAGGATATTCCCGACGATTCCGTTGCCGTGGGCAATCCAGCCCGCGTGGTGAAAGCTTTGTCTACCTATTTGGAAGAGAATAAGCAGAAAATGACATCGGGGACCGTCTTCGGAGAAAAGTTCACGCTCCGGAATGAAGGCTTCGGAGAAGATGAGAGAAAGACGTTGGTGGAGGCCTGCGAGAAGCACGGTGTCATTTATGTTGAATAAGTGAAGAGGATGATTCCCAAGATAATCCATTATTGCTGGTTTGGAAAGGGACCGATGCCCGACCTGGCTGTCCAGTGCATCGAGTCCTGGCATAAGTATATGCCGGACTGGGAGTATGTCCTTTGGAATGAGGATAATTTCGATGTCGATTCATATCCTTATGCCCGGGAAGCTTATTATGCGAAGAAGTATGCGTTCGTCAGTGATGTGGCAAGATTGAAAGCGCTAAAGGAGGTGGGCGGGGTTTATTTCGATGTCGATTTTGAAGTATACAAGCCTTTTGATGACCTGCTTTATCAGGAAGCCTTTGCGGGTTTTGAAGGAAGCAAGCAAAATCCGGTCATGATGGGGGTCCTCGGCTCTGTTCCGGAGGGCCGCTGGGTTTCCGGACAGTTGGCCCGGTATGAGAATCGGCATTTCATCCTGGATGGAAAGCCGGACTTGACAACCAATGTGAGGTTTGTCACGGACGGGATGATGGAGCAGGGGTTTGTCCCTGACGGACGGGAACAGGACTGCATGGGTATGCATGTCTATCCCGTGGATTACTTTTGTCCAAGGCTTACTACCGGAGAGTATCGCAGGACAGACAATACATACTGTGAGCAAAAGGGCGATGTCTCCTCTTGGGCGGGATTGACGCCCAAAGACAAGTTCTTCAAAATGCTTCCTTCCTGGCTCAGGATTATGTTGATTAAGACAAAACGTTTTATTTTCGGATAAAGACGATGATACCTTTTTTCCCAAGACAAGTCAGTGAACGCGCGATAATCGTTTATTTGGTTTCTCTGTTTTCGGTCAGTATATTCTATATGAATTACTCCATGGGCCTCGGCTATATGGCGTTGGGGTGCATGTGGGTTGTCGGATTTTTCAGTCTTGTCGTCTATTGCAGCAAGAAATGGGTGGTGGTGTCCGAAAAACAGTTTGTGAGCAATGTTTTCTGGGGAGCCCTGGCGCTGAGAATCGTATGGGTAATCGCATCTTATTACTTTTACATTGCCGTCACGGGGCAGCCATTCGAGTTTCAGGCAAGAGATTCTCATGGGTATCATTTGGATGCCGAATGGGCTGCCGGGGAATCTTGGTCTTTGGCGTTGACATATTTGTTGGGCGGCATTTTGTATGCGGACAGCGGATACCCTCTTTTCTTGACGGTCATTTACAAGATTTTCGGTCCTGTTATCATAATCCCCAGAATTATTAACGCGTTGTTGAGCAGCTGGACCTGTGTGCTCGTGTACAAGATGTCTTCCCGGACTTTTGATGAGAAGGTAGCAAGAATGGCGGGGATTATGATGGTTTTCATGCCGAATCTGCTCATTTACTGCGGTTATCATTTGAAAGAGACCTTAATGCTGTTCTTGGCGGTCGCATGTTTGGAAAGAACCGATGCTCTTATCCGGAGCAGAAAAATGACCTTTTTCGGGATTCTTATTCCGTCTCTCCTAGCGGGAAGTCTGTTCTTTTTTCGTACTGCGATGGGTGCTGCGGCCGTGTTCGCAATGGCCTCCGGTATTTTGCTATCGTCGTCACCTGCTATGAAACGTTCTGGCAAGCGAGTCGCCTTGATTGGCTGGGGCGTTCTGGCCCTCATTGTATTTGCAGGTGGTGCGATTGCTTCAGAAGTGGAGAGCATGTGGGAAGGAAGAGGTGAGAATCTGGAAAGAAAAAGGGCGGAGCAGACCATCCGAGGCAATCAGTGGGCCCAATATGCGACGGCGACCGTGATGGCGCCGATGATTACCGTATTGCCTTTTGCCACGATGGTGGACGTCGATGAGCAGTATGGTCAGCAGGCCAAGTCCGGCGGAAACTTCATCCGGAACTTTATGGGTTTCTTTACGTTTCTGGCCATATATGAAGCCGTCCGCAGAAAACAGTGGCGGAATTTTGTTTTGATTGGAGCCTTTGTGGCTGCCTACCTCGGTGTGGTTGCCTTAAGCGGTTTCAGCAACTCGGAACGATTCCTCTTGCCGGGTCTTCCAGGACTTATCATGATGTGGGCATACGGCATTTCCACTTTGCGTGCGAAAACCTTTAAGTTGCTGACCCCCTGGTGTTTCATTGTCTTTGCTATGGAGTTCGCCTGGGCGTTCTTCAAGCTAGGCAGCCGAGGAATCTTGTAGTTGATGATGAATATAGGCACCATCAAACTGGTCATCTGGGACCTGGACGAAACGTTCTGGTCCGGTACCCTGTCGGAAGGTGGGGCCAGGATTCCGGATGAGCATATCCGATTGGTCAAGGACTTGACCGATTGCGGCATCATCAACTCCATTTGCTCGAAAAACGAGTTCGAGCCAACCAAGAAGGCCCTTCAGGATGCCGATGTTTGGGATTTGTTCGTTTTCCCCTCCATCAACTGGGAGAGCAAAGGTCCTCAGATCAAGGAAAAACTGGACAAGATGGCGCTCCGGCCGGTCAATGTCCTTTTCCTGGATGACAACCTTTCTAATCTCGGTGAAGCGAAGCACTATTTGCCGGATATCCAGACCGGAGGTCCAGATTTGATTCCCGAGCTCATCAGGCAGGTGGCTTCACTTGAGAAAAAAGATGTTAAGCACAAGCGATTGGCCCAGTATAAGGTTTTGGAAACCAAAGATGAGGCGTCGAAATCCTTTGCCAGCAGCGAGGATTTCCTTTATGACAGCCATATCAAGGTCGAGGTCCATGAAGATTGTCTGAATCAGATCGGGCGGATTCACGAGTTGCTTCTCCGAAGCAACCAATTGAATTACACGAAAAACAGAATCAGCATCGAAGAACTCGAGTCCATCCTTTCCAGCCCGGAATTCAAATGTGGTTATGTGACCGTAAAGGACAGGTTTGGCGATTACGGTATCGTGGGATTCTATGCGAAGAATGATAATCGGCTGGAGCATTTCCTGTTCTCCTGCCGGACGATGGGCCAGAAGATCGAGCAGTGGGTATATGCGCAGTTGGGTTTTCCCGAACTCGAGGTGGTCGGTGAGGTTCGGACTCAGTTGAACAGGACGGAGTGTCCGGGGTGGATTAATCAGCCGGAATCCGAAGTCGTGGAAGAAACCAGGTCAGCAGACGAAGCGCTTCCTTGCCGCATCCTGATGAAAGGCCCATGCGATCTGTCCCATTCCTTGGTCTATATCAAGGGATCCGATCAGATTGACACAGAGTTTACCTATGTCAGCAATGCCGAAGGGCAGATAATCGATGCCCATAACCATTCTGTCCATATCGAGGGGTTGCATACCTACTCGGATCAAGAAAAGGAGGAGATTGTCCGTGATTGCCTGTTCGTCGATCCGGCGATGCTCTCGGGATCTTTCTTTACGAAGAAGTATGATCTGATCGTCCTTAGCACCTTGATTGAGTCGACCTATCAGATTTATCGGAAAAAGGGAACGGACTTGCGGGTGGTCTTCGGAGGTCTCGACCTGACGGACCCGGAACAATGGGACGAGTATGTCGACGGTCGGACCTATACCGGAGGAAACAAGTTCACGAAAGAGTATCTTCAATCTTTTTCCGAAAAATTTGAATGTCTGGGACTTACGACTCCAGAAATGTATGTTTCCTTCTTGCAGAATTGCTTAAACTGGCTTCCGGAGGAAACTTCCCTTTGCTTGATTCTCGGCGCGACACAATTGTTCGACGGTCAGGAAGATGTGAAGGAACGGCACCTGCTGCTTAATACGGCCGTCAAGGCTTTCGCCGAGAATCATCCCCGGATCAAGTTTGTCGAAATCGACGACTGCATCAGCGATCCTTCTGATTTTGCCGGGGAGATCAACCATTTCTCATCCAAGGTATATTTTGAGATAGCGCAGAGAATCATCAAGGTGATTCAGTCCGTTACCGGAACAAAACTGGAGTCATACTCTTCGAAGATGGTGGTGGTGGACAACCTGACACTGAAGGTCCGGAAGATGCTGAAAAGGTTGTTATCCCAGGACTCCGCTATCTATCGGAAGTTCAAAGACGTCTATAACAAGATTTATAAGAACCGCGGTTGAGCGTATGCGTGTTTTAATCGTCGCCCGTTGCAAGAATGGCCGTTACGCCCCGTTCATCACGGAGCAAGTTGACGCCATTGAAAAACAAGGCGTCGAATGCCGATACTTCGGAGTGGACGGAAAAGGAATTGTCGGATATCTCCGGCAGATTCCGAAACTCGGGAAAACCATTCGGGAGTTCCGTCCCGATATCATCCACGCCCATTATGGCCTTTGTGGACTGCTGGCCAACTATCAAAGAAGAATCCCCGTTGTCACGACCTATCATGGCAGTGATATCAACGCCCCCAAGGTGTTCCGTTTTTCGAAGAAGGCGATCTGTCGTTCACGGTTCAATATATTCGTCTCACAGAAGAACGTTGACATCGCCCGTCCTCGGAAAGATTTCGCGCTGATTCCGTGTGGAATCAGTCTGGAGGATTATCCCATCATTGACAAGGCGGATGCCCGTCAAAAGATGGGGTTGAAGCCGTCCGGGAAGTATGTCCTTTTCGCCGGCGCCTTTGACAATCCTGTCAAGAATGCGCCCTTGGCAAAAGCGGCGATGGAACTTGTTCCGGATGCCGAATTGCTGGAACTGAAAGGTTTCTCCCGTCCGCAGGTCGCCGCCTTGATGCAGGCTGTCGATGCTTTTCTGATGACTTCGTTCACGGAAGGGTCTCCGCAGGTGGTTAAGGAAGCATTGGCGTGCGGCTGTCCTATCGTGAGTGTGGATGTAGGGGATGTCCGGGAGCGGACAGAGGGAATTGAAGGCTGCTTTATTTCCGATAGAGATCCGGAAGACCTTGCCCGTTCCATCCGGCAAGCGTTGGACTTTGGCGGCAGGACGAACG
>JAEEGF011163173.1_pt1 | contig 15246 bp, 2 predicted proteins | sample 9134171 | NCBI WGS metagenome assembly JAEEGF01 (sample SAMN16246542, study PRJNA631951) | gut metagenome | biome: gut microbiome; feature: rumen; material: AP-attached | host: Bos | place: Iran: Karaj | collected 2018-10 | reverse complement strand
AAGAAGCTTCGCATAAATGCTTTGATATGTATACTGATAATCCGAAAGTCCTGCGGCTGTGGTAAACTCAATTCCCGTTGCGGCAACGCTCTGAGAAACCGTGAGCTTAAAGTTGCCGTAATAGCTGTTTATGTATATAAGATATGTCTGACCGGCGGTCAGGTCATAAGCGATACTCTTTCCGTAGGAATAAGTAATGTAATTCTTGTTTGCGTCAAGCAGCTGCTTATAGAACGAATAACCGTTCGAGAAATCCGAGAAGTTGAACTTATACTGTCCGCTGACAGCGGGAGTGAACTGAACGTAAGCGCCCTCGCTACCGTCCATATTGAAAGTATACGGAACGTCAAGCGTCAGCGCCGGATAGGACTTAACAACAACCGTATAGGTTGCGGTAAGACCGTTTTCGCTTGTTGCCGTTATTGTTGCCGTTCCCGAAGCTTTAAGATCGAGATAGCATTCAAAAACGTCGTCGTAGTCACTATAGTAACTTCCCTGAATGCTGACTATGCCGTCATTGCTCGAGGTGAAAGTTATATCTTCATGAACTGCGTTACCGGGATTCAGCTTTGCCTTGAGAGTCAGCTGATCTCCGGGATAACCCGAAGCGCCCGCATCGGTAGTGAATGTAATACCCGTTGCGGCAACGCACTTGGTAACAGTGGCCTTGAATGTGCCGTAGCCCTGATATGCAAGGAACTTATAGGTCGTTCCTGCGGTAAGCTCAGCAGAAAACGAGTTACCGTAAGCGTAGGCAATACGGCTGTCGTAGTTATCATAAAGTCCCTTCTGGAAATAATCGCCGTCGGAATAATCCGAGAAGCTGAATCTGTAAGTACCGCTTTCCGAAGGGGTAAACACCGCAAGACCGTTGGAATCGGTTGTATCTATTGTTAACGGGGTATCAAGGACAAGCTCGGGAATAGCGTTTACGGTTACGGTATAGGTTGCCGTAATTCCGCTGCTGCTTTCGGCGGTAATTGTCGCCGTACCGGCGGAAACAAGACTTAAATCACAACCGAATCTGTTGGTTTCAAGCTGGTAGTAGTTTTCAACGGAAACAATACCGCTGTTGCTTGAGGAGAACGTTACGCTCTCGGGAATTGCGTTTTCGGGGGCGAGATTTGCGTAAATCGTCTTTGTCGTAGTTGCGTAGCCCGAATAACTTGAGCCGTTCTCAAAAGTGATGCCGGTAGCGTTAACGCACTTTGATATAGTAGCGGTGTTGCTGTCGTTGAATTGACTGAACTTAATTACATAGGTCGTTGCGCCGTAAAGCTCTTTGCTGAAATTGCCGCTGCCGTACGTAATGTAGCTGCTTTCCTCATAAATCTCTACGTATGCTCCCTGAGTGTTATTAAAATAGTAATAACCCGTCTCTGAAGGAGTAAAGGTATAGCTTACGGGAGTGTTGTAATCGCTCAGAGAGAAGGTGCAGGGAGTGTTGAGCGTCAGCTCGGGAAGAGCGTTTACCGTAACGGTATAGGTTGCGGTAAGACCGTTTTCGCTTGTTGCGGTGATTGTCGCCGTACCTGTTCCGATAAGATCTACTTCACAGTAAGTGCCCGAACTGTAAACAATATTCGCAATACTGCTGTCCGAAGTGAAGGTGCAGCTTTCCTGAATGCAGTTTTCGGGCGAGAATACTGCGTTAAGATTAACTCTGTCATAAATGAAGTATTCGCCCGAAGTGCCTTCCGCAAAGGATACGGCGGTTGCGGCAGATGCCTTGGTGAGCAGGACGGTACAGCTTCCCGAACCTGCGCCGTAAAGCTGTGCGGCAAAATAATAGGTTGAGCCTGCCTCAAGTTCGCAGGTAATTTTGAAATTGTTGCCTTCGCCGCTGTCATCGTCACTTGAAATCTGATTCAGTCCTGAGTCATATAAATAACCTAAAGTGTCGCTGTTACCGGAGGACGAGAAGAAATAAGTGCCGCTTTCGCTCGGCGTAAATGAATAATATGTTTGAACGCCGCCGAAAATATCAGCCTGTGTCGGCGTATCAAGCGCAATGACCGGAATATCGGTTACGGTAACGGTGTATGTTGCGGTAAGTCCGCTTTCCGAGGTTGCTGTAATCGCAGCCGTGCCTTCGCTGTTACATATAACGGTTACCGAATTGCCGCTTGAGCTCAGTATTGAAGCAACGCCGTCATTACCCGAAGTAAAAGTAACCGGTTCCGATGAACTGCCGGAAGGACTGAATTCAACTTCAAGAGTAAAGCTGTGTCCTACGAAGCCGTTGCCGGATGTGCCCTGCGTGAAGCTGATTGAGGAAGCCGAAGGAGCCTTCGTAAGCTTAACGTTAAAGCTGCCTGTGGCTGAATCGTTGTAATACCTTACACCGAAATAATAGGTGTTTCCCGAAATAAGATCACACGAGACCTTGCAGTTGTAACCTTCGCCGCTGTCGTCGTCGGAGGTAATCTCGCTCATATCGGAATCGTATGCGTATCCGTAGGTGTCTCCGCCGTCAAGCATGGATTCAAAATAATACGTGCCGCTGGCAGAGGGGGTGAACGAGAAATATGCATAATCGCCGCCGTTGGCAATAGTGGCAAGGACCGGCGTGTCAAGCGTGATTGGCTCAGCGCTGCCCAACGGATCTGATGCAAAACGTTTAACATTTACGGAGCTTTCAAAACTGCCTGCTCCGTAGTTGTCGGCAAACACCTGCAATGCGGTAAACGGCAGAGCCGAGATTACCATTACAAGCGAGAGAATTACCGACAGTAATTTCCTTGTATTCTTCAAAACAATCTCCCCTTAAAAATATAATTGTAAAAATACATATTAAATATATCATTTTTTAGTGTTCGAGTCAACGCAAAACGCCTTAAAAACGTTAGTGATAATCTACATTTATAGCTTCTTGTTTTTGTGCAGAATACCGTGTTTGAAACGCTTGAACGCCTCGGTGTAGATTACGTTGACATAACCGACTTATTATGATAGAATGTTTATCATAATAAATCATTTATCACGAAACGAAGGTTGTTTCAAATGCGAAATATTGAAAAAGACGAAATAGAGATGGCGGCAAAGCGTGAGCTGATGTTGAAAAAGGGCTTTGAAATCTTCTCGAAAAAGGGTATCGAGTCCGTTGCCATGCAGGAGATTGCAAACGCCTGCTCGGTAGGAATAGCAACTCTATACCGCTATTACAACACAAAGCTGGCGCTTGTGATTGATATCGCGACAAGGCAGTGGCAGGATTACATAAGGCATATAAATAAACTCAGAGAAAAAGAAAAGGCGGACGATATGACCGCCGCCGAGGAATTTGAGTTTTACCTCAACTTCTATATTGAGTTATACGAAAAGTATAAACCGCTGCTGTGCTTCAATCAGGACTTCAACAACTACGTTCAGCACGAAAAAGCCGATGCGAAGCAGCTCAAGCCTTATATTGAATCTATCGGTGAAATAGCGAAAATGTTTCACTCGGTTTACGAAAAGGGAAAAAAGGACGGCACGCTGCGAACCGAGCTGTCCGAGGAGAAAATGTTCGCCGCCACAAGCCATATAATGATAGCCGTAGCGGTCAGATACGCTCAGGGACTTCTCTACTCGAGAAACGAGGCGGACAGAACAGAGGAGTTCTTACTTCTCAAACAGATGATGATGAATGAATACGTTATAAGATAAACAGGAGGCAGGATATGAAACACACATTGAAAAAATCACTTTCACTTTTACTGAGTATATTGATGATAATTACGGTAATACCGTTTACGGCATCCGCAGTCGATATGAATACTCAAGTGAAATTCACGGTTACAAACAACGGTAACGTCTTTACGATTACCCGTTCCGACACATCGACGGCACAGATTGTTTCTTACAGAACCATAAGCAAAACTGCGCTTGCAGGCGTTCATTTCAACATGGTAGGCGGCGATCTGAGCTTTGCGGTCGGCGAGTCATCAAAAAGCATTACGGTAACTGAAAGAGCCCCTTCAGCCGTCAGCGTTGCCAACCGCTATCAGACAGAGTCCAACAGGTATTACGAGTTTGAAGTGTTTAACCAGATAGGTCAGGTTCTGGCATACTGCCGCAGAAACATGAGCAATTATACAGCCAATCTGAGTATGTCAAACAGAGTCTTTTCCGGATCGTTCAACAGCACCGTAAGACTTGCAGACGCTTCAATAGCACCTAATTCCGAGCCGCTGGCCTATGATACCAGTAATGATAAAGACGGAACAACTATACGCACATATACCAAGGAAGTCACCGTAATAAACAGCACAACGGTCGTTACGGATGACGGCTTTGATGTCAACGGTCCATTTAACGTCAGCACGGATGCGTTTTTCACCAACGCAGGAATTTCAAAGGAGTATCTTGTTTCTGCGGGAGCCGAGCTTTATCTCAAGCCGTATCTTCATATGGCGGAGATAAACGACGGTTATCAGTATATTCAGATGCTTTACGACAATCCTACAACCTTTGACGATAACGCAGACAACGGCAATCCCGGAACTATAAGCAAAGCAACCTATCTCTGCGGCTTTGAACACGGAACGTCATTTGACGACTCCTGGTCCTACTATTCGTTCCCTTACAGAGAGGAGAACTCCGGAAGGTTTGAAATGCTTTTCTTGAGTAGTCATAAATTCGACCAGCAGAAGGTCAACAGCGCTTACGGCAGAATCGACAGCACTTCGGCGGCTATTGTCATACCCGCATCGGCTTCTCAGCTTAACTTCCGCCTTGACGCTTCGGGCAGCGGTGACGACGACTGGCAGCTTGACTCCCTGAAGGTAAGAGGCATAGTGGTTGACAAAACAGGTCCGAGACTTGTCAATGCTTACGTAGCCCCCGGCAATTACCGCAACGGACAGTATATTTCGGTTTCGCTTGAATTTAACGAAGCGGTATTTTCCGCTCCGTCAGACCTCGTTACAAGCTTCGGTACTCTTCATAGCGAAGGAGCAAACAGAAATAACGTTGTTGTTTATTCAGGACAGGTAAACGGAACCGTCGGTGCGGCATTTTCACTGAGCGGTTTCAATCCTAACTCCTCAACTGCCGTCACGGATATGTTCGGCAGCTCTGCATCTCCCTATTTCCCGACCGGCTCGATAAATAACGTCAGAATTGTTGCCAGAGAAACTCCCCAGCAGTCGGGTAACACTTATAATATTACCAACGTAAACGAGCTGATGAGCTTTATTGATATAGCGAATCAGAATCCCTCGGCAAACGGCCTTATTATGAATGATATCGACGTCAACCCCGACGGACGTTACAGAATTGTGCTTGATCAGATAGGTACAAACACCGACGGCTTCCTGGGTACCGTTATGGGACTCGGTCAGCGGACAATAAGCAACCTGTCGCTCAAGAGCGGACTGTTTAAGAAAATCGGCACAACGGGCAACGTTAAGAATATTACGGTTTCAACCGCAGCGCAGTCTATGTCAAACGGACTCAACGGTATGCTCTGCTATGAGAATAACGGAACGATTGACCACTGTGAGGTTGCGGGCATCACGACGGAAAACAAGAAGATTATGGTTTCCCAGAGTGCAACGGGTTTAGGCTTTGTTGCGGGAACGAATAACGGTACGATTACGGACTGCCGTGTATGCGGTAACTATAGTTTCGATAAGGGCAATTCGGTCGGACATCTGACGAATATCGGCGGTATAGCCGTCGAAAACTACGGCAGTATTTCAAGCTGTCTGTTCGTCGGCGACTTCAACCTGCCCTCATCCTATACGGGCTATATGGGTACTGTCTGCGTCTATAACAGAAGCGGCGGCTCGGTTACAAGCTCCTTCGGTAAATACACCGACACTTATAATTACAATCCCGTTTACAACAATAACAGCAACGCTGCCCTGACAAACAGTGAAAAGGTCAGCGTCGCTCAGCTGGCTTCCGGCGAGGTAACGTGGAAGCTCAACGAAGGAGTTACCGATAATACCCAGACATGGTATCAGAGTATTGATAACGGCCGCACTCCCGATCCATATCCCGTATATTCGATAGGCATTGTTTATAAGCACGGAAACATCTATACCAACGACGGTATAATCCATGTTTTAAGTCACGTTGACGAGGTGCCGGCGACCTGTCTTGACGACGGCGTAGCAGAGCACTGGGTCTGCACCGTTGACGGCTGCGAAGCAGTATTCTCCGCTAACAGCGTATCCTCCGAAACAACTCTTTCGGCGCTTACGTTAACCGCACTCGGTCACGCATGGTCGGACGAATGGTCAAATGACGCTGACGACCACTGGCACGAATGCACACGCTGCCACGAAAAAAAGGATGAGGCGGCGCACGAATTCGGCAGCTGGACCCCTGCGGGCGGCATCACAATTTCGAGAACCTGTTCCGTCTGCGGAGCGGAATTCTCACAGGACTGCGCTCACGAAAGCAAAACAGAGATTCCTTATCAGGCGCCCGACTGCTTTACAGCGGGTAACAATAAATATTATCACTGCAACACCTGTCAGAATTATCTGAAGGCTGACGGTGTAACCGTCACAACTCCCGAAGCTGAGGTTATACCCTCTTTCGGCGGACATAACTTCGGCACGGATTATTACAGTGACGATACGCAGCACTGGCGTTTCTGCGTAAATCCCGGCTGCGGTACGGAGGAAAGGGCTGATCACACCTTTGGCGAAGCAACCTACACGTGGGCTGCCGATTATTCAACGGTAACTGCGAGCCACAGCTGTACGGTCTGCGGCAAAACCGTTTCCGAGAGTGTAGACACCACGTCTTCCGTTATTTCCGCTGCGACCTGTACTCACGGCACGATAATAAGATATACTGCAACCTTCAGCAATGCGTTTGCAACTCAGACAAAAGACGTCGAGAGTACAGTTCCGCTTGGACACGCTTACTCTCACGCTATTTATCTGTGGTCTGCGGATAACAGTCAGGTAACCGCTACGCGCACCTGTTCGGACTGCGGATACGTTGAAGACGAGACCGTATCAACGACAAGTGAAATCACAACTGCCGCTACCTGCACCGAGGCAGGCGTAAGAACCTATACGGCAGTCTTCACAATTCCTGCGTTTGCAACACAGACAAAAACCGAAACTGTTCCTGCCACGGGACACAACTACGGTATGCCTGCATATGTCTGGTCGGCTGATAATTCGGGCGTGACCGCTTCACGCACCTGTATTGCGTGCGGTAAAGTTGAAAGCGAAACCGTATCAACAGCAAGCGTATGTACGGCAACCTGTACCGAGCCGGGCGTGATAACCTATACGGCAGTCTTCACAAATTCCGGATTTGAAACACAGACAAGAACGGTAGCTGCGGAGCCGCTCGGTCACAGCTACGGTAACTGGACACCGGTAAGCGGAACGACGATTACCGCCACCTGTTCTGTCTGCGGCGAAGTAACGACCGAGGAATGCACTCACGAAAATAAAGTCGAAATTCCGTATCTTGCGCCCGACTGTTTAACGGGGGGACACAATAAGTATTATCACTGCGACATCTGTCAGAATTATCTGAAGGAGGACGGCGTAACCCTTACAACTCCCGAAGCAGAGCTTATACCCTCTTTCGGCGGACACAGCTTTGACACAGCTTATCAGAGCGACGATTCACAGCACTGGCGTGTCTGCACGAATCCCGGCTGCGGTACTCAGGAAAGGGCTGATCACACCTTCGGCGAAGTAACCTACACCTGGGCTGCCGATAATTCAACGGTAACTGCGAGCCACAGCTGTACGGTCTGCGGCAAAACCGTTTCCGAGAGTGTAAACGCCACGTCTTCCGTTACTTCCGCTACCTGCACTCAGGAGGGCGTAATAACCTATAACGCGACCTTTACCAAACCCGGGTTTGAAGCTCAGACAAAGACACAGACCGTACCTACACTTGCTCACAGCTACGGCGAGCCGCAGTGGACGTGGAACGGCTTTTCGTCGGCAACCGCCGAATTTGTCTGCTCCGTTTGTCAGCATACAACGACCGAGACGGCAACGGTTACCTCCGAAACAACCGGAAATACCACGGTTTACACGGCGCAGGTAACGCTTAACGGAACTCCGTATACCGATACGAAGAAATTTATCGGTGAGAATCTCACACTCGGGGAAAACACCGTTTTAGTAGAAAAATTTAACACTAGTAATTACTACTTTACCCCTGCCGAGGACGGATACTACAGCTTCGCATTTTCCTCTCCTACAAATATGTATATGGATATATATGACCTCGGCTCAAATTTAGGATCCGGATTCGGGTATAGTGTATCGTTCAGTGTTTATCTTTCTGCCGGTAAGACCTATGAGGTTGGGACGTTCGGTTTTGACGGCAATGCACCCGAGACGTCAGAGGCTTCGCTCACGGTTTCAAGACCGTTGCTTCACAGCATTACCGTTACAACCAACAATGCGCACGGCTCGGCAAAAGTTACGACTGAGAACGGCATTGAAATCAGCGGGGCGCCCGACGATGTCAGACTTTATCTTGACGTAACTCTTGAGCCGGGCTACGGAGTCGAAAGCATAGTAATTACGGATTCTGATAATAATACCTGCACTTTGGATGAATATTATGTGTTCCGGATGGCTTACAGCGATGTGAATATAAGCGTTAATTTTGCTGCGGTTAATTACCTTACGCTCGGAGAGAATACCGTTTCGATGGGCGTCACAAATAATACGTATTACTTCTTACCGTCAGCCGACGGCTGGTACGCCATGAACTCAACCGGCAGTTACAGTATATACATGGATATATTTGACGGTCACAAAACTGTCGGACACGGCGCTCCGGAAGGTGAGGGCATAAGCTTTAGCTATACCGGCTATCTTGAAGGCGGAAAGTTATACCGTATCAATTTAACAGGCAATAACGAAAGTACGGCAGACGTTCCGGTTGTTATTGAAAAGCTGACTTCCTATTCGTTAAATACCGATTCCTCGGTTGAACACGGAACGGTAAGCTTCACGGATTATTCCGATTCTTATATCATTAACGAAGCGCTGTCCGGCACGAAAGTATTTATTCGGACAACCCCCGACGCCGGGTACAAGCTTGACACCGGCTCCCTGAGCATACTTGATTCGGACGGCAATCCGGTCAATATCATCGAGGATGAATACTTTATTATGCCGGAGAGTGACATAACCGTTTTTGCAGACTTTGTCCCGATACCGCCGCTTTCAATCGGTGAAAACTCGGTTAAAATTACACACTACATCTACGAGGAGTACCGCTTTACTCCCGCCGAGGACGGAGATTATCTGTTCCGCTCGGAAGGCGATTACGATCCGAGAATTGAAATATTTGACGGTGAGGTTTCTGTTGGCTCTGACGATGACTCAAACGGCAGTAACTTCTCTCTCGTAACCAATCTTAAAGGCGGTAAAACTTACAGAGTCGTTATCTATTCTTACAGCGGCTCCGGCAATATTCCCGTATTTGTTCAAAAGGTTTCCAAGCATACCGTTACCTTAGGCACCGTTACCGGAAACGGAACGGCAGATTTAGGTATGCCGCAGATAACGCAGTATGAAGGCACAACGGTCAGCGTTAACCTGAATTCCGGTGACGGCTGGACTGTCGGAAGCATAAAGCTTACAAACGACACAACCGGTGAAGTTACCGCAGTGGGCAACAGTTTCCCGATGCCCGGATACGATTGCACCGTTTCGGTTGAGTTCGTTCCGATACCTGAACTTTCACTCGGCGAAAATGAAGTGCTTACGCTTTCGCATGTATATCAATGCTATACCTTTACTCCGACGGACGACGGATGGTATCACTTTGCAACAACGGGAGGTTATAATCCGTACTCATATATTTATGATTATAATATCAGTTGTATTTACTCCGGTTACGCCAAAGAGGAGTATAATCTTGACTGTTTCCTGCAGCTTGAAGGCGGTAAAACCTACGAAATCTGGACCTATGGATATGATGAAGGGTCCTCGGGCGTTGATTCAATCGTGATAACGGCTGTGCCGCAGGCTTATTCAATAACTGTTGACACGACTGTTGAAAACGGAACCGCATCGGCTGTTGCCTACGGTGATTATAATTATAATCCGATAAATGAACTTCCCGCAGGCGCTCTTTTCTACCCGTATTTTGTAGCCGATTCGGGTTACGTTCTGCTTAATTACAGAGTAACGGATTCCGACGGTAACACGGTTTATCTTGAGCGTGACGAGTACATGGGCTGCTTTATAATGCCCGCCGAGGACATTTACATTACCGCCGAGTTTATTGAAAAGTCTGAGCTGGAACAGGTATGCGTCAATCCGCAGCTCTGGGGCGACAATATTTACTGGTCCTTAAATAACGGCGTTCTGCGCATCTCCGGCACGGGAGCAATCATGGAAGGACCGAACACCAACGGCTACACTCATTATTATCCGTGGCTTGACCTGCTTGACAGTGCGGATACGGTGTTTATCGAGGACGGCGTAACCGTAATTCCGTATTACGCTTTCTGCGGTGACGATAATTATTATCGTACGCTGATGCTCGGCGCCGACGTTGAAAGAATCGGCGGAAATGCTTTCGCTTACGCTTATTATCTGGAGAACGTATTTATTCATACCTCGCTCGAGAGTATAGGCAAAGATTCGTTTGACGACTGTGACAGCATCAACGATGTTTACTATTACGGTTCTCAAAGCGACTGGGCGCAGATTGATATCCATCCTTACGGAAACGCCTATCTGCAAGCTGCGAACATTCATTTTAACTACGTTCCCGATTACAGCGTCGAACCCTTAGACATAAACGAGGACGGCGTAATTGACTTTGCGGACGTTGCGTTCATGGTCGCCTATTTCAACAATGACGTCGGTTCAATTACCGACAGACAGCTCGAAAAAATGGATTTAGTCTATGACGGCAGGATAAACGGCTTGGATCAGGCAATGCTTTACGATATTGTTACACATGCCTCGTCAATTATGTTAATACTCGGCGACGTTAACACCGACGGAAGCACCGACCTTTCCGACTACGCCATGATAAAAGCATACGTTTCCGGCGTTGGAGTCGATGAAAACACTCCTGCGGATTTACTTTCGAGCGATTATCTCGGCAGTCAGTACCTTCCGCTGGTTGACAAATACGGCGAGGGCTCGGTTTACACACCCCAGTTCGCACTTGCCGACCTGAACTCTGACGGTGCGGTTGACGCATTTGACCTCTTCGAAATGGATAAGTCGCTCAACGGTATCGTTCAGCCCAGGTTCACCTATGACCTCGACGGCAATAACGCAGTTATCACCTCGTATATCGGCAGGGATCCGGTTATGTTGATACCCGCCGGCATTGACTCTCACGACGTTACCAAAATCGGTCAGAGGGCATTCAAGGACAATACGCTGATTACAGGTGCGGTAATACCGGGAAGCGTTGAAACGGTTGATAACTATGCGTTTATGGGCTGTTCTAATCTTAAAAAAGTCTGTTTACAGGACGGCGTAACGAGGGTAAATTACGGCGCATTCCTTAACTGCACGTCGCTGAATACCGTTGAGCTTCCCGATACCGTGACAAATATCGGAAGCTACGCCTTCAAGGGCTGTACGTCATTGACTAAGCTGACAATTCCTTCAAGCGTAACGTCAATTCAGGCAACGGCGTTTGACAGCTGTCCGAATCTCACGATTTATTGCGAGGCTAACTCTTACGCAAAGACCTTTGCCGAAGCTAACGGTATCCCGTATGTTGTACAAAACATTGTAATAAAATAAAACAAATAAAAACAGGATTGAACAAAAGGTTCAATCCTGTTTTTTTGTGCGAGAGTGGGGTATGCTTTTCCACTCTCGCTTACTGTTTACAGCGGTTGTTAAGTTTCCGTTTGGTTGGCGGTTGAGTTTGGCAGAATTTTGCCGTGTTAAAAAGTTGTTTACTCAAAGAGTTGTATATAGTATAATTAAAGTAATAGCAGGCACCCCAAAAAATGAAAGGGATGAACCGATATGAAAAAAACGTTATCAATATTACTTTCGCTTGTACTTGTAATTGCCGCTTTACCTCTCGCGGCGGTTGAGTCGTCTGCGCTTACAGACGGCGATTGGGAGTACACTGTTGCAAATAATGAAGCTACGGTTACGGGCTATACGGGTACATTGACAGACATAGTTATACCGTCAGCTCTAGGCGGTTACAGCGTTACGGCAATAGGGAACAATGCATTCAAAAGTAAAACTTCAATTACGGGCGTTACACTGCCGAATACGCTTGTATCTATCGGTGAGTATGCATTTTCCGACTGTACAAACCTTGTAACAATGCAGATTCCCTCAACCGTACAGTCAATAGGTCAGTATGCTTTCAACAACTGCAAAAAAATCACTTCGATTTCTTTCCCGAACGGCATGACCGAACTCAACAAATATATCTGCTACGGCTGCTCCGAGCTTTTGAGCGTTTCGATTCCGCAGAGCGTAACTAAAATATATGAATCCGCATTTGAATCGTGCAAAAAGCTTGATAACGTTGTTCTTCCGGGCAACCTGCAATTTCTCGATACCTGGGCTTTCTGGGGCAACGAAGCGCTTACGGGTATCGTTATTCCCGATACCGTTACATATATGGGCTATTCGGTTTTCAAGAACTGTTACAATCTGGTTTCCGCTACTGTTCCGAGCGGTATGACATATATACCCGAAACGACTTTTTTGAATTGCGGTAAGCTTGAGAGCGTTATTATACCGGGTAGCATAACCTCTGTTGTAAAAGACGCTTTCGGAAACTGCCCGAAGCTGAAAAACATTTATTACGGCGGCAGTATTGCTCAGTGGTGCGGCATCTCGTTTGAAAACGAATACGCAAATCCGCTTTACTACAAGGGTAATCTGTACTATAACGGAAATATTCTTGCCGACAGCATAACTATTCCGTCAACAGTTTCAACGGTTAATGCAAGAGCGTTTATTAACTGTGCATCCCTTACGGATGTAACAATGGAAAACGGTGTTACGGCGGTTGGTCAGTATGCATTCAAAGGCTGTGAGAATCTTGAAAGCATTTCAATTCCCGCAAGCTTTACACGCATAACCAACAATGCCTTTTACGGAGTTACGGGACTTAAAAGCATAACAATTCCCAACAGCGTTACCTCAATAGGCGAATACGCTTTTTACGGCTGTCCCGCACTTAAAAGCGTAACCTTCCCTTCAACAAGTCTTACAACAATTTCAAGATATGCATTTGCGGAATGCAGAGCACTGACAAACGTCGATGTTCCCAACAGCGTAACAGGTATGGGCGAGCATGTGTTTGAAAACTGCACGGGCTTGGTTACGGCAACTATCGGTACGGGCATGACGAGAATCAGCAGTTACACATTTAACGGCTGTTCCTCGCTTAAACGCTTTGATTTTTCAAACAGCGTCACAACTATTGGTTTTCAGGCGTTCGTTTACTGCACCTCTCTTGAAACGATAACGCTTCCGAATTCCGTTACAGTACTCGAGGAGTCGGCATTTGATGCTTGCTCAAAGCTCACGGGTGTTGTTCTCCCGGACAACCTTACCCGTCTGGATAAATGGGCGTTCTGGGGAACTGCAATTACCGATATTGTAATTCCCGACAGCGTTACCTATATGGGACCGAGAGTTTTCAAGGATTGCACTGCTCTTGAAAGCGTAACTCTTTCGAATAATGTTACCTTCATAGATGAAAGGACATTTTGCGGTTGCACAAAGCTTAAAAGCATAGTTATTCCGAATTCCGTAACCGAGATTGCCAACAGCGCTTTTGAATCCTGCACTTCGCTTGAAAATGTTACGATTCCCTCAAGCGTAACCAAGCTCGGTTCACAGGCCTTTGATTACTGTTCTGATATTCAGAACGTCTATATTGACAGTCTGACGTGGCTGTTCAGTGTTTCCCTCGGAAGTCCTTCGGGTTCGCCTCTTTATTTCGGTAAGAACTTATATGTCAACAATGTTCTTACCCGTGATATTCAGGTTCCTTCGGGCATTACGGAAATTAAGAATTATGCTTTAAGCCACTTTGTCGGTCTGGACTCACTTACCGTTCCGTCGAGCGTAACCAAAATAGGACAGCAGGCGTTTGAGTATTGCACAAGCCTGACGCAGGTTAATCTTTCCGAAGGATTAACCGAAATCGGCAACAGCGCTTTTACGGGTTCAGGGCTAACTTCCGTTGAATTACCGGATTCTCTTCCGACTTTGAACGACAGGGCGTTTTCCGACTGCAGAGCTCTTGAAGAAATTGAGTTCGGCGACGGACTGAAAACAATCGGCTACTATGTTTTCCTGAATTGTATTCTGCTTAAAGACATTGATTTGCCCGATAATCTTGAAAGTCTGCAGCAGCAGGCATTCATGGGCTGTACGTCGCTTGAAACGGTTTCCATTCCTGCAAGCATAACCGATTTCGGATATTCAATATTTGAAAACTGCACGGCGCTTGAAACGGTCATTTTTGAAGACGGGTGCACTTCAACGGGCAGCAGATATACGTTCAAGAATTGCTACGCACTCAAAAACGTAATACTTCCCGACAGTCTTACAAAGCTCAGTTACGACACCTTCTGGAATTGCACCTCGCTTGAAGAAATCCGTCTGGGAAAGGGTGTTACAACCATTGATTCGTGGGCGTTTGAAGACTGTAACCATCTCAAGAAAATTATAATTCCAGATTCGGTAACAAGTATTCAGAGCAATTCCTTTAACGGCTGCAGCGTTCTTACTGACGTGTTCTGCTATATCGGTTCAGCTGCCGATACATATTTTACGAACGCATCCGTTAAGAATTACTTGGGCGATTTTGACGATGACGGCGATATTGATTTAACCGATTACAACGGGATAAGAACCTACCTTGCGGGAATGAACACGGATCCGCTGACTGAAGTTCAGGAAATCGTCGGCGACTACGATCTCGATACGGCGATTGATGCGTTCGATATGTTCTACATTGACAGTTATCAACATAATAATTGCTCGCCGTTACCGACTGCCATATATGCGGATAATTTTGAGAGATACGGCGAAAATACAACAATTTCTTCTGGAAACACTCCGTTCTCTTTGCAATATAACGGTTCGGGAGACGGCAATCAGAAGATTATTGTCGCCGAGCAGGCAAACGGTGAAAACGGAAAGATTCTGCAATTACAGGGCAGAGAAAACTGGGCGTCTGAAATCAGATACAGCTTTAACCCCGACAACAAGAGATTTATAGTGCTTGAAGCGGATGTCAAGCCCGTATCCGGCACATTGCCGGGAGGCGTAACATTCGGTTCATCAG
>JAEEGF011587853.1_pt1 | contig 15248 bp, 10 predicted proteins | sample 9134171 | NCBI WGS metagenome assembly JAEEGF01 (sample SAMN16246542, study PRJNA631951) | gut metagenome | biome: gut microbiome; feature: rumen; material: AP-attached | host: Bos | place: Iran: Karaj | collected 2018-10 | reverse complement strand
AATCCTAATTTCTCTGTTATCTCAGGTCCTAGTTTTGCTAAAGATATAGCAACTAATAATACTATTAGTTTATCTTTATATGCAAATACAGATAAAAGTTATAATGATATTTATAATACACTTGTTAATGATTATTTTAAGTTAGAAAGAACTAATGATTTAATTGGTCTTGAAATATCAGGAGCTATTAAAAACGTTATGGCTATTGCAGCAGGATTATTGCATGGATTAGATTTCTGTGATTCAACTATTGCTTTATTTATGGTAAGAGCAATTAGAGATTTAGAAAATATAATTATATCTTTAGGAGGTAATAAAGAAACATTAATTACTCCTGGAGCTATAGGAGACTTAGTTCTTACTTGTAACAGTAATAATAGTCGTAACTTTAGATATGGTTATATCTTAGCTAACGATAGAGTAGAAGCTAATAATTTCTTATCTACTCATACTGTAGAAGGATATAACACACTTAAAACATTAATAGAATTACTAGATTATAAACATTTTGATATTCCAGTAATAAACTATTTAAAAAGAATTATTTTTGATAATAGTGAACCAACTATTATTAATGATTATATTTTATGTAAATAAAAAAGATTTAAGAATTTCTTAAATCTTTTATTTTACTGTAATATTTATTATCTTACTTATATTTTTATTTGTATGGTTACGTACTTCAATAGTAGCAGTTCCACGCTTTTTACCGGTTACCATACCAACACCATCTACATCTGCAATACTAGAATCACTAGATATATAATCAAATCTTTGTCTTGTATTATTAGGTGGTAGAATATTTGATATTTCAATTAACATTTTTTCATTTAATTTAAGTGATAGTTCACTAGGAACAGTAAAATCTTCCATTGGAATAGAAACACTAGTAGGAACCACATATATATCTATTGTTTTATAAGTCTTTGTCTTATTATCACCAATAGTGATAGTAGCTTTCATATATTCTTCACTAGTTCTTTTGTATCCTTTAGCTTGTATATAACCAAATTCATTAACGGTAACAACTGATTCATCAGAAGACATAAATGATGTTCTAACTGAATCATTAGTTAAGAAAGTTATTTGTACACCTTCATGAGGTCTTAGTGTAATACTTGTTTGACTTATATTAATATAGTATTTTTCCGTTCCTTTAGACATAAAGTTAATTATTACGATAACAACAGCTGCCACTAGTATCAATGATCCAACAATATAACCAATAGTCTTAGACATTACCGGTTTATCTTCTTCAAATACTGGTTGAACATTATAATTATTTGTTACTGGTGTTTGATAAACTGGTGTATTGTTATAAGTTTGATTATTAACTGGAACATTAGATACAGACTGTTCTTGGTATACTGGGGGCTCATTACCACTAAAACCACCATAGAAATCATCTTCTTTATGATCTAGTTCACTGGAAGTAATAACTTTCTTTTTACCTCTAAATAATTTCTTAAAGAAACTAGGTTTTTTAGTTTCATAGACAACTGGTTCTTCATAGTTATAATAATCAGGATCTACATCAACATCGGTATTAACTTGCTTAATCTCAGTTTCTTCTTTTTTACCCTTTTTACTCATCTTACCACCTATTATAAATATATCATTTACTTAATTTATCGTCAATTATTAGAATACTGTTTTCTTATATTTAAATGTCAATTTATATGTTGTATATCTTCTTTACAAAGATAACTAATTATAATAAACTATATAATGAAATTAGGAGAATATTATGCCAGAATTACCAGAAGTAGAAACAGTAAGACGTGTATTAAAGAAAAGTATTATTGGTAAAACCATAAGAAGAGTAGATATATTCTATAACAATATTATAGAAACTAATTTAGATGATTTTAAAAAGAATATTATTAATCAAAAATTTATAGATATTAAAAGATTAGGTAAATATTTAATATTTGAGTTAGATAACTATTATTTAGTTAGTCATCTAAGAATGGAAGGTAAGTATTTCATAAAGAAAGAATCTGATGAGATACTAAAACATGAACATATAATATTTTATTTAGATGATATTACACTTCGTTATCATGATACTAGAAAATTTGGAAGAATGTATTTAGTAACGAAAGATAGATTGTATACTGATACACCTTTGTCTCATCTTGGTAAAGAACCTAGTGATTTAACTATTGATTATTTATCTGAAAAACTTAATAGAAATAAACCAATTAAAACACTACTATTAGATCAAGATATTATTGCAGGAATAGGTAATATCTATGCAGATGAAATATGTTTCTTTAGTAAAATACATCCTAAAACACTAGGATCTAAATTAAAAAAGAAAGATTTTGAAAATATTATTAAATATACTAATGAAGTATTAAATAAATCGATTGAGAATGGTGGAACGACTATTAGAAGTTATACTTCTAGTTTAGGGGTTATTGGTCATAATCAAGATTATTTAATGGTTCATCAAAGAGAAGGGAAAGAATGTAAAACTTGTGGTTCTATTATCATTAAAACAACAGTAGGTGGAAGAGGAACATACTTTTGTCCAAATTGCGAGAAGGTGAAGAAATGACAATAGAGGGAGTATATAAAAGAACCATCTTTAATAATTCCGATAATGGTTATTTAGTAGGTTTAATTAAAGTAACAGAAAATGATATAGATGCCTCATTAAATAATAAAACAATTACTTTTACAGGTTATTTTAATGATATTAATATTGAAGATAATTTAAGATTAGTTGGTACATTCACTAGACACAATAGATATGGCGAACAATTTAGTGTAACAAGTTATGAAATTATTATGCCAACAACTGAGAATAGTATTATATCATTCTTATCTTCTGGTATTTTTAAAGGTATTGGTGAAGGTAAAGCTAAAAGAATATATGAAACTCTAGGTGATGATTGTATTAGTATTATGTCTAATGATATTGATGCCTTAGTAGGTATTAAAGGAATATCTAAAAAGAATAGGGAAGATATCTATAATACTCTTTTGGAATACGCTGATAATCTAGAAATAATTGTTAAATTAAATGAATATGGCTTTAACAGTAAAGATAGTACAACACTATATCATAAATATAAAAATAAAGTTATTGAATTAATTGATGAAGATATTTATAACTTAGTTAATGAAGATACTAATTTTGGATTTAAAAAAATTGATAATCTTGCTTTAAAACTAGATTATTCTAATGATGATATAAGAAGAATAAAAGCAGGTATAATCTATGTAATTAATGAAGTAGTTAATACTGTAGGTGATACATATTTATTTAAATCTGAAATATATAATTATTTAAAAAGAGCTTTACTTGTTATCTTAGAAGAAGATTACTTTGATCAAGCGATTAATGATTTAATTAAAGAAGATAAATTAGTCTTAATAGACAACAAATATTATTTAAAGAAAGTATATGATGCTGAATGTAATATAGCAAAACGTATATCATATTTAACTAATTTAGATGATAATAAGTTTAAGAAATTAAATGAATTATTACTTAATAATGAAAAGAAATATAATATCGACTATAACAGTGAGCAAGAAGAAGCTATTAAAAATAGTTTTATTAAGAATGTTTTAGTAATAACAGGTGGCCCTGGAACTGGTAAAACAACAATAATAAAATCAATTGTAAGTATCTATCAAGAACTATATAAACTAAGTAGAGATGAATTATATGAAAAGATTACCTTACTAGCACCTACAGGAAGAGCAAGTAAACGTATTATGGAAACAGTTAATATGCCAGCATCAACGATTCATAGATTCTTAAAATGGAATAAAGAAACGAATAAATTTGGTGTTAATGAACATAATAAAGTTCATACTGATATGGTTATTGTTGATGAAGCTAGTATGGTTGATACATATCTTTTAGATAACTTATTAAAAGGTCTTCGATTTGATACTAAATTAATCCTTGTAGGCGATGTTAATCAGTTACCTAGTGTTGGATCAGGTCAAATATTAAAAGACATTATAGATACCGAAAAAGTACCTGTAGTTAAACTAGAGAAATTATATCGACAAGAAGCTAATAGTAATATAATTACTTTTGCATATGATGTTAATAATGGTATCTATGATAATAGTTTATTTAATAATTATGATGATCTAACTTACATTAAAACAGATAGTTATAATTTAATGGATAAGTTTAGTGAACTTTGTTATACATATAAAGATTATGATTATAATGACTTAATTATGATGGCTCCAATGTATAAAACAATTAATGGTATTGATAACTTAAATAGTATTGCAAGAGAGATCTTTAATCCTAAAGAAAATAATAAACATGAAATAGTTATTGGTGATACTTTATATCGTGAAAATGATAAAGTAATTGAACTAGTTAATATGCCAGACTATAACGTCTTCAATGGGGATATAGGAATAATAACTGAAATAGATAAAGATAAAAATGAAGTTACTGTTGATTATGATGGTAATATTGTTAAATATACTAAAAGTAATTATACTAACTTTAAACTTGGTTATGTCATTAGTATTCATAAATCCCAAGGAAGTGAGTTTAAAGTAGTTATTATGGTACTATTAAATGAATTTAATAGGATGTTATATCGTAAATTATTATATACGGGTATAACAAGAGCTAAACAAAACTTATTTATCCTAGGAGAAGAAGAAGCAATTAAGAAAGCTATTAATAATAATGAGTTATTAAAGAGAAAAACTTCCCTTTATGAGATGATTAATGATAGATTTTTATAAAAGACTAGAAATAGTCTTTTTTATATTGAAATAGTGTTTTAAATTGACAAAAAAAGTAATTTATGCTATAATCTTAACAATATTTTAGGGCAGGGTACGTAAAACTTATTGACTAAGAATATTTTATATGATAAAAGAATAATATATCTTTGGGGAGGATTTGGTTATGAGTACTGATTTAAACTTTAAAATAGCACTAAATGAACAAAAACTTAAAGAACTAAGTCAAAAAGTATTAAAAGCTATGGAACAAGGGATACCATTCCGCATTTTAGGACTTGATATCGATAACACTTTAATTAATGATAATCCTATTCGTACCAGAATGTTAAAGGAAATATTAAAGGAAGAATACGATGTTACTATGCAACGCGCTAATGATTTGTTTTTAACTGGTAAACCAGATGATATCGCTTTATCTAGTATTCTAATTGGTAATATGTTAGATAAAGTATATGAAGAGGGTGAACCAAAATTCGTTGGTAAAATGGATTATAAACAAATATATCGTATTGAAAACTTTTTCCCTGGTGCAATTGACTTCGTTCGTTATTTAATACAAACAAAAGGAGAATATGACTTTGTAGTTCTAGTATCTCATAAAAACGTTATAAGAGAATCACATGATAAGATTGATCTTATGTATGATACATTCCCAGAAATAGATGGTATATATTTACCTAATTATCATGATGATCCATATGGTATTCCAGGTCGTCAAGCGGTATCTAAAATCGAATTTATGAACCAAACAATTATTTTCTATTTTAATCTTCCATCTATTAAAAATATTATAATTAATATAAAAAATAATATATTCTTATCAGATGATAGTTCAACAGTATTATTAGATACTTTATCAAGAGGTGGAAATATTGTTCCATTCTTACCATCTAGAATACCTGTGTTTAATCCAAATAGAAATTATTTTAATGATTTCTTAGCTCGTGCAGCAAGAAGCAGTGATGTGGAACAAATTATCGCAGAAAAATCATCATTAGATACCTTTAATAAGACATTAATTAAATAATTAAAAGACTAGAAATAGTCTTTTTTTTATATTATAATTTATGATAGGTGATACTATGAAAGATAAGGGATTTACTTTAGTAGAATTATTAGCAGCTATGGTAATATTAGCATTACTAATTTTTGTTGGTACCATGACTGTATCAAATATCTTTGATAATACAAAAGACAACTATTATCATTCATTAGAAAATACCCTTAGTATCGCTGGTAATGAGTATTTTAATGATAATCGTGAAGATAGACCGATAGATGATTATAATTTCGTAGATATGGAAACTTTAGTTAATCATGAATATATGGAAGAATTAAAAACATATGATGGAAAAGATAAATGTAAGAGTGAAACAGGAGTATATATCTATAACGAAGGAAACGACAACGGATATGAAGTATGTTTAGTTTGTGGAGAATATAAAAGTGAAGGGGTTTACTGTAATGGAAAGAAGTCAGGAACTATTCATATAACAGGTAACATTAATGATAAGAATGGACCATCTTATAATCCATTACTTTCATATTCAGGAACAAAGTGGATTAATGCAAGTAATATTTGGATTCATTTTAGTTTAGTAGATGAAGGAATTAAAGTATCAAAATATACAATCTATAATGCGAATGGTAATAGTAAAGTAGGAGATTGTACAGCATCAGGAAACAAATGTTCAATGAGATTTGATAAAACAGGTAGCTACTATGTAGAAGCCTTTGATGGAAACAATAAAGTAGGGAATAGAAAATACTTTAATGTAAAACTTGATAATACACCACCTACAATGGACTTAAAGAATTTAACTAAAGAATTCTTACTTGATAATGACAAAATAGTATATGACTATGAAAATGAAGTAATAAACGTTAATGATGACAATGGATACAAAGAAGTTAAATATACACTTATAAGATATAACCCATCAGGTAATGAAGATATTGCACGAGATAAAGATATTAAAGATGCTGACTTTAAGATTCATGAATCATTACAAAGTGGTAAATATGATTTATATATTACAGTAACTGATTTCGCAGGCAACAAAGCAACTCAAAGAAACACTCATATTACTTTCTATATAAAGTACAATGTTGATCTTCAATACTTTGATAACAAAGATAATAAGCATGATGCAGGGACTATAAAAGTATATACCTATGGTAAATATACTAATTTACCAGATAGAGTAAACGTAAATAGTAATCCACAAGAAGTTAGTTGGTATTTGAATGCCAATATGGTAGGAAGTATTACAACAACATCTACCCCTGTAGAGAAGACTGGATATCATGTATTATATGGTAAAGAAGCTAAATTTAAATCATCGTTTAATATAGCTTGTAATGATATTACATATGATACAAATTATCATAAATTAGCTAGTATTCCAACTAGTGAACAAGGTAAATATCGATTACTTGTATATTATGATAATAAACTAATGGCAAATGAAGCTCGTGATGCAAGAACATATACTATTATTGCGCTTTTAAATTCAGAGTACACATGGGCTGATGGTAGTACAAAGGCTAAATCTAAGCAATGTACAATTAAAACTAAAAAAATAGCTAAACCAACATGTGATAATAAAGTATATAATGGTAAAAATCAACAAATTGTTAAACCAGTTGATAGTAAGGGTAATTATTCAATATATAATGCTGAATATGCTTATTATCTAAATGATAGTCCATTACGAGTTAATGCTGATACATATTCTTTTACTGCTAAGTTAAATGGTAATAAGAATTATTCATGGGAAGGATCAACTTCAGATTTTAGTGATGTTAAATTAAATTGTGTTATTGAACGAAAAAAAGTTACAAAACCAGGTAACCCATGTATATCAGGATTAATTTATAATGGAAAACAACAATTATTATTTAATACCGATGGAATGAATAACGTTGATGACTCAGGATACTTTGTACTGCCGGATCCTAATTATCAAGGTTATACTTTTGATGTATATAGTGATGATTATATATATTATGCACAACATCACGGTGATGGCCATGGAGCTGGTACATATGATAATGCGTTTATATTAGGTCAAAACTACCAATGGTCTGATGGTTCAACTGACCCACTTAATTTTACTTGTGAAATTAACCCAGTAACCATTTCATGGCCTGGTCCAACTGAAATTGAATATTGTGGTACTCCTAGTAATTGTCCTCTTATTACCTCAAATGCCGTACCTGCTTTAGTTACTTATTCAACTAATTTTGATTTAAATATGAATATTAGTGCTAAAATCGATAAACTAGATAAAGAAAATGATAATTATATGGCGACTATTGGATTCTATTCAGGAGGAACATCAATTGGTTCTGAAAGTGGCGTTGTTGAGGAACTTTTATATGATGATTATGGTCATAAGCCAACCAATAACTTTGTCTTAGCTCCTCTTAAAATTTCTATAAATATTCTTGATAGCGTGGCACCTAAATGTGGAGATGCAACAGTATCATCTTCTGGAACAATTACTTTTACAGCTACTGATAATTATCAATTTAGTGATGGTAAAACTAGTGCTACAGCTACTGAAACAATTACTAAATCAGGGACATATACTCATACATTTGAAGATAAAAAGGAAAATTCGGTTACTTGTTCGATAACTGTTAAAAAGCAAAAAGCAACAGCAACTTGTTCAGCAGGTAATGCATGTAGCTCTGCAGGGTGTTACGAACGTTATTCTTGTAGAAACAAAGTATGTGGATGTGATACATATTCTGAATATGGTGCTTGGGGTAGATGTAATTTAAACCCTAGTGCAGTCTATGAAGATGAATTTACCGAATGCACGGAATGCAATGATGATGTATATAAATGTCATTTTAGATCATGTACACAATATAAATCATGCGTTAACAGTAACTGTAATTGTAAAACGTATAATACGAGTATTAGTACTTGTGGATGTGCAACATGGGGAGATTATGGCGATTGGGTTGATGATGATGATTGTAGTGCTGCTGAAGCAAGTAACCATTCTTCTAAAACATCATGTCGTTTTGTTAAAAAATAAACCTCTATTATAAATAATAGAGGTTTTTCTTTTAATATAAAATTTTCTTTAATTTTTCGTTGACAAATAAAGATTTCAATGATAAGTTATCTATAGTTTAATGAAAGGAGTGAGAATAATGAAAACAAATTTAAATTTTAATAATAATATTATCATAAATGGTTCTTGTGGGATTATTCTCACAAATTTTTAGAATACTTTTATATGCAATTATAATTATCTAACAATTATTAGAACCATTTATTGGTTCTTTTTCATGTTGGAGGTGATTATATGAAAAAATTAAAGAATTTTAAAATACTTTTATATTATCTTCGTGAAGATAAGTTTAAAATATTTATATACATATTCTTAGTATTGATGACATACCTTCCTGCCTTACTAGCAGCCTTTTTATGGGGTAGAGCAGTAGAATTAATGTTAGTTTATGACTATAAAGGTTTCTTTATAACGTTTCTTATATGGTCACTAATATTCATTCTATGTTACTCAGTATTACAAATTCCAAGAGATAAACTATATAACTATTTTGAAATTAAATTCATGAAAAATGTTTCAAATGATTTGTATCATAAAATTAATAATTTACCTAGTATAGCTTTTGAAGATATTGGTGTAGGAGAATTTGTTAATAGACTTTATAATGATACAGATCGAATTATGTCATTATTAAACAGTCTCATTAAACTAGTTTGCAAATCTTTTGTAGTTATTATTGTACTAGGTTTATCATTCTATATATCATGGATATTAGGTCTTGAAATACTATTATTTGCTGTATCAATGGCTATTATATCTTGGAAGTATTTCCCAAAGATTAAGGAAACACAAGAAAAGATTAAGAAAGAATCAGATAACTATGTTAAAACTATAACCGAGAATATTACAGGTATTCGTGAGATTAAATCATTAGGTATTAAAAAGAATATGGAAAATAACGTTAACAACAGATTAACGAACTTATTCACTAATGAAAAGAAAATAAGAAATTATGAAGTATGGTATTATTCATTAAATAATTTAGCTTACTTTATACTTCAATTCACGATTCTAGCTACGGCTGCATACTTCTTTGTTCACGGTAAGATCGTTTATGCCTTATTCTCTATGTTAGATTCATATATTTGGAGAATAGATGAAGTAGTAGAGTCTCTAGCAACATTTGGAGTAGACTTTAATAAAGTAACTGTTTCTTTAAAGAGAATTGATGAAATTATTAATAATAAGTTATATCAAGATGAAAAATTTGGTAATAAAACATTACCAAATCCACAAGGTAAAATTGAATTTAAAAATGTATATTTCAAATATAAGAAAGATGAAGATTATACATTAAAAGACTTTAATTTATCAATTGATACTAATAAAAAGATAGCGATAGTAGGTCGTAGTGGTAATGGTAAATCAACACTATTTAATCTATTACTTCGTTATTTTGATGTTACTGAGGGTTCAATTACAATTGATGGAATTGATATAAGAGAATTATCTGAAGAAGAATTAAGAAAGAATATTTCAATTATTCGTCAATCACCATTCTTATTTAATATGAGTATACTTGATAACTTCAAGCTAGTTCGTGATGATATCACTTTAGATGAAGTTCGAGAAGCTTGTAAGAAAAGTTATATTGATGAATATATAATGAGTTTACCTAAGGGATATGACACTATAATTGGTGAAGGTGGTGTTAACTTATCTGGTGGTCAAAAGCAAAGAATTGCGATTGCTAGAACCCTTATTCTTAATACCAAAGTAATCCTATTTGATGAAGCTACATCAGCTCTTGATAATGAATCACAAGAATATATCAAAATGACTATCGATAACTTAATTTATGACCATACAATAATTATTGTTGCTCATCGATTATCAACGATTGTTGATGCTGATATCATTCATGTTGTTAATGAAGGTACTCTAGAATCTAGTGGAACTCATAAAGAATTACTTGATAAATCAAAAGTATATCAAAGATTATATGCAAACGAAAAGAAGGAAATTTAATCCTTCTTTTTTATTATAAATAAAATCTATAATCACTATAAAAATCAAGTATTGGATTAATAAATAATTATATTTTATAGTTAAATTGAGAGGTAATTATGAAAAAGATTATGATTGGTATTATGGGATCTGCAGAAGATTTAAATTATTCTAATGATGCTTTGATATTTGCTAAAGCCTTAGGAAAATTAATTGCTAAATCAGGTAACATTCTTGTATATGGAGCTGAAAAAGAATATTCTTCATTATCAACTAATGCAGCCATAGAAGCTGATAAATATAAGGGTATTACAGTAGGAGTATGTCCGGGTAAAAAGAAAGAAATACATGGCGATTTTAAGCCAACAATTCTAATTCCTTGTGGACTTGAGATGGGTGGTGGAAGAGAATTCACTTTAGTTCTTTCTTGTGATGTTGTTATTGCAATTGGAGGAGGATCTGGAACATTAACTGAGATGGCTATCGCTTATCAAGCAGGTATTCCAATAATAACTATTGATAAATTTAAAGGATGGGCTAAAAAACTTTCTAATACTTATTTTGATGATCGGAAACGTTTGAAATGCATAAGTGTAAGTACACCAAAGGAAGCTGTTGATTTAGCCATTAAACTTGGAGGTGAGTAGAATGATCTTCTCAGCAATATCAGATTTAGTATTAGATATATATTATGATGAAAATCTAAAATATATTGGTTGTGATGGTGGTATATCATCTCTTAATATTGTTTGTAACTTAGCAAGCTATGGTTTTAATAGCAAATGTTATGGGGTTTGCGGTAATGATCAATATGGTCACTTAGCTTTAAAAAGTCTTAAAGATTGTAAAGTTAAAACTGATGTAGATATGTCTAATTTAATTAAAACCAGAGCTTATCATATAAGAAAAGTAATGGAAAATAATAAATATTGTTTTCGTTCTATAAAATATTGTCCTTTTTGTAATCGAAGTAGTTGGTATGATGAAAGTTATATTAATGAAAAAAAGATTATTAATAAGATTAAAGATAATGAAATATTAATCTTTGATAATCTAAATAATAAGAATCAATATATTATTAATAATACAAAGAATATTAAGTTATGTGACTTAGGATTATATGATGAATTTAATAATCTAAGTACTATTAGAATAATAAGTAAGATTGCTAATAACTTTGAAATACTTAATCTAAATCAAAGAGTAGAGAAGTATTTCTTAGAAAGATTTAAATTAGATAATGATATTGAATTATATAAGAAATTTAATTGTAAATTATTAATAATAACTAGAGGTAAAAAGGGATTAGATTTAGTATATCGTAATAAGATATATAGTTATCCACTTAAGGAAATATCAAATGAAATTGATGATAGTGGAGCAGGTGATATCTTATTTTCAACTATAATTAAGAATTGGGCTTTAAATAATTATAAATTATCATCATTAAAATTTAATAATTGGGTTAATGAAGGTATGACTAATGCAAGTAAAATAGTTACTTTAATTGGTTCTAGATCTTTAATAAAAGATTTATATAAAAATAGATTAATTAAAAATTGTAACTGTAAGAAATAGGATAAAAATGTTTAAATTTATTAAGAAATTATCCATACGACATTATAGACATAAAATTATTAAATTATTAGAAGTTAATTTTATAGATGACTATGATATTCTTAAAGAAATATTTGAAAATGAAGATGATGTTATTAAAATACTTGCTAGATTAGATCAATATGATCAAGATAGACAAATACTAATTAAAATATTATTAAATATTAGTAAACAATTAAAATTAAAAAGATAATGAATTTCATTATCTTTTTTTATTCATATTTAATAAGTTATAACCTAATAAACCAACTACTATGATAATTACAATAATAAGAATAATGGTTGTTCCACTTGTTGTATCTTCTTTAGGAATATTATTAATATCAATATCATAAGTAGCTACATTATTACATTTATCTTTAGCAAAAACCTTACTATAGATTGTTTCAACATCATTAAAGATATTACTATCTTGATATATTGTTCCATTCAAAGAATAAGCTCCCATTCCACATTCAGAATCATTAGCATCAATTGAGACATTAAAGTAACCATTCTTTTGTTTAACATCAACTTTAGTTATTACAGGTGGTGTATTATCAATATTAGAAATTGTAATCTTTTGATAATTAATTGTTCCTCTTGTGTTCTTAATCCATACATAATAATCACCATTGGCTGTAATTGTATAAGATGCATTATCACTATACGTTAAGAAGGCCTTGGGTTCATTACTATCTCTTGTAACGTTATAACCACTAATACCTTGGGTATCAACTCCATCTATTCTTACAAAGACTGTTTTAGAGTAATTAGTATCATAATTAAGATTAATTGTAGGTATTAAATCACTTGATAGGTTAAAAGAGAATTCAGCAATATTATTTTGACTATCTTTAACATATACTTTGTGTTCACCAATAGCTACATTATTAAAGATATTACTTTCTTGATAGGTATCATTATCAAGAGCATATAAAATTTTATTAGTATCCGTAGCTTTTACTTCAAGATTAAAACTATTAGATTCTTTTACATATTTATATATAACATTACTAATAATTGGTTTATCATTATCTAGTCCACTTATTTTTATAGATGCACTAGCTATTTGTCTTTTACTATCTTTAACATAACAATAATAAATACCATTTTTTTCAGGTTCAAATGTTGTACTATAAGTTTTACTATTCTTTATACTTTTCCAACTAACTGGTGTTCCATTAACAGTTGAAATAGAGTAACCTGTTAACGCTTTATCATCAGATAATTCAATATGAATAATTGTTTTATTATTCTCTGTCTTTTGTGATAACTTAACCTTTGGTTTATTATCGACTTCAACTGGTTTATTAACTAAGTCTTCAGTCTTACCAGTATCAGGCCAAGTAATTTTCGTATTAGCTTTTGCACTAGTACTAATAACCCCATTTTTAAGCCTTATAATAGCGGCTTTATGGTTAGGATATTTATCCTTAAGAGTTACTACTTCAGCACCTAAATTAGTGCCTTTTTTAATGGCAGAACTAGAGAAATGAGCAATCTTACCATCTCCAACATAAACCATTATATGTGAACCAACAAAGACTACTAAATCACCTTTTTGAAGTCTAGAATAATCCATGGTTGTGGTATTCCAGTTATTACCTATAAAGTAAAAATATCCATTACTTTTTGATGCATTATTTACAAACGATGATACAACCCATGGAGAACCATTAGCACCTGTTGCTTTAACCCCAAAACAATGGTAATAAACATAAGCTGCAAAGGAAGCACAATCAAAATTCCATTTATTACCTCGTATTTGGTTAATACGATTATAATCATTATTCATATAAGCAAGTTTATTATAAAAGCCTTCATTTCTTGTACCTTGATCATAAGCATGAATTGAGAATCCTTGACTATCTAAATGTTCTTTCTTATAACCATAAGTTATAAAGTTAGTAGCAAATTCTGCAATATCATTCTGCTGTTCATTAGTTAAATCAGCTTTTACAAGTAATGGTATAAATAAAATTAAAACTATAATTATTATCTTTTTCATACTATCACAATATTATTTTAACAAATATTTTATTTTTGTGATACAATAATAAACTAGTATTTTAATTAATACTGTAAAGAGGTGAGAGGATATGGATAATAATTATGATATATTTAAATATTTAAAGCCACTAGAAAATACCAAATTATCAGACTATAAAGGTTATGATTTCATAGATATGTTAGATGTTATTAGTAAGTATTATCTTGAATATCGAGACAAACTATTTGTTACAAATAGAACCTCTATTGGCTGTGAAATAGAATTTCAAAATAAAGAAAATAGTCTTTTAATCCCAAAGAAAGATGAAGATTATGAAATCCAACCTGGTTGGATTTTAAGAGAAGATGGAAGTATACCTAATGGTGGAGAGATTATAAGTCCAATATTTTATAATAATAAATCTTCTTGGAAAGACTTTAAAGAATTCTTTAAGATATTTGATGAGAATATATATATTGATGATATGTGTTCATCACATGTTCATATAGGAACCCAAATAATGGGTAGTGAACCAATTACTTGGAATCGTTTCTTAAAACTATGGCAAGTATATGAAAATGTTATCTTTAGATTCTGTTATGGTGAATATTTAAATAGTAGGGGAGCAACTACTAAATATTGTCCTCCAATAGCTAAGAAAATAAATACATATTTTAGAGATATGATAAATGAATATGGAAGATACTATGATGAAAAAATGATTATGCCAACGAGAGAATTTAGTTTCCAAGACAAATTTACAAAAGAAAGGTATCATGCTATTAACTTTAGTAATATAAGTATTTATGAAAGTTTGCAAGAGTATAATACAATTGAATTGAGACTTGCTAATGGAACAGTAAATCCTATTATTTGGC
>JAEEGF011370967.1_pt1 | contig 15248 bp, 16 predicted proteins | sample 9134171 | NCBI WGS metagenome assembly JAEEGF01 (sample SAMN16246542, study PRJNA631951) | gut metagenome | biome: gut microbiome; feature: rumen; material: AP-attached | host: Bos | place: Iran: Karaj | collected 2018-10 | reverse complement strand
CCTTGCGGTCACATTCCAGTCCATCGACCGGACATCATCTCCGTACTGGTACTCCCTCACCTCGCTGAAAGCCATACCCCTGCCCTTGAAGGCGGAGTGGTATTCTCCTGCGAAAATCTGATGGGAGAGGGCCTTTGTGCGGATCTCGATCTTGCGGACTTTCCGCAAGAGTTCCGTGGCCTTGTTTGATGATGTCACCGCCATACCCGGAAGACTAAGGGACCATCACTGCGTTAAGGACCTCGGAGACCAGATTGTCAGTGGTCACATTCTCCGCCTCAGCTTCATAAGTGAGGCCGATACGGTGGCGGAGGACCTCAGGGCAAACCGCCCTCACGTCCTCAGGAATCACATACCCTCTTCTCTTTATGAATGCGTAAGCCTTCGCAGCGAGTGAGAGAGAAATGCTGGCCCTAGGAGAAGCTCCGTAGGAAATGAGGTTCCCGACACCCTTCAGGCCGTAGTCATCAGGAGTCCTTGTCGCATAGACTATGTCAACGATATACCTTTCGATCTTTTCATCCATGTACACGTCACGAACAACGCTTCTGGCACGGACGATATCCTCGGGTTTGACGACGGGATTGGCCTTGGGGAACTCACCGAGGTTGTTCATCCTTATTATCTGGCGCTCTTCATCCTTCTTGGGATATCCGACAATCACCTTGAGCATGAAACGGTCCACCTGAGCCTCAGGAAGAGGGTATGTGCCTTCCTGTTCAATGGGGTTCTGAGTGGCGAGCACCAAGAAAGGCTTAGGCAATGGGAATGTTTCAGTGCTGATGGTGACCTGTCGCTCCTGCATGGCTTCGAGCAAAGCGCTCTGTACCTTAGCAGGTGCACGGTTGATTTCATCGGCGAGGACGAAGTTGGCGAAAACCGGTCCTTTTTTGGATATGAACGACCCGTCCTTCTGGCTATAAATCATCGTTCCGATGACGTCGGCAGGAAGCAGGTCTGGTGTGAACTGTATTCGGCTGTACTTTGAGTCGATGAGCGATGCCAGCGTCTTAATGGCCAATGTCTTGGCCAGTCCAGGTACTCCTTCGAGGAGGATATGTCCGTCGGACAGCAATCCGATAAGCAAAGAGTCGATAAGATGTTTCTGTCCTACGATGACCTGGTTCATACCCGTCACAAGGTTTGTGACGAAACCGCTCTGCCGTTCAATTTTCTCATTTAATTCACGAATATCAATAGCGTCTGCCATAGTGTATGTTATTTATAATTTAATGGTTTACTCTACTTACCATCACGTCCAAGAGGCCTCCACTTCTCGCGTTGCGGTTCGTGGAGGAGAGGGACATGAACAATATTTCATGCAAAGTTACCTATTTAAGTTTAACACATGGTCTTAAAATTTCCTAAAAAACCTTGTGCCAATCCAATTTTAAGAGTATTTAAGACTATAAGGAGTTTCTTGCAACTATTCGGCCATTCGATAATAGTTCACATCAGAGACGTAAAGCGATGGAGATCCCTATAGAGCAGATGCTATCTGTACCCTGACAACAACCGTGGGTGCATAGCGCTTTGCTCCATGCACCCACGGTTATCGAGAGAAGTCCCTTTCAGGGACATGGCTTTATACTGATAGAAGTGATGCCTATGGCAACTTGATTTCCATTCCGACATAAACAACGTCGGGGTTTCGGAAATCGTTGTTTCGGATGATGGCCATCACGGAGTCCTTTGTGCCATAAAACATGAGTGACACGTCGGTCAGGGATTCTCCTTTTTGCAGGATATAAACGTCGGGACGTTTTTGCTGTTGTGGATTCGTCTTGTCAGCAGGTTCCTTTTCCGTCTTGCCAGTTGTTTCGGCATCCTTCAGAGATTCGGCTGGCTGTTCTTGTTGTTTGTCCTTATTCACCGAAGGTTGTTTTTTCTTCTCAACGATTACTTCAGCATCCACCCCCTCATTCGTCTCCTTGCCTTCGTCGTTAGTGTTTGAAAGCATGTAAATGAAGAAGCCCACAACACAAATAAGGACAGCAATGAGGAAGCGCCAGAGATTGCGCTGTGTATAGTAAATGTTCCTCCTTTCCTCACGCTCTTCGCGTCTCAGTTTTTTCCTTATCTCGTTTTTCTCATCCACTTCTTTCTCAGAGGTCGGACTGGCAGGTATATCGTCGTGATGGTTGTCTTTCCCGTCAGTATTCGCTTCAGGAAGGTTGGCTAAAGGAAGGCTGACAGGGATATCTTCTTCAGTCTCCACCGATGCTGTCAGAACTTCGGGATTGTCAACTGCTGAATTGTCCCCGTCGGGTATATCCATCTCGGCTTGACCTGTTTCGGTACTCTCGGTTTGTTCGTTCAAGTTTGGCATTTCCCGCTTAGGCACTTTACCTGTAAGCAGGAATTTCAACTTACGTTGCACCTTGCGGTAATTCTCCTCCTTTTCCTCAAGCAAGGTCATGGCGTTTTCGAGTTCATTTTTCGCCTCCTCGTATTCTCGTTCAGCATCAGCGATGCTTTCCGGTGTGGGTATGAGCAGGTCGATACCCCCAAACTCATCCTGATTGTCGTCGGTGACCACTTTCAGTCCTTCCTCAGTGTCGTAGTCGTCATCTTCAGGGCTGTCCTGTTCGTCATTGGTCAAGGTCTCCAATTCCAAAAGTTTGTCCATCGCCTTTTCTGAAAGTTCGTCAGCGTCTTCCTCTGTGCTGTCGTCCGCGACGTTATTATCCAGTTCCTCGACGACGTCAGATTGAGCGACCTGATGAATGTTGAAAGTGGGGTCTGGAGAGAACGACACTTTCTTGTATCCCTTGATGACAATTCTCTCTCCATTGTTGACGTTGATGCTTTCCCTGTCCTTCACTTCAATCATCTTAAAGGTTCCGAGTCCTTTCACCTTCACCGTTCCCTCGTTGATCAGCGCTTCCTGAACGGTGTTCCAGAACTCCCTCATCACTTTCTCGGCAGTCGCCGCTGGCATTCCGGTTTTGGAGTAGATATCGCGGGAGAGTTCCTCCATCATACTCCCCATAGAAATCTTTCTGTTTTCCATATCATCATTCCTGTTTGCCGTTGCACTTGTCCTTGAAAGTCGGGCTGACATGAAAAGCCAGGTCCTCTCTTGCAGGCACCACCTCGGTCGTTTTAGTCTTAGGGTTATACATTCTCTTGCTCTGTTTGTGCTTCATGGAGAAAATGCCGAAAGAATAGACAGCCAATGTATCACCCCTGTCCAGAAAAACGCCCATCCGTTCGAACATGGATTCAAGCACTGAATCCACATCCTTTTCGTCCACATGAGTCTTAGCGGCAACTTCATTCAATAATTTCTTGTAATTCATAAGCTTTTATATTAGTTTCCGAGCGAGGAGGGTGACACTTACGATTTCACACCTTCTCACCATAGAGGTCGAATTCCTCAGCCCCTGTAATACGGATGTTGTAGAAAGCGCCAATGCGCAACCTTCCCTGAGCTGTTGGTATCAGCACCTCGGGGTCCACCTCAGGTGAGTCGAACTCTGTACGTCCCACATAGAAATCCCCCTCTCGCCGGTCGATAATGACCTTGAATGTCTGTCCCACTTTCTGTTCATTCAACTCAGCTGCGATTCTTTGTTGTATGCGCATGATTTCAGAAAGCCTCTGTTGCTTCACCTCCTCTGGCACCTCGTCCTTGAAATGACGTTTGGCATAGGTGCCATCCTCTTCAGAATAGGCGAAAGCTCCCATTCGGTCGAACCTTGCCCATTTCACGAACTCCTTGAGTTCATTGAAGTCTTCTTCTCCCTCACCAGGGAATCCCACCATCAAAGTAGTGCGGATGTGTATGCCAGGCACCTCCTCGCGCAATCTTTGTATGAGTTGGTAGGTATCTTCTTTAGTGACATGGCGACGCATATTGTTCAGGACGTTGTCGCTGATATGTTGTAGTGCGATGTCGAGATAGCGGCACACGTTCTTCCGTTCCCGCATGACCTTGAGCAGTTCAAAGGGAAAAGCATGAGGGTAGGCATAATGCAGTCGTATCCACTTCACCCCTTTCACATCGGAGATACGTTCCACCAATTCTGCTATAGCACGTCTATGATAGATATCCACTCCATAATAAGTCAGTTCTTGGGCAATAATCTGGAACTCCTTCACGCCTTGGTTCACCAAGTATTCCACTTCCTTCACAATATCCTCAATCGGTCGTGACACATGTTTGCCCGTGATGATGGGGATGGCGCAATAAGCGCATTTACGGTCACAACCTTCAGAGATTTTCACGTAAGCATAATGGTGTGGCGTGGTGAGATGTCGTTCGAAGGTGGCGTCAAAGGAAAGGGGATGCCCGAGGTCGGCAATCAGTTCATTCCAGTTGAACTTGCCGTAGAACTTGTCCACTTGTGGAATCTCCTTGTTGAGTTCCTTGAAATAGCGTTCTGACAGGCAGCCCATGACGAACAGTTTGCTGATTCGTCCCTCCTCCTTGGCCTGACAGAACTCAAGGATGGTGTTGATGGACTCTTCCTTTGCGTCTCCGATGAATCCACAGGTATTAATGACAGCAATCTCACCTCTTGGGTTCTCTGCATCGTGTGTGACACGGTATCCTATGGTCTCCAGTTGATGCATGAGGCGTTCGGAGTCCACAAGATTCTTGGAGCAGCCAAGAGTGATGATGTCTATAGTATTTTTCTGCATCTGAAAAAAAGCGGACGCGGCGCGTCCCTACAATCATAATTAACTAATGTCGGGCAGCACGTCGTGTCCCTTCTATCATATTATTCTTTACCGAAGAGTGACTTGACAAACTCCATCTTATTAAAAGCCTGCAGGTCGTCCATACCCTCTCCGAGTCCGATGTACTTGACTGGTATCTGGAATTGGTGTGATATGCCGATGACCACGCCTCCTTTCGCCGTTCCGTCGAGTTTGGTGACGGCAAGTGAAGACACCTCAGTAGCCTTGGTGAATTGCTTAGCCTGCTCGAAGGCATTCTGTCCTGTAGAGCCATCCAAGACAAGCAGTACTTCGTTGGGAGCATCCGCAACGACCTTTTTGAGTACATTCTTAATTTTGGTCAACTCGTTCATCAGTCCGACCCTGTTGTGCAGGCGTCCTGCTGTATCTATGAGCACCACATCCATGTTGTTTTTCACCGCATACGACAACGTGTCGAAAGCCACAGAGGCAGGGTCAGAGCCCATCTTCTGCTTGATGACAGGTACCCCTACCCTTTCTCCCCAAATACAGAGTTGATCGACAGCGGCAGCCCTGAAAGTGTCAGCGGCACCAAGGCACACATTTAGTCCTTGCTGCTTAAAGAGGTGGGCCAGTTTGCCGATGGTTGTAGTCTTGCCCACTCCATTGACACCCACCACCAGAACCACAAAAGGTTTCTGTGCAGATTCCAGGTCGAATCCATCTTTTTCGCTGTTGTCGTTGTCGGCGAGCAATGCCGTCATTTCGTCGTAGAGGATGTTATTGAGTTCATCTGTGCTGACGTACTTGTCGCGCGCCACACGCTTCTCGAGCCTGTCAATAATCTCAAGAGTGGTATCTACGCCCACATCTGATGAGACGAGCACTTCCTCGAGGTTATCTAGTACTTCCTCGTCGACCTTGGACTTACCAGCGATGGCACGGGCTATTTTCCCAAAAACACTCTCTTTAGTCTTCGACAACCCATTGTCAAGGGTTTCTTTCTTCTTTTTACTGAAAAAATCGAATAATCCCATATATCGTGTTGATTTGTTACTAGTTTGCTATAAAATGCAAATTTATATAATTAAAAGAATTTAACAGCCAATCTGACAAAGAAATATTTCTTTCTATAAAGGAAAGTCACTTAAAAAAGAGAAGATTTCTCATTTTGGATAAGAAAAGTCAGTCAGTTGGCTCACAGAAAAAAGAGGTAATAGATATGTTGACTAGAAAAAGAAAGCCCCTCCGCTTCATGTCGGAGAGGCTATGCTATAGTACATTCGTTGAGGCGTATTATTTCTTGAGATAATCTTTAACACCTTCAGATGGAACCATTTTCTCTTCGAATGCGTAAGCGCCAGTCTTAGGCGACTTGTACATTCTGATAACTTTGCTGAAAGAGCGACCGTCCTTATTCTGGAGGGTTGCCACTGTTTTCTTTGCCATATACGAATCTTATTTAATTTCCTTATGAACAGTGTATTTCTTAAGGATGGGGTTATACTTCTTGAGCTCGAGTCGCTCGGGGTGATTCTTGCGGTTCTTAGTAGTGATGTAGCGTGATGTTCCAGGCAGACCGCTTTCCTTCATTTCTGTGCATTCGAGGATAACCTGTACTCTGTTGCCTTTAGCTTTCTTTGCCATAATGTTGTACTCCTATTATATTATGCGATTACTTGAACATCTTTCCACTGCATGAAACCCTTGTCGACCGCTCTTTTGAGGGCTGCATCGAGACCAATCTTGTTGATGAGACGGAGACCTGCACCACTGACATTCAAAACTATCCAACAATCTTCTTCTACATAGTAGAATTTCTTAGTAAAGAGATTCACATTGAAGCGTCTCTTTGTTCTGCGAAGTGAGTGAGAAACGTTGTTTCCAACCACTGACTTAATACCTGTAATCTGACAAACTCTTGACATATACCTATTATAATTTTATTATTTTCTTGCCTTTTAATCCTTGTCGGGGAACTTTCATATTTGGTCTATACCCAAACAGCGTGCAAATTTAGACATTTTATTTCAACTGGCAAAATTTTATTTATTATTTTTTGAGTATGGTGGGTAAAAAAGGCAAATAAAGGCTTTCTAATGAAATACCCCACCCCGGGGATTAGGTTTTAACTGCTAGTTTCTGGTTTATTTTGGAAAAAACTTACCACAACTCTGAACAACAGTTTCCGGGGAAGAAGAGAGACCGCCGCTGAAGCGACAGAACAACTTGACACAACAATCGAGCCAACGATATAGAATCGCTCTCAACGGAAAGAGAAGACACGGCATAGCTCGAACAAGTTCGGCTGAAGACGCTGGAGATGAAGTAAAGTCGATTTATTACGAATTCAAAGGACAAGACCTGGTGTTCGGATGGTATGACAATTGAGGCGATAATTTTCGACTAGAGGACATCCTCCAATGCATTAAAAGAGTGGATGATGGCATCTGCGGCGGAAGAGTCGGGCTGTTCATCAGTCCAGCCGATGCCTTTGAACCATACGGTGTGGCATCCGATGGACTTGGCGGGAATGATATCCTTCGAGTATGAGTCACCGATGACAGCCACCTCATGAGGAGCGAGGCCGAGCGCCTCCACTCCTAATTGGAAGATGCGCGGGTCTGGTTTTCGCACCCCCACCACCGCCGACTCGATGACCTCGCGGAAGAAGGACAGTTGGAAGTCGTCGAGAACGGTGTGGATATTGCCGTAGAAGTTCGTCACCAAGACCATGGGATAACGCTCGGACAAGCGTTGGAGAATGGGTCGGTTGGTCGTCAGGACGTTCTCGACATAGTGGTAGCAATCGTGGGCGACGGTGTCGGTCCAGGATTTGATGAGGTCTTCTTTTTGTGAGTCATGGGGCAGATGGAGATATCCTTGTTGCACGAGGAAGCGGATTTCTATTTTCACCTTCATCAGGAGTACGTCGAGAAAGTTGTGCTGAGGTTGGATGATTGGACTCCTCGCCAATGTCCTTTCACCATGGACATACGCCTCGCGGAACTGCTCCTTGGTAAGGGTCAGTTGGCAGCGTTGGTAGGCTTGCCACAAGACTTCAGACCAATGTACGGCAGGTGTGTCGATAGTGCCGCCGTAGTCGAATATGAGGGCTTTGATGTTGTTCATATTTTACTTATTTATTCGCCGGTGAATTTGCCTACAGAGAGGATGACGCCAGAGGAACGTTCGCAGATGGCATAGATGAAGGGGCGGTTGGCATGGAAAGTTGATAATTCCGGGAAAGCTGCTCCGACCATCGCCGCGACAGTTACGACAGAAGTCTCAGTGCCTTCCTCGTTCACATTGATTTTGGCTTTCTGCCTCATCATATCTATATATACAGGGCTTGAGCACATATTGATGATTTCCTTGCATCCCGGGTTGAAAGCTTGGTTGATGCCCATATTCTTCAATAGTCCGGTCAGTCCCCCAGGCATTTCTTCGGTGTCGGTAGCAGTCTCGAAGCGTGGCAACTTCAGATTCACAAGGTATGAACTTGTGAACTCGACATTTGTAAACGCCGTTTTGTCTTCAGCCATCAGCGCAATTACATCGTCAATGGTCTTTCCCTCTTCGGGCAGCCATATTGTCATGTTCCACAACCCGTTACCATAGGGGATACTGATGACTGAATAGGTGTCGTTTCGTAGATAGGCGATATCCGCATCCATCTGCATCATGGGCATCTTGATTTGTTTTCCCGTTTCAGTAGTGAAAGTTTCCGTTTTTGTGTTCTTGGGGTCAAACTTTTTCGCCCAGTCAGCCTTGAAGTAGATGGCATTCAGCAGATATGAAACCACAGAAGGGTCCACATTTTCGAGGATGGATGGAATCATTCCACGTGTCTTATCCTTGCACCAGCCATTGATGTGGTCGAGCGTTTTCGGTGAGGAGAAGTCGAGAGCCTCCGCCTTAGCCTTGTAATACTCCTGCATGTCTTTCTGGAACTGCTCCTTCAGTTGGTAGTTCTTGTTGAGGAAAATAGCGTTAGCAATATCGAGCGTCACTTTCTCGTCCGCCTTGGGTAGGTTTTCGATGAGCGTCTTGCAGTATTCGTTCACCGCTTGAATGCCCCCTTCATGGAAGCCGAGCGTCTGCTCGAGTTCCTGTTCGGTCTTTCCCGTCGCCGCATCGTTTACCATCCCCAAAACGTAGGTAACGCTCAGCGGCGAGTAGATGAAGCTCTTGCTCTTTTGTTCGGTTTCGTTCGCCATCTTGAGAAAGTCGAACGCGAAGGCGTTGTTGTCGTTGACAAACACGCGCTGCGCCTCCGTCAGTTGAACCTTTTTCTGTGGAGCAATCATATAGACCACTTTTTTCATTGTATTCCCATCATCTTCATGGTCGGAGGAACACGACAGTATCGTCAGGCTCAAAGCCAGGGATGCCAGTAAGCATAAATAAATCTTTTTCATTGTTATTATTTTATTATTGAACATTGACCATTGAACATTGACCATTAGATAAATTGCTCACGCTCGGCATAGCTCGAACAAGTTCGGCTCTGCACTCACTTAATCGCAATTTTGAACATTGGATTCACTTGAAAGACAGGGCACGCGGGCGACATTATTATTTCTTATTGAAATTGATTCGCAGTCCGACATCCATACTGAATTCCAGAGGTTTGTCCATGTAATGAGTGGGGATATCGCTATGATTGTCGAAATGATAGGTCAGTCCCGGCTCAGCATAAATGCTAAGCATATTGTTGAACTTCAGTTCCGCTCCCACCCCGCAATCGACAGAGAACTGCAAAGGTTTGACGCTGAGTTTATCCGTCCTGTCCCAATTCTTATAATACCGTCTTCCCCTCACCATCTTCTCCACGATAGTTCCTGCCGATGCATAGATATTGAACCGTTTATTGTTCCAAAAAATATACTCCGCACTGACGGGTATGCCTATATACGTGAGTTTCTGTTCCGACCTTAAGTTAGGGTATCGAGACCTGATATCGGACGATATATAAGTGTAAGAGAGTCCTGTCTCCAAACTCCACCGCTGACTCAGTTGATAACGGAGAGACACGCCAAACCGTATAGGGATATGATTTGACACAAACTCTTCTTCACCATCATTCAAAGTCTCACGAATGTGCGGACCTCTACTAAGCGCAGAGGTTTTCTCTTTATTATCAGCATGATTGTCGTCTTTTTCGTTGTTGTCCTTATCCTGTTCACCAGGAAAACCAGCATAAAGATTACCGCCCATAAACCGATTCCTTTCTACACCACTTTCGTAGAGGTTCGACACATAGATTTTGGCCGCCAGCCGGTTCTTGATGAGAGGAGCGCTTCGGAGTTGAAAATCCGAGGGACGCACAATCCGCTTTTGTTCGGTGGTCTGTGGTTTGTTGTCAACAGATTTCTGTTGTCCGGCGTCTTGTTGGGTTGGAGAGGTTGATGTTTCTGTCTGTTGGACAGTCTCTTCCTCTTCTGTTACGGCAGTGCTTGGCATCACTTCTTTTTCTACCGCTTTATCCTTCGTTGTGGTAACGACGCTCGTCATCAGATTGTTTGGGAGATGCGTAGGTGATGCGCCTTTATTATCCCGTACTGGTTCGATGCTTTCGGTTTCTTCCTGCTCTATTATCTCCGATATAGTTTTTTGGGGTTCAGTCTTCGTGCTTGAAATGCTTGACGCGACTTGTCCTTGTTCATCGGAAGGGTTGGTCCTCCACATCAGCCAACCAAGTCCAACCATCGTAATGACCACCGCCGCGGCAGCCCATCGTTTGCCCCAGAGTGGCATTCCACTTGTCTTCTTGTTCTCAGCCAGCGCCTTCTCCAGTTCGCCCCACGAGATGTCGGGAGCGGGCTGTCTGTAGTCCGCCAGCTTCTGCTGCATGTCCTTTCTTGTCTGTTCTTTCATCGTGAGCGATTTTTAGAATTATTGAACTCTTTAATCTTTTTGGCAAGCAGGTTCTTGGCTCTGCTGAATTGCGAGCAAGATGTATCTTTCTTGATTCCGAGCAGTTCGGCAATTTCTTGGTGACTCTTGTTCTCGAAGACGTAGAGGTTGAACACCGTTCTATATCCAGTGGGCAGTTCTCGTATCATCTGCTGGAACACCTCCGGAGGTATGTCGTGAATGGTGGGGTCTTCTTCCTCCTGTTCGTCGGTCACATCCTGGTCGAGAAGTTCAAAATCGTGCAAGTGTCGTTGTTTGAGAAATCTCAGCGCTTCATTGATGACGATCTTGGTGCTCCACGCTCGGAGCGAGCCATCGCCTTGGTACTTGAAATCTTTGATATGGGAGATTATATTCAGGAATGCGTCTTGCAAAACATCCTTCAAATCCTCGTCTTTCTTCACATAGCGTGCACAGACACCGGTCAGTACGTCAGCGTAAAGGGTATAATAGTCCCTTAGGGCATCGCTATCACCACCCTGTAACCGTCTTGCCAGACGTTCTTCCTGATTGCCGATGAAAAACTTCACGCGCCTGCTGTTTTCTACTTCTCTGAGTCTGATTGTTATCTTATCTGCCTATATAAATACAGAAATCGGAAAAACTTGCATGGAGAGAGGACGTTTTTGTGTTAAGGAATCTTAATTAATGCTGTCTTGATAAGGCCGAACGCTCAACCGAAGACATTCCTGGACGGATAGAATTCGTTCCTATAGGCTATCCGCCATCCTTTTGCAGAAGGACTCGTGGCGATGACGCATGTAGAAATAGAGGGCGGTAAGGAGAGTCAGTTCGAAGAGGAGATAGAGCCACGGCTCGTCGATGAGGCAGGAGATATACACAGCAATGGCACGGGTGTTGAACGTGAGGATGTTGGCATATTTCATCAGGGGCAGGCTGTTTTTGCGGAACTCAGTGCGTATATTTTCTGGGATGTTTTCGCCATAAGTGTCCTTCAGTTTGGCCATGAACTTCTGGAATTGAGGAGTCTGCGCCTCCTGGCCTTTTGTATATCGATAATAGCCAAACAAAAAAGCTTTCCATACTGGTTCTTTTTTCCACGAAGCCTGTTGAAAGAAATCCCACTGCTGTCGTGAGTTGTCCAGTTCGCTCCCCGCTTTTCCCTTGATGAAGAAGAGATGGATATTGCGGTAATAGTCGGAGAGTCCACACTGGCGAGAGTGGCATAGGAAACCACAGATAAGGCCAAGAGCGACCACCCACCATCCCCACTCCACTGTGGTCAGTGGAATATGGCGATGGAAAAGACGGATGGCGATAGCCAGATAGATGCTGAAAAACCAGACATCGCCCGCAAAACCGTCAAGGATACGACCTGTGCGCGTCTTCTTTCCAGTCATTCGTGCGAGTTGCCCGTCAGCGCTGTCGTAGAAGTTCGCCCACATCAAGAGAAGCACCCCCGCTATATTGTGCCAGATATCAGAGAAGCCGAACATCACACCCGCTGCCGCTCCCAAGAAGATGGAGATGATGGTCACCACATTGGGATGGACATTGAAACGGTTGAAGAACAGTGCCCACTGATAGCCAATAGGTCTAGTGAACACGATGTCGATCCACTCCTCAGTGTCCTGGGATTTCAAGGTGGCTTGTAAATCAGTTTTATTATTCTCGGTGTCCATTGGCTTAAAAAGTTTCTGAAATCATGCAAGATGAATGTTTAACCTTATTAGCTTAATTACCCCACCCCTACCCCTCCCCTTAGAGGGGCGGGGAGTTGGGTTAGATGGGCGGGGAGTTGGAGTCCAATACCTTCATGATTCGGTCGGCAATGGCGATTGAAGCCCTGTAGCGGCAACGTGAGAAGCTGGGCCAGTCGTTAAAGTCGATGATGCGGAACTGTCCGTGTTCATCAATCACGCAGTCGCCTCCATAGACAGGCACACCCAGAAAAGCGGCGAGCCGGTCCGCCTCTGTTTTCAAGGCCTTGTCGTCGAAAGGATAGCGATGCGGCAGCCCATTGATTTCCTCGTTACCGTACTTAGTATGATTAGGGTCGGCATAATCCCAATCGAAGAAAGACGTGCCCTCCACGCTATAGAATTTCACGAGATCGCCGACGAGATGTTCAGTCAGCACCGCGCAAGGTATTCCCCTGACTTTGAAATTGCAAAGCGCCTCCAACAAGGCCGCATTGTCCTCGATGTAGTTAACATCGTCCTTGCACTGGGCGCACTGGTCTCCCCTTTTGAGCCAAAGCGGAAAAGAGAGTTGCTGTGGAAGGGAAGGTTTGTTAGTCAGTGAGAGTACGACGGAAGACGGCATAGGGATGTTCAGACGTTCCATCACATTGGTGAGCGCCGCTTTTCCGCATGCCTCAATACCATAAGGTGAGTTGACCACTCTGCCGGGATGCGTTCGTTCATATTCCTTCAAGCACATCACTCCCTTGCTCCCTCTGAGCATCGTGAAGACAAGGTCGTAGTCAGACAGTTTTGCATCGGCAGACAGTTCATCCTCTCCCAAGCAATCAACTTGTTGTTCCCTTTCCTCCAGACGTTTTACCACGGCCATGAAGATGTCAAGGTCGTTTTTCGCCATGTTAGGTGAGAACACCTCACTCCGCATTATGCCAAGCAACTTTGCCATATCACTTTGTTGAAGAGATTAAAAACTCCTCCGCCTTGACGATGTCGGAGGCGTGGTCCACATCCAGGATTTTGGAGAATGGCCTTGCTTTGAGCCGTAGTCCGTCGGCCACCAACTGCCTTTGGAAATTCCTCATTCTCGACATACCCTGTTCCATGCACCATTGCAAGATTTGAATCGACTTGCCGTCCAGACAATAAATGCCACCAGAGATGAATCGACACTCTGCATGTTGCACTTGATTCGCCTCATTCTGAAGGAAATCCTCCACAGAATCATGAAAGCCTGTAATGTTGAGTTTCTTGTCGGTTGAGACATAGAGCGGTTTCTCATCATCGATGAAGTCGGTGACAGCCATCATCCCGTCATAATCCGAAGATTTGTATTCCTCGATATATTCCTTGAACTCATCCTCTCGAAAGACGGTATCAACAGTGGTGAGGCAAAACTTGCCCTCGCCAAGGTAAGGACTCAGCTCATAAAAACTGTGCATTGAGCTCGGCGTGGTCTTCACCACTACCTTCAACGGCACCTTTGTTTCCAATCTGTTGAGATGTTCTTGTGTAAGCGATGTGAGGTTGTTGACAATCACGACCACTTCCTCTGCACCGCAATCCGTAAAGATGCGGATTAGGCGGTCAATCATCGGTTCGCCATTGAGGCGTACAAGTGGTTTTGGCACTTGGATACCTTCTTGCGATAGTCTTGAACCTTCCCCTGCGGATATGATTGCGAATTTCATTGGAAATGGTAATTGATTATCTTGAATCCTACAAATCCTTTTGAGGAGGTGGTTCGTCCTTGGGTTGTCGGAGGTCGGCGAAGCTCCTTATGCCCGTTTCCTTGTTATTGCCCACCTTGATAAGCGCCAGCCCTATGGCCGTCCAGAACAACTCCCTGACACGGCAGATGATGGATATGAAGATACCCACTTCTCCGGGAAGGTTCAGGGATGATGTGGACATGGCGAATCCACCTTCACGTCCACCAAGTTGCAAAGGCAAGAAAAACAGCAGGTTAGCAAATAGCGAGGTAAATGCCAGAATGAAGACAGAATGAAGGAGGATGTTGTCGGCATCTGTGAACATCTGAAGCATGAAATAGATTTCCAAGCACTGCATGTAGCGTCCGACGAACTCAAGAGTGAATGAGCCGAAGAAACTCTTCTTGTTCTGTGACTGTAGTTGTGAAATCTGGTTGTCGATATTCTGCAGGTCGTTCTGGTGGTTAGCCTCGAACTTCGAAGCCCATTTTTTCAGTCCAGGGATTCGTCCGATGAAATGTATGATTTTCACCACCATGCCATTCTTGTAACCTTTCACGAAAAGGTAGATTCCCAAAGCGCAGAAGCAAGCTATGCAGAAAAGCAGAATGCCCATAGTGACGTTGACGGGCATGAGGATGACATACAGTATCACGGCAGTGGCCCAGAACCAGAAATGCGCGAAGATGTGCATCATACCGAAGAGGACCACAGATGAAGTGGCTCTTTGGACTCCGATATAAGGTTTCATCTCCATGATTTTGTAAGGTTCTCCACCCATAAGTCCACCAGGGGTAGCGTAATTAAGCGCGAATCCTGAAATGGTGACCTTGAGCAAACGCCAGAACGACACAGGACAGTCACCGCTGCCTTTGATGATGATACGCCATGTCCAAGCGTTCATGACATAAAGGACCAGCCACAGACAGAGGATGGGAATGAGCCAATATCCAGCTTTTTTTAAGTCGTTCCACAAGGTCACGAAACTCACCTTGAAAGTGAGTATCATGATAACTATGGCCACCAGACCGAAAATGAAGAATATGTTTCTCGTCTTATTACCCATGAAGAATCATTGACCGTTGACCATTGAACATTGAACATTGAACATTGAACATTGACCATTGAACATTGAACATTGACCATTGAACATTGACCATTGAACATTAGATAAAATGCTCACGCTCGACATTATAACCATTGACCATTAACCATTGACCATTAGATAAAATGCTCACGCTCGGCATAGCTCGAACAAGTTCGGCTCTGCACTCACTTAATCGCAATTTTAACCGTTGACCATTGGCTA
>JAEEGF011762888.1_pt1 | contig 15249 bp, 14 predicted proteins | sample 9134171 | NCBI WGS metagenome assembly JAEEGF01 (sample SAMN16246542, study PRJNA631951) | gut metagenome | biome: gut microbiome; feature: rumen; material: AP-attached | host: Bos | place: Iran: Karaj | collected 2018-10 | reverse complement strand
GGCCCTGACAACTGCGTAAGACTGTATTCCTGCGAGGCGTATGCAAATCTGTATGCGAGCATTGAAGAGGCGAGAGCGAAGGGTGTTGACACGCGTCCCGTTCAGGCGCTTTTCGTAAGACCGGCTCGCAAGATTTCGTTTGACGGAAACGGAAGAATACTGTTGCCTTCCGACATGAGAAGGTGGGCGTTTATCGGCGATGACGTGAAAGAGACTTGCGTGGTAGGCAATATCGACCATGTTGAGATTTGGTCGATGGAGGAGTTCGACAGACGGACGAATTCGTTCACGGAAGACGAGGTTTCCAATTCGCTTTTGGCCATCGGCAACCTCTGCTGAGGCCGGCGCCGGAAATGAGAGGACAGCGGTTCCGAAATGTCCGATTTTAAACACGTTCCCGTGCTGCTCGACGAGTGCATGGAAAATCTGCAAATAAAGCCGGACGGCACCTACGTCGACGGAACGGTCGGCGGCGGGGGACACTCCGGTGAGATCCTTAAAAAGCTCGGTTTGGGCGGCTTTCTTATTGGCATCGACAGAGACGCCGAAGCAATTGAAGCAGCGAGATCCGGGCTTGATTCTGTCTTAAAAGAGAACGATTCCGGCGCGAAATTCACGCTCGTTCACGGAAACTACGTCGACATGGTGGCGATCTGCCGCGGGCTCGGCGTGGAAAGAGTTGACGGAATTCTCCTTGATTTAGGCGTTTCTTCACATCAGTTCGACACGGCGGAGAGAGGATTCTCGTACAGATTCGACGCGCCGCTCGACATGAGGATGAACCGGGAAGACCGCCTGACCGCGGCCGAGGTCGTAAACACCTACTCGGAGCGGGCGCTTTCCGACATCATCTACAGGTACGGAGAGGAGCGCTGGGCAAAGCGAATCGCTTCGTTCATCGTGGAGCAGCGCAAAAAGGCGCCGATAGAGACGACGTTCCAGCTGGTAGACGTTATCAAGAAGGCGATCCCCAAAGGGGCGCGGGAGGACGGCCATCCGGCGAAGAAGACGTTCCAGGCCATCAGAATCGAGGTCAACGGCGAGCTGGACGTGCTGGCAGGCGTCATCGGAGACGCGATCGAGCTTCTGAAACCGGGCGGCGTGATGGAAATAATCACGTTCCACAGCCTGGAAGAGGGCATCGTCAAGAAACTGTTCAAGAAGGCGGAAAATCCATGCACGTGCCCGCCGGACCTTCCGGTTTGCGTGTGCGGGAAGAAACCGCTCGGAAAAATGATTACGCGCAGCGCGATCCTTCCCACTGAGGAGGAGATAGAGCGCAACCCGCGTGCGAAGAGCGCGAAGCTTCGCGTTTTTAAAAGAGGAACGGACGCTTAAGAAGGATACGTTCCTGTGAGTCCCGGAGAAAGGGGGTGCGGCAATGCCTTACGCGGCAGTGAAGAGAGATGAATATTACGACTCCGACCTGCAGGAGTTCGACATGGTCCTCCCCACCGGTTACGGGAACAGGGAGAGCGGAGGACCGCGGTTCGAGGGGCCGTACGTCAACCGGCCGGACGAGGTTCCGTTCGAGTTTACGATCACACGCGGCAACACGGCGCCGAAACGCGAGGAGGTTCCGGTTCGCGCCCCGAGGGTCATCACTCCGGAGCCGGAGAGAACGTTCACGACCGTCGAAGAGACCGAGACGTACAAGACGCTTCAAAACGTCAAGAAGGTCAGGAGTTCAATGCTGGTGAGCTGCGTGCTGCTGATCGGGTGCATCGTTCTCGGAGCGCTCTGCATCGTCCGGTACGCGTCCATTTTCGATCTGACGCGCCACACCAGAAATCTCGTCCGCGAGAACACGAAGGCGCGCAACCAGCTGGTTATCGACACGTTCAGCGCGGAGGGCGAGGCTGAGAACAGCGCGGAGAGCGCTGCGGCGAGGCTCGGGATGGTCAGACCTTCCGAGGACAGCAAGGTGAGCATCGAGCTGTCGGGCGGCGACGTGACGCGGGTGTTCCTGGAGCCGGAAGAGAGAGCCGACAGCGAGGCGGAAGAGGGCTTCTACGAGAGCCTGATGGCATTCCTGGGACGCGTCGACTACCAATAATACCGAAAAAAATGAGACGGAGGATTTCTCGCGGCGGCGCTGCGGGAGTCTTCCGTTTTCAAGAATTAGAATGATTAATCGGGGAAAATCCGATTTCCTACCGTTGGGCTGAAATGAAAGACAAAGAGAAGAAAACGAAGGCGCCGCTCGGCGAGAGAATAAAAGCGTTTTGGAAAAGACTCTGGGCGTTCGTAAAGGAATCGCTCAGGAAGGTCTTTTTTATTCAGAACGAAGCGCCTGCCGAAAACACGCCCAACACGGTCAGGAGAATTCGCGTTTTCAGGGTCATTGTCTGCGTGATAATGGCCTTCCTTGTGCTTTATTACGGCTACCTGATGCTGCTGAAGGGCCCGAAGCTCAAGCAGGAGGTCTTCGAGCGGCAGACGCGCACGTTCGTCACAAAGGCGGCGCGCGGTAACATTTACGATACCAACGGGAACGCACTCGCGGTCACCGTGAACACTTCCACGATTTCGGTTTCACGCAACGACATCACGGATTACGGCAAGAATAAATATAAGGACGGCGACGTTGACGACTACAGGAAGCTTGTCGCGAAGGGGCTGTCTGACATTCTGGGCATCGATTACGAAGCGACGCTGGAGGGGCTTGCCAGGGAGGGCAGCAACTACTGGAACGTGGCGGTCGACGTGGACGAGAGCCTCGGTGACAAGGTGAAGGCGTGGATCGCAGACGCGGACATCAAGGGCGTCACGGTCAACGCGGACACGGCGCGGTACTACCCCTACGGTTCGCTCGCCTCGCACGTTATCGGGTTCACGGGAACGGACGACTACGGTCTCGTGTGCGGCGTTGAAGTCGCGCTGAACAGCGAGCTGGCGGGAACGGACGGCCGCGTGCTGGCGACGGTCGAGCAGAACGGAAACGCAATTACGGACGAGACGAAAGAGGTCGTTCAGGAACTCAAGAACGGCTACAACGCGCATCTCACGATCGACAAGAACATTCAGGAGATCGTCGAGGAAATTCTGGCGGAGGGCGTTCGCGACTTCGGTGCGATCCAGGGCGGCGCGGCAATCGTTATGGATCCTTCAACGGGAAGCGTTCTCGCGATGGCGTCCAACCCGGTTTTCGACCTGAACTCGCCGATGACGGTTCCCGGGGGGCTGGAGGAGAAGATGCTCTGGGAGCCCGCCGACGAGGACGAGACTTTCCTTGCCGGTTTTATTTGGAAGAACAGGGCGCTCGCAAGCGCCTACGAACCCGGTTCGACTTTCAAGGCGATAACCGCCTCGGTCGCGCTGGAAGAGAACGTGGTGCAGGTCGAGGAGGCTATTAGCGACGATCCGCTGGACCTCGCGGGCTGGACCATTCACTGCTCCACCGGAAAGGCGACGAACGGACACGGGCAGGAGACGTTCCGCATGGCCGTCGCGAATTCCTGCAACCCGGTCATGGCGAGAGTCGCTTTAAGGGCGGGCGTGAGCACGTTCTACAGCTACGTGCGCGCGTTCGGATTCATGAATAAGACGAACATTCTGCTCTCGGGCGAGATGCTCGGTCTGATGCACACGAGCCCCACAGAAATCGACCTGGCGGTCACCGCTTTCGGCCAGCGCTTCACGATCACCCCGATCCAGCTGGCGACGGCCTACTGCGCGATCGCGAACGGCGGCACGCTTTACGAACCCAGAGTTGTCGAAAAACTCACCGACGAGAACGGCGCCACGGTGCTCGAGTACCCGCCGAAGGAAGTCAGACACGTCATTTCCGAGAAGACGTCGAAAACCGTTCTGGAACTGCTGGAAGGCGTTGTCTACCAAGGCACCGGCGTCAGAGCGCTGGTTTCGGGCTACAAGGTCGCAGGCAAAACCGGTACCTCCGAGACGGTCGACACCGAGAGAAACAACCGCTACATCGTTTCGTTCTGCGCGGTCGCGCCGGCTGACAGGCCTGAGATCGTCGTGCTCGTGATGTTCGACCACCCGACGATCGGAGACATTTCCGGTTCGAGAATGGGCGCGTGGGCAGCGGGCAAGATCATCAAGCGCGTTCTCGAGTACAAGCAGGTCAAAAAAATCTACACCGAGGACGACTATGCGCGCATCAGAAACGTCTACTTCGCTGACAACCTGGTCGGCGAGACGTTCCTCGACGCGATGAACTGGGTCAAAACGAGCACGCGTCTCTACAACGTAATTATCGTCGGCGACCCCGAGCAGAACCCGATCGTCAAAAAACAGGTGCCCGAGGCGAATGTCTACACGTGCAGGGAGGCGACGCTGGTTCTATACTTCACCGACGACGAGAACGCCACGCCCGGCTACGTGAAAATGCCTGACTGCGTGGGAATGACGCTCTGCGACGCCCAGAACCTGATGTCGTCGCTGGAAATCAACATGGACTGCCGCAGCGGGAATATTATCACATGGCAGAGTGTTGAGCCCGGCGAGATGATCGAGAAGGGAACGGTCGTGGTCATGAAGTCGCGCGGGCTTGAGGAGGGGGATCCGACGCCGGCACCGGAGTGGCACTCATAGAAGCGCTGCTTTAATGCTCTTTGCGCAAGCGGCGAATCTACATGCGCCTGAAGCGCTGAAACGGTTTTTGTGAAAGTGCGTAAAACCCTATATTTAGGTAAGAGAAGCTTTTTGCGATATATTCGGACCTGAGCGGAACGCGAGGATTTATAAAATGACAATCAGTGAACTGATCAAAAATCTTCAATGTGAAAAAATATCCGGGAGCGCCTCCTCGGCGGTCACCGGCGTCGAAATGTCTACCGCGTCCGTGAGGCGCGGCAGCTGTTTTATTTGCATAAAAGGGTTCAAAACGGACGGTCACATTTTCGCGGAGGAGGCCGTGTCGAAAGGCGCCGTCTGCGTCGTGATGCAGGACGGGACGTTTTTTGACGCGCTCGAAAAGGCTCACAGGCGGAAGATTGCCAACGGAAATCTGACGCTCGTTCTGACACCTTCTACGCGCACCGCGGCCGCTGTTTTGTCGGACGCGTTCTGGGACCATCCCTCGGGCGAGCTCGGTCTGATCGGTGTCACGGGCACCAAGGGCAAAACGACCACGTCTCTTATGATCAAGAACATTCTGGAGCGGGCGGGGCACAAGTCGGGCCTTGTCGGCACGATGTACAACATGGTCGGCGACGAGATTGTTCCGACCGACAGGACCACGCCTGAGGCGAACGTTCTTCAGCCGCTCCTGAGGCGCATGGTGCGCGAAGGGTGCGAGAAGTGCGTTATGGAGGTCTCCTCGCAGGGGTTGAAGCTCGACCGCGTGGGGCGCTGCGAGTACACGCTCGGAGTGTTCACGAACCTGACGCCGGACCACATAGGCGCGACCGAACACCCCGACATGGAGGACTACGCGGCAAGCAAGGCGAAGCTTTTCAAAATGTGCGAAAAGGGCCTTTTCAACGCGGACAGCCCGTGGTTCGAGCGGATCAAAAGAGACGCAACGTGCCGCGTATTCACGTATTCTGTGGAAAGACAGGCCGATTTCATGGCCAAAAACATTAAATATTCGGGAGGCGGCGTCGAGTACGACCTGTGCGGCGCGTGCCCCGATACCCACGTCACCGTGTCTATTCCCGGAAAATTCAGCGTATACAACTCGATGGCGGCGGCAGCGGCGTGCATTCTTGAGGGCGTGAAGCCTGAAACTGCGGCGGAGGGGCTGAAGGGCGTCGTCGTGAAGGGCAAGGCGGAGACCGTTCCCACCGGCCGAGACTTCACTGTGATGATCGACTACGCACACAACCCGGACAGCTTCATCAATATAATCGACGCGGTCAGACCGTTCGCGAAAAGAGTCGTTTTCCTTTTCGGGGCGGGCGGCGACAGGAACAGACCACGCGCTTTGATGGGAGAGACGGCCGCGACCCACGCCGACTTCACGATTATAACATCCGACAACCCGCGCACCGAAGACCCCGCGAAGATCGTTGCCGACATCGAGGTCGGGGCGAAAAAAACGGGGCGCGACTACGTGTGCATTGTTGACAGACGCGAGGCAATATGGTATGCTATACGTAACGCAAAACCGGGCGACGTGATTATTCTCGCGGGAAAAGGTCATGAAACGACTCAGATTTTCAAAGACCGGACCGTTGAGTTTGACGAGAGAAAGGTCGCCTCGGAGGCGCTGAAGGCAATCTACGGAGATTGATTCGCGCGAGTTTTGCGCCTGTTTTTAAAGAAGGAGGTAACTGACATGACATTTTGCCCTCATTGCGGAAGAGAGATTTTTGACAACAGTGTGTTCTGCAAGTACTGCGGACAGAAGGTTGTTCCCGCCGATGCTCCCGAGGAGTACCAGGTAGTCGACGAACCCGCCGCCGAAAAGGAGACTTACGAGCCTTCCGAACCTCAGAAACACAATCTCGTTTTCTCGATAGTTGGCCTCGCGCTCGCGGTCGTCGTTCCGCTCGCGGGTCTCATTATGAGCATCATCGGAAAGAAAAAGGCGAAAGCGAACGCCGACGGACAGCCCTTGAAAGGCAAGAACAAGATTGCCGACATCCTTTCCACAGTCGGTATTCCGGTTTCGATCGTGAACATGGTCATCTGGGCGATTGCAATCGCGTGGGTGGTGTTCTGGTGCGTGATCGCGGCTATTCTTGCTGCCGGCGGCGCGGCGAGAGAGATGGGACATTCGGTTCAGGCCGTGTTTCAGGCTGTCGCGAATCTGATTCACTGATGACTGTTTAAGACAAAAGGAACCCCGTGAGGCCGTGCGTAACTGTAAGGGAGCAGGCGCCGGGGAAGTTTGCGGTTAACATTTAACGCTAGAATTTTTGGAGGTATCATTATGGCATTTTGTAAAGTTTGCGGCGCTCAGCTTCAGGACGGCGCCAGATTCTGTGAGAGTTGCGGTACACCGGTCGAACAGCCCGCTCCGCAGCCTGTTCAGCAGCAGTATCAGCCCCAGTACACCTATGAGGCTCCCGTTTATACCGAGCCCCAGCAGGCGGCTCAGGCACAGGGCGGCTCGGGAACGCTCGTTCTCGCCATCATCGGCGCAGTTCTCTCCGAACTCGGTCTCATTGGCATCATCCTCTGCGGCATCGCCCTCGGCAAGGTCAAGAAGCTTCCTCAGCCCCTGACCGGCGCGAACAAGGCGGCGAAGATCATTGCGACAATCGGTCTTATTGTTGCTATCATAATGACTGTCGTCTGGACTATTTATATTTTTGCTTTCATCGGAATGCTCGCTTCCGGCGGCAGCGGCGCGATCAACTCGATCGACTGGAACGACGTTTTCGACCTGGCACGTTGTGTGATTAGATGATAAGAATGTGGAATGTGGAGTTTAGGTTGAAAGAGATTTTGATTTGATTTCTGAAACTCCTCACGACTCGCACTAAAAAGCATTATAAAAAACGGGAACGCGGACAGATTAAATTCTGACGCGTTCCCGTTTTATATATAGAGGTGACATTGCGGGAGTATGTTAAATGACTATTTCACATTCTCGTTTCCCGCTTCTTAGCCTCCCAGCGACACAACTTCCGGATCCGGCTTTTCGCACTTTTGGCAGCTGATGATGTTCAGGATCGGACCCACGTCGTTGTTGTAGATGCGGGTGCGTTCGAGGGACATTTTCGCGGTGATTTCGACCCAGTCGAGGTGCTTGAGGGCGTTCACGCCGGTCCAGCGGCACGCGAGGCCTCCGTAGACGATGTCGGCGGCGCAGCACGTCATTATGTGGCGGCCGATCACGAACATGTTCGGAGGGAGCTTGCCGGCCTTGGCAACGAGTCCTTTGAAGTGGACGGTCTTGCCCTCGTACTCTTTTTCCTTGCCGTTGAGGTCCGCGTACCAGACGCCGTAGTCGGTGTCAGCGATGTCGATCACCGGCGCGTTGACGTCGAACGGGAGCGGGTCCTCGATGTCGTCGGGCTCCATGCGGTCGCCGTAGTTGTAGATGATGTTGCAGCGCTTTGAGACGCTTCTGACGACCTTGTGGAAGGGCATGCGGTCCATTCCCTCTTTGAAGTTGTTGAAAATGATCATGTCGGCGTTTTTCAGCTTGTCGCCGACGAGGTTGCGCATGTTCGCGTTGTAGACGAGGTAGTCCGAGCAGTCGGCGAAGGTGGCTTCCTGGTAGATCATCCAGCCGTCGGGCATCGCCTCGAGGAACTTCTGGAAGAGCCACATTCCGTTGTACTCGACAAGAACTTTTTTCGCGCGGTACTTGCGGAGAAGGTCGGCGAGGAAGTACTGGGTGAGCGCCTCCTGATCGTCGATTTTCTCTAAATGTACGGCTTTTTTGTTCGCGAAGCGGGACTCGTCAAGCTCTTCTTCGCCGTCCTCGCACTGCAGAACGAGAGTGCTGGTGCCGTCGTTGAAGCGCGGGTCTTCAAGCGTTCTTTGAATGAACGTGGTCTTGCCGGCTCCGAGGAATCCGGTAAAAACGTAAACGGGTATTTCTGTCATGTGTCGGCGCTCCTTTCGCGCGCGGTTATTCGTGAATTACACGCTGCAAACTCAGGCGAAAAGCTCCGCGAGGGCTTTTTTGTTGATGCCGGAACCGATTACGCACAGGCGGCCGGTGACTTCGGCGGTACCGAAGCGGACGTCGGGTTCGCCGGGAACGTAATCAAAGTGAATCCAGCGGCCGTCGGCGGCGGGAACGATTCCCTTTGCCCTGAGGACGGTTCCGTAGAGGGCCTCGTCCATGAGCGCCTCAAGTTTGTCGGAGATCTCTTCGGGCGTGAAGCGGCGGGTGGTCTCTACACCCCAGCTCGTGAACACTTCATCGGCGTCGTGGTCGTCGTCATCGTCATCGTGGTGGTGATGGTGGTGATGGTGCTCATGCTCGTGGTCGTCATCATCGTCATCGTGATGGTGGTGGCCGTGGCAGCACTCATGCTCTTCGTCATCGTCATCATCATCGTGGTGATGGTGGTGGCCGTGGCAGCACTCATGCTCTTCATCGTCATCTTCATCGTGGTGATGGTGGCCGTGGCAGCACTCGTCTTCATCCTCATCATCGTCATCGTCGTCGTGATGATGTCCGCAGCAGCATTCCTCGCCGTCTTCATCGTGGTGGTGATGATGGTGATGGTGGTGATGGTGGGCATTCTCGCGCGCCTCTTTTTCAAGCTCCGCGAGCTGCGCCTCGAGGGAGTTGCTCTGCCTGATCGCCGCAAGAATCTGCGCGCCGCTGATTTCCGTCCAGGGGGTGGTCACGATGGTGGCGTCCGGATTCTTTTCACGAATTTTCGCGACGCAGTCGTTCAGTTTTTCCTGGGAAATGTTGTCGGTGTGGCTCAGAATGACAGTCGCGGCGTGTTCGATCTGGTTGAAGAAGAACTCGCCGAAGTTCTTCGAGTAGACTTTGAACTTGTTGGCGTCCACAACGGTTACCGCGCCGCCGACCTTGGCCTTTTCGTTGCCGAGGCGGGTGATGGCGCCGATGACGTCGCTCAGTTTGCCGACGCCGGAGGGCTCGATGAGAATGCGCTGGGGCTCGAGCTCGTTGATGACCTTGTTGAGGGCCTCGCCGAAGTCGCCCACGAGACTGCAGCAGATGCAGCCGGAGTTCATCTCGGTGATCTCGATTCCTGCGTCCTTCATGAAGCCGCCGTCGATGCCGATCTCGCCGAATTCGTTCTCGATCAGAACGATCTTCTCGCCCGCGTAGGCCTCTTTAATGAGCTTCTTGATGAGGGTCGTTTTGCCGGCGCCCAGAAAGCCTGAAAATACATCTATTTCAATCATTGTAATATCACTCCTTACATGCTTTTTGACTGTTTCCCGCGGCTTTTCGGCCGGGTTTGTACGCGCTTCGGACGCGGTTTCGCGTTTTGGCACATACATTTTCATTATATCACAACGGCGGAGTATTTCAACAAAATTATCGATTTTCGGACGCCGTTGCGGGAATAAAAAACCGGCTGTCACCGAGAGCGGCGACAGCCGGAAGTTGGATATATTGCGTTCTAGTCTAACTCTTTTTATATTCTTCATATGCTTGATCCGCCCGGATTACGGGAAGGCTCAGAATGTAGACCGAGTTTTCTCTGCGCTTCTTCTCGTACCGGATCAGCGCGCCGGCGGCTTTCATTCTAACTTCGTTCTTCTCGTCCTTGTCCTTTGCCAGCTTGCAGAGCGTCGGCACCGCGGACGGCCCGAGCTCCTCGAGATAGTCGACGTCGATCTCCTCCGAGCTGCCGGAAACGTAGCATTTGTAGTTGTGCTCGGCGATGAACGCGTCGGTGTCCGGAACCGCGAGCAGCCCGAAGCAGAGCGCGAAAATCACCAGCGCCGTTGCCGCGAAGGGCAGCTTTTCGATGAACTGCTTAAAAATCGCCAGCAGGAAGAGCAGAATTATCAGAGCCATGAACCACAGCGTATAGAGTCTGAGGCGGGTGAGGCCGTAGGCGGAGACGTACATGAGCATCTGGGAGATGGCCGTTCCCGAGATGACGATGGTGACCAGCGAGAGGACCACCGTGCAGATCTTCACGACCGGAGAGATCTTGCCCTTGGAGGTCTTTCCGGTAAAAACGCGGATGAGAATGAGCGCGATTGCGTTGATGGCAGCGACCACGCAGAGGCGGAAGAAGCCGTCCCGCGCAAATTCGGCGTAGGTGTAGGCCCCGGGAAGGACGCCCGTGAATACCGCCTTGTAGTATTCGATGTGCGCGACGATGAACACCACATAAAGGAAGAGCAGGGGGACAAGCGCGACGGCGCCGACGATGGCGGGCGCGAATTTCATTTTGTTCTCGATGTTCACGCAGTTTTCGGCGTTGTAGCGGTCCGGAACCGGGTGGGCGCCGGTGTAGAGCGCTCCGTAGAAGAACATTCCCAGCGGGACGCCGAACAGAAGCGCGCAGACGCGGCTCACAACCTGGTCGGAGATGTTCTTGCAGATTTTTTCGAGAATATTCGTGAAGTTTGCGTCGAAGGAGAGCAGTTTGAGCACCACGAACGTCGGAACGACGGCCACTCCTATGCCGATGAGAATGAAAAGAAGCGTCTTGCCCACTTTCTTCCCGCCCTTGTTGGAGCCCACGGACATTGCCGCGGCGCCGATGTTCTTGAAGGGGGAGACGAAGAGCGCCTTCACGGTCTCAAAAACGTAGAGCCTGCCCGCGCGGTTTTCAAGCGCCGTCTCCGAGCCGGTCTGGCAGAACAGGAAGAACGCGACCAGCGCGTACGTGAACACGAAAAGGTGAAGCACCGGGCTGGCGGCGAAAAAGAGGCCTGAGGTGATCAGGATGGCGCTGACGGGGTAGAACCAGCTTCTCGCCTTGCGCTTCTTAGTCCCGAAGAACACGAACGCGAAGACGAAGAGAAGGACGGTGAAGATCAGGGCCAGAAGCGGCTTGTCCCACACGAAGAACGTGCGGCAGAAGAGGTAGCCGGCGAGTACGGAGAGCCAAGCCATGACTTTTTCTTTTTTAGTGAATTCTTTTTTTGGCTTCCGGCGCACCGGCGTTGCGGGAGCGGGGCCGTTTGAAGGTGCGGTTGCGGGTCTGTAAGCGGGACCGTTCACCGGCACGTAGGCGGGATTGTTTGCGGGCGGGGGATTCTGCCCCGGATTGTTGCAGGATGGATTCTGCCCGGTTGCGTTCCCGGACGGATTGTTGGTAAAAGGATGTTCGTTCATTTTTGATCCACCTTTCAGTTTCCTTTCTTGTATTCAATAATGTCGCTGACGTCGCAGTCCAGCGCCTCGCAGATTGCGTCGAGGGTCGAGAACCGGACGGCTTTCGCTTTGTTGTTCTTGAGAATCGAGAGGTTGGCGAGGGTGATACCCACCTTGTCGGAGAGTTCCCCGAGGGACATCTTGCGCTTCGCCATCATCACGTCGAGATTGATGACTATCATAGGGCGCTCCTTTCAGACCGTCAGGTCGTTTTCTTCTTTAATATAGACCGCTTCCTCGATGACGTTCTTGACCACGCGGATGGCAAGTCCCACGAAGAGTATCGCGGCGCCGGCGGCGACGGCAATGAGCGTCAGAAAGGCCATTGACATCATGATGAAGCCCATGAAGATCAGGCACCAGGAGATGTAGCGGATGAGTTCCACCGCGGCCTTCGTGAATACGCTGCCCCGCTTCACGAGGAGCAGGAGCGCGAAGAGCATTCCCAGCCCCGAGGCCATCAGGAACAGCTCGGTGTAGGCGGCGACGTAGACGATGGTCCGCTGTGCGGCCGTCAGATTGAGAAGGGCGCCGTTCATGTCGGGAAGTTTGAGCAGGTATTCGATGAATGAGGGCAGGAAGAACGCCAGCGCGAAGGTGCCGAGAAGCATCAGCGCGGTGAGTACGATCGAAATGGTTACCGAGAGTTTTCTGTTGATTTTTAGCATAGCAACCTCCGTGACGTTTTGTTCACGGGGATATCATAACACGGCAAAAATCGTTTGTCAATATGTTTTTATCGAAAAACAATAAAAAATTTCCGAAAGTCGAAAACGGCGGCTGCGCAGGGGAATTCAACCTCCGGCGGAAGAAAAGTTTGCAGTCGAGCGAAAAATTATGTATAATTAAAGGTTGAAAGACGGTGAAGCGCGTCTTCATGCCAGCGCCGCCCGGAACGGTCCGCAAACAAGCGTTCACGAACGGTGCGCGCCGGCAATGCTCTTGAAAGCGTCGCTTTTTGAAGAAGGAAATTCACGACATGGACGAAAAACTTTCCGTACAACCGGATATGAACGCGGCCGGCGAAGGTTGCCGGTTCAGGCTGAAGATGGCGGGAATCTGCGCGGAGGTGGAGACGATCTACCCGGTGACGCGCGTTATGTGCACGGACTACATCGACGAAGAGGCGGAGCCCGACTTCACGATCAGAATCACCGGGAAGGACATCGACCGCGAGGAGATGAGCTCGTTCGCGACGGACATCGCGGAGGGCAGGAAGCCGGTCAAGTACAAGCGCGGGTATCTCGAGACGCTGGCGGTCTACAGGCAGTTCTGCAACGCGGCGGCCCTCAGGAACGTCGTTCTGTTCCACGCGTCGGCAATCGGCATGGACGGCAGGGCGTATCTGTTCACGGCGCCTTCGGGCACCGGCAAGTCGACCCACGCGGCACTCTGGAAGAAGGTCTTCGGCGACAGGGTGGTAATGATCAACGACGACAAGCCGCTTTTAAGGTTCGAAGAAGACGGCGTTTTCGCCTGCGGAACTCCGTGGGACGGCAAGCACAGACTCAGCACCAACACGGAAATGAAGATAGCGGGAATCTGCGTTATCAAGCGCGGCGAGCACAACTCGATCGAGCGGTGCACGGATCCGCTGCCGGTGTTCCTGTCGCAGACGTACAGGCCTAAGGACCCGGACGCGCTCACGGAGGTCGTGAGAATGGTGGTGGCGCTGGCGCAGAACGTGCCGGTGTTCACGTTGACGTGCAACATGGACCCGGAGGCGGCGGAGGTTGCGTACGCGGAGCTTTCGAAGCATTGAAAACAGTTTATGCAGGGCGTCTCCGGTTTTCGCTGCCGGAACGTTCAATTTATAATATCAACCGGAGGGTATGATGAAATTAAAGGACGGAATTATTCTGACTGAGGCGGACGGCGGCTTCGTGGCTGTCGACGCGGGAATTTCGGGCGAGCGCTTTAACGGCATGCTCAAACTGAACGAGACGGCGGGGTTCATCGTGGGACTGCTTCGCGAAGGCGCGGAGAGCACGGACGAGCTCGCCGAGAAGATATGCGAGAAGTACGAGGTTGACAAAGAGACCGCGAAGGAGAACGCGGAGCGCGTGATCAAAACGCTCGAGTCGGTGAAACTGCTGGCGTGACAGGCCCGAAAATGGAGACAGACAGAAAGAGCATCCGGCAGACGATCGACGCGGAAGGGTTCGTGATCTGCCCTACAAAAGGGATAAGTATGTACCCGCTCCTCCGCGAGGGGGAGACTCTTGTGCGCGTCGAAAAGACCGGCGAGCGGCTCAAGAAGTACGACGCGGCGCTGTTCGTGAGGAAGAACGGCGAGCTTGTGCTCCACAGGGTGCTGGCGGTGCGCGAAGGGTACTACCTTTTCTGCGGCGACAACAGCGTCATGTACGACCGCGTTGAGGACGGCGACGTTCTGGGCGTGATGAAGGGCTTCTATGTTGCGGCGGACGGCTCGTACAAAAGCGCGGACGACCCGGAGGTTCTGAAATACGTCGCCGACAGGTGGAGCGACCCCGCGAAAAGGCACATTTTCACGCCCGAGGAGTGCGGAGTCACGCCAGCGAAGAGCGGCTCGAAAGCGCCTATAATTAGGAGAATATTCCCGTCCGAGGCGAGGCTCGCGGCGGATTTTCCGGAAATTCTCGAACACCCGAAGAGAAGGTTGATTTACACTTTCGGCTACTGGGGAAAGGCGCTGAAGCGCAAACTGCATCGCAGATAATCTGACGGAAGGAGGCGCAGATTATGGATCCAAATAATGAACACAAGGACGGCGCCTCCGGGACCCGTTCGGTAATGGGAAGCTACGATCTTGACGAACACGTTACGATCGATTTTTCCGGCTTTTTCGATGATTTCGACGCGGAGCCGGAGAAGAAAGAAGAAACAGGCAACAACGATGAACCCGCGGCAGAAACGGGCAATGTCAAAAAGACGGACGGCGTGAAGAGGACGGACGGCGGCCGCAAACCGGTGAAAAACCGGACGGCTGAGCGACCGGAGAACGTTGAAGCGGATGACGACGGAGTAACTTCGGAACAGCGGCCGGTACGTTCCTTCGCCGGACCTTTCCGCGCTGCCGGTGCCGCCGAGAATTCGAAGAGACTTGCCGAAAGAATAAAAAGAGAGAACGCCGGCGTGCCGCAGAACGGGGACTTTTTCCCTGACGCGGAGGACGACGACTGGCGCGAGGAGACCGCGAGACGCAAGAAAAAGGCCGCGAAGCTCCGCAAGCAGCGGCAGCGCAGCAAGACCAAAAACAAGGCGGAAAAAGCCGAAAAGAAGAACGCCAGCGCGGTCGTCTGGGACAGATGGCTGCAGAGTCCTTCCGTGTATTTTGCGGGGGCGGCGCTTGTTGTGGCGGTGATTCTGCTCGTTTTCGGCGCGGTCTCGGCGAGTACAAGGAGCGTTCCCGACTCGGAGTCGATGAGGGCTGAGAAGACGCTTCCCAAAATCAAGACCGACGGCGACGGCAGCACACTTTACGGGATTCTTTCGGGTTACAGGGACTTTTTCGGCCACAACACGAACGTTAAATACAAAGGCGCGGCCGGAGAAACCGACGTTCCCGACAATAC
>JAEEGF011795825.1_pt1 | contig 15250 bp, 17 predicted proteins | sample 9134171 | NCBI WGS metagenome assembly JAEEGF01 (sample SAMN16246542, study PRJNA631951) | gut metagenome | biome: gut microbiome; feature: rumen; material: AP-attached | host: Bos | place: Iran: Karaj | collected 2018-10 | reverse complement strand
TCATGAAGGCGTATCGCAGATCCGCAACAAGCCCCCAGCATTCGCCGGCACCCTCGGTCACCGCCTTGCGGACGAGGACGAGCGCCTTGAAAAAGAGGCTTCCTCCGCCGAGAACGCAAAGAAGGTGCTCAACAGGATCTCCAAGCTCCCCCCGCTCGCGCAGGGCATGATCTATTCAGAGATACTCGGCAAGCCCAAGTCCGAGATCGCATAACAATGACCGAGAGCCGCCGGAACATCCTCCGGCGGCTCGATTAAAAAGCCTTCGGGCAGAAAGGAGCCGCAATGAAGCTGCTCTTCAAACAGCGTTTCTTCTCATGGTTCGACAGCTACGATATCTATGACGAGGACGGAAACACCGTCTACACCGTTAAGGGGCAGCTCTCGTGGGGGCATCTCCTCAACGTTTACGACGCCGCGGGCGAGTACCTCGGCAGAGTGAAGGAAAAGGTGCTGGTGCTCCTGCCGGAATTCGAGATATTCATGGGCGACGTGAGCATCGGCTCGATCAAGCGCAAATTCCTGCCCGTGTTCCGCCCCGCATACAGTATCGATTTCAACGGCTGGAAGGCGGAGGGCAATTTCATGGAGTGGGATTACAAGATCACGGACGACGAAGGCGCCTGCGTTGCGACCGTCTCGAAGGAGCTCTTCCGGTGGACGGACACTTACACGATAGATATCTTAAACCCCGCGGACGCGCTCTGCGTGCTCATGTTCGTGCTCGCGATCGACGCGGAAAAGTGCTCGTGATAAAACGATGACAAAAAATGGCTCGCCTTGGGATGCCTGCGCATAGGGCGGGTCGTTTTTTGCATCTTCCCAAAACCGGTCGTCTGTGGTATCATAAGAAAAAACTTTAGGGGTCTGACATGAGATTCAAGGTCGCGCTTCTGCAGCTCATGCCCGGGCAGGGGCTGGCGGAGCAGTATTCGATAGGCGAGCGCGCCTGCCGCGAGGCGGCTCGCATGGGCGCGGATCTCGCGCTTTTTCCGGAGATGTGGTCGACGGGATACGAGTTCCCTCAGGAGCAGGAGGCGCTCGAGGCGGCGTCGATCGGCAGGGACAGCTTCTTTATGAAGGGCTTCAGCAGCCTTGCGCGGGAGCTGTCTATGGCGATAGGCGTGACGTATCTTGAGAGCTACGGCGCGTTTTCGAGGAATTCGCTCGCGGTCTATGATATGCACGGCGAACGCGTGCTCGATTACGCGAAGGTGCACACCTGCGATTTCGGCGAAGAGCGCGTGCTCACGCCCGGAAGCGATTTCTTCGTCAAGCCGCTTGAAACGAAGGAGGGCGCGGTGAATATCGGGGCGATGATCTGCTACGACCGGGAGTTCCCCGAGAGCGCCCGCGTGCTGATGCTCAAGGGCGCGGAGATCATTCTTTGCCCGAACGCGTGCCCGATGGAGATAAACCGTCTCTCCCAGCTTCGCGGAAGAGCGTATGAGAATATGCTCGGCATTGCCACCTGCAATTACCCCAAGGGCAAGCCCGACTGCAACGGTCACTCCTCCGCCTTCGACGGAGCGGCGTATCTGCCGGAGCTGCCGGAGCTGCCCGAATCCCGTGATACCTGCATTTTGGAGGCGGGCGAGGAAGAAGGGATCTATATCGCCGATTTCGATATGGATATGCTGCGCGAATACCGCAAAACCGAGGTGCACGGCAACGCATACCGCCGTCCCGAAAAATACGGGCTCCTTATCTTAGAAAGGGTTGAAGAGCCGTTCATCCGCAAGGACAGAAGAAGATAAGTATTTTGCGTTATAAAAGCTCCCCCGGCTGCGCCGGAGGAGCTTTGCTTGTTTAACGGGATCACATAGTGCCGAAGATACGGTCGCCCGCATCGCCGAGACCGGGAACGATATAGCCGTGCTCGTTAAGATGATCGTCTATCGCTGCGGTGAATATCTTCACGTCGGGATGCATCTCCTGGACGGCGCGGATGCCCTCCGGGACGGCGACCAGGCACATGAGGCGAACGGACTTGCAGCCCGCTTCCTTGACCTTCCTGATGCCCTCGCAGGCGGAGCCGCCGGTGGCAAGCATGGGATCGACAACGATGACGTCCCTGTCCTCAACGTCGGCGGGGAGCTTGCAGTAATAGGTGACGGGCTTAAGCGTTTCCGGATCGCGGAAGAGACCGATATGCCCCATCTTGGCGGTGGGGATAAGGCTCATGATGCCGTCCGTCATGCCAAGACCCGCGCGGAGAATGGGCACAACGCCCACCTTGCAGCTGATAAGCATATGCGCCGTGGTGGGCGCAATGGGGGTCTCGATCCTGACTTCGTCAAGGGGAAGATCACGCGTGACCTCATAAGCCATAAGCGTTGAAAGCTCGGCAAGCAGGGTGCGGAAATCCTTCGTGCCGGTATTTTTGTCCCTCAAGAGGGCAAGCTTGTGCTGCACGAGGGGATGGTCGATCACCGTTACGTTTTTGAATTCGCTCATGATTTGCCTCCGTTGATTTATATGATGTATTTATCTTGCTTTGTCATAGAAGGAGATCTTCGCGATCCTTCCCTCATGTCTGCCGCCGTCGAACGGCTCGGCAAGCCATGTTTTTACGATCGCCTTCGCCGTTTCGACGCCGATGATCCTGCCGCCCATAGCGAGCACGTTCGAGTCGTTATGATGCCTTGTGAGCGATGCGGAAAGCACGTCCGAGCAGAGCGCGCAGCGAATGCCCCTGACCTTGTTGCAGCAGATCGAAACGCCTATGCCCGTGCCGCAGATCGCGACGCCGCGCTCGAATTCGCCGCGGGCGACCGCCTCAGCCATGGGAAATGCAAAGTCGGGATAATCGACGCTCGCCTCGGAATAACAGCCGAAGTCGGTGACCTCATGCCCGAGCGCCTCCATAAATGGGATGACCTTAATCTTGAGTTCATATCCGCCGTGATCGGAGCATATCGCTATCTTCATATCGGAAAAGCACCTTTCGATTTATTCATCGAGCACGGTGAAGCCCGCCGCCCTCAAAAGCCTGTTCATGTAGGCAAGCCCCTGATCAGCTTCCTCCACGCCCTCGGCAAATATGACGTCGACCCTTCCGGACCATCGCCTCAGCGCGGCGAAAAGCTCCCTGCAAAGGGAACCGGGCTCCTCCCTGTCCCCTATTATATCACAGTTCATCCCATGATAACAAGAGCGAGTTTGCTCCGTTCCCAACACGACGCAGTTTTTGCCCATCGCTTCCTCGATCTCGTATTCGCGGCAGATTATCGAGGCGATCTTCCTCGGATTGCCGACGGCGACGATGACCTCGGCGTCCGGTGCGTAATGCCTGTGCTTCATGCCGGGGGACGCGGCGACCTCGCCCTCCTTAAGGGGCCTGAGCACCGCGGGCGATACCTCGACGGGCCCGATGACCTGCTCCAGCATCTCTCTCGTGATGCCGCCCGGTCTTAATATGGTGGGTCTGCCGACGAGCGTCAGCACCGTCGATTCGACGCCGACTTCGCATGCGCCGCCGTCAAGCACGACGTCGATCCTGCCGTCCATATCCTGGAGCACGTGTTCCGCGGTCGTCGGGCTGGGTCTGCCGGACAGATTTGCGGAGGGCGCCGCGATCGGCACGCCCGCCGCGCGTATCAGCGCAAGCGCCGTCTTATGCTCTGGCATCCTGACGGCTACGGTGTCGAGCCCTGCGGTGACCTCGTCGGGAACTATATCGCTCTTTACGAATATCAGCGTGAGCGGTCCCGGCCAGAAGGCGTCCATGAGTCTTTTCGCGCAGTCCGGCACGTGCCGCCAAAGATCCTTTACGTCCGATTTTTTGGCGACGTGAAGTATAAGGGGATTGTCCTGCGGTCTCCCCTTCGCTTCGAATATCCTTTCGACAGCCTCGCCGTCGAGCCCGTTTGCGCCGAGTCCGTAGACCGTTTCCGTCGGGAACGCGACGAGCCCGCCCGCGCGGATCACCCGCCCGGCGTACTGCGTGCCGTTTTCCTTTTGCGTTTTTGCGTTGAATACTTCGGTGTTCATTTTTCTTCTTCAGCTGTGTGCATACTTATCAATGCAAACGATCCCCCGCGCGCTGCCGTCACTCCTCTTCCCCTTTCAGGAGCTTCATCCTCTCGTCGAGGATGAGCGCGTCGATCATCTCGTCCATATCGCCGTCGACGAACGCCTCCAGCTTGTAGAGCGTCAGCCCGATGCGGTGATCCGTGACGCGGCTCTGGGGGAAATTGTACGTCCTTATCTTCGCGGAGCGGTCGCCGGAACCGACCATCGCTCGGCGCGCCTCCGCCTCGGCGTCGTGCGCGCGGGTGGAATAGAGCTCGTAAAGGCGGCTCTTCAAAACGCGCATCGCCTTTTCGCGGTTCTGGATCTGGCTCCTTTCATCCTGGCTCTGCACCACTATGCCCGTGGGGATATGCGTGATCCTTATCGCGGACGAGGTCTTGTTGACGTGCTGCCCGCCTGCGCCCGAGGAACGGTAGGTATCGACCCTGATGTCGTTCGGGTCGATGACGACGTCGACGTCCTCCGCCTCGGGAAGCACGGCGACGGTCGCGGCGCTGGTGTGTATGCGCCCCTGCGATTCTGTCTCAGGCACACGCTGTACGCGGTGCACGCCGCTTTCGAATTTCATGCGGGAATAGGCGTTTTTGCCGTTTATCTGGAAGACGGCTTCCTTTATGCCGCCTATCTCGGTATCGTTCATGTCGATCACTTCGAGCTTAAAATTATGCCGCTCGGCGTACCTTGAATACATGCGGAAGAGCGTCGCGCCGAAGAGCGCCGCCTCATCCCCGCCTATGCCGGCGCGGATCTCGATTATGACGTTCCTCTCGTCGTTCGGATCCTTCGGAAGCAGCATGAGCTTCAGCTGTTCCTCGAGGAGCGACGCCTTTTCCTCCGCCTCACGCAGCTCCTCGTGAGCGAGCTCTTTAAGCTCCGCGTCGTCGGTGCCGGCGATGAGCTCCCGCGCCTCCTCCCGGGAGGCGAGCGCCGCGGAGTATTCATCGTAAACGGCGACTATCTCGCCAAGCTGCGAATGCTCCCTGGCGAGCTCTCTGAAAAGGGTCTGGTCGCCGATCACGGCGGGCTCCGAAAGCCTTTCGCCCAGCTCCTCGTATCTTTCCTTCATTTTTTTGAGTTTATCAAGCATTATAAGACCTCAAAAACCGATCGAAACAACGCGCTCTATACCGTTAAGATCCTTTACCGTACGGGTCTCGCGCCCGGGAAACAGCGCCCTGATCGCGTCCGCTTCGCCCATGCCGACCTCCATTACGAGCGCGCCGCCGGGCAGTATATGCTCCGCGGCGTCGGCGGCGATACGGCGGTAGAGATCGAGCCCGTCCCTGCCCCCCGCGAGGGCGAGCGCGGGCTCCCGCTTCACCTCTTCCGGCAAATGCGCCATATCTTCATCATTTATATAGGGCGGGTTCGCGGTGACGATATCATACCGCGAAGCGCCGAAGAACAGATCCGCCTCGCGTACGGTCACTTCCGCGCCGTTTTTCAGGGCGTTTTCCCTTGCGAGCCGGACGCACGCGGGCGAGATATCCGACGCCTCCGTCCTTATCCCCGAGAGCTTGTTGAGCGATACCGCGACGCAGCCCGTGCCGGTGCAGATATCGAGAAGCGTTTTATACCCGCGCTCCTTGATGAGCGAAAGCGCCTCCTCGCAGAGGGTCTCCGTATCCTGCCTCGGTATGAGCGCCGCGGGACTCACGTTGAATTCAAGCCCCATGAAGCTCCATCTGCCCAAAATGTATTGAAGCGGCTCGCCCGAAAGACGCCTTTTTATCATTTCCTCAACGGCGGAGAGCGCGTCGGCGTCAAGCTCCTTCTCAGAGAGGAATATCCGTGCGCGATCGAGCCCGGTCGCTTCCCCGAGCATGATGCGGGCTTCCGTCTCCGCCTCGTTTGAGACGGGCAGAAGCCGCGTTGTTATTTGCTTTATTGCCTCGCGGGGCGTCACGCCTCTTCCTCCGAAGCGGCGTTTCCCCCCTCCGGTGCGGGTTTTTCCTCCGCAGGACTTTCCTCCGCAGGCGGGTCGATGTTAACGACCTCGTCCTCTTCGGCGGCTTCAGAAGCCTTTGCCCTTTCCTCCGCCTCCTTCTTCAAACGCTCCTCCTCGAGCTTCTTTTCCTCGAGCGGGTTTTTCTCCCCCATGGCGAGGTAGAAGGAGTAGATGGCGACCTCGAGCATATCGAGATCCGGCTCCCTGGTGGTGATGAGCTGCAGCGCCATGCCCGGCGCGCGGATTATCTTCGTTATGATATTATCGCGCTTTGCGGCGGCGCGGAGGACTTCGTAGCTCAGACCCGCAACGAGCGGCAGCGCCACGAGCCTTACGCCGAGGCGGATCAGGAACGCGAGCGCCTTATGGAGCCCCTCGGGCGGGAAGCCGAGGGAGTGCATCACGATGTCGATGACCGTGTTCACGATGATCGATATCGCCATTACGAGGAACAGATAATTCGTGCCGCAGCGCGGGTGGAGACGCTTGTACTTCTTTGCGTTTTCGGGGGTCAGTTCGTCAACGCCCGCCTCATAGCAGGCGATGGTCTTATGCTCCGCGCCGTGGTACATGAACACGCGGCGGATATCCTTTATGCCCGAAACGGCGAAGAGATAACCGACGTAAATGAGCAGCCTCAAGCCGCCCTCCACGAGCGAGCGCCAGATATAGAAGGAGTCCTCCGCCGCGCTCGCCGCTTTGCCGAATATGAGCTGCGCGACGAACTGGGGCAGGAACATGAACAGACCGACCGCAAGCAGTATGCCGAGCACCATGCCGACGCCCATGACGGCGTCCATTATGTCGATGTGAAGCTTATCTGCCAGCCATTTTTCAAACTTCGAGGGTTCTTCCTCGAAATCCTCGCCGAGGAGCTCGGTCGATTTGGAGGTGGTCTCCATACCGGTCTTAAGGCTCTCGATGAACGCCACGACGCCCCTTATTACCGGCAGTCCGAGGAAGGTGCCCTTCTGCGCCTTCGACCTGTATTTCCTGTAACTCTTTACAATGCTTCCGTCCGCACGGCGCACCGCCATAGCGATGCCCACGTCGGATTTCATCATTACGCCCTCCATTACGGCCTGGCCGCCGACAGAGCATCGCCTTACCGCGGGTGCGGTCTTCTCCTTTTTTGCCATCCTTTATCCTTTCAAGGCAGTCTCCTGCCGATGTTGTTCATTCCTGTGTCCAAACGGCGTACAGCGTATGATCGCGCATTTCGGCGATCGGCGTTTCGGGAGTAAGCGGCTCGCCGTCGGGCGTAAGGCTCCAGCCCCTGAAGGCGTACCCCTGCCTGACGGGAACGGCGTCGAGCGCCTCGCCGTAGGGGAGTATGCTTCCCGACGCGTCCTTTGCGAACACTATCGCAAGGCTGTTTTCGGGCAGGCTGCCGCCCTTCGGATCGTATGAGATCTCTATCTCGAGCTTGAGATGCCGCTTCGATATCAAACGATAGAACTTGTAATAGCCGCCGCTTGAATGCAGCTTGTTGGCATAGGCGAGGAAATCGTCCGCCGAACGCGATTTTTTGATCGCGCGCGGGGATATCTCCTCCACCGTGTCGACCGTGACCGGCTTTCCGGATGCGTCGGCCTTTATGCCCGTGATGATTATGCAGTGCCCGCGATAGACGGGGCTGCCATGCTCGTCGACGCCGCTCGCGTGGGCGCAGATCATGGCGTCGCCCGGTTCGAGCGCAAGAAGATCGTTATAGGTATATGCGCTCTCATGTCCGCGGGTCGCGGGGACCTGGCGGCAGACGTTCCAATCCACGGCGTCCGATATGAACATATAGGTCGTCATATGCGGGATCTGCCACGCGTATGAGAGGAACGCGGAGCAATCCGAGCCCAAAAGCGCGCCCCAGTTGGCGTCCCTCGCCGTCGCCGCCCTTGCGGCAAGATCGAAATCCGATCCGGGCGCGTTGGCGGTCTTTAAGAAATTGGCTATCGAATAGGCGTACGTGGGAGTCCTGCCGCTGTCCGCGTCGACCCAGCCGATGTACTGCTGCCTGCCGACGAATTCCGTGGCGTTGAAGAGCGCGCTCCTTGAATAGGGCATGCTGTTTTCAACAACTCCCGCCTGGTATTTCTTATCGGAATTGCAGGCGTAAAAGCTGTACCGGGGAAGCCACGTATTCTCCCCCTCGGGACTGCCGAGGAAGGCGAGCCTCAGCGCCCTTTCCACGATTATCTCATTCGCGGCAGGGTATGAAACGCCGGCGGGGGCGCTGTTTGCGGTATTTCCCGCCGCCGCGAACGAAAAGAACGCGAATACAAGCGCCAGTATCAGCGCAGCCTTTTTTGCCGTTTTTGTCCGATGAATTATCATTCGTTATTACCTTTGTACTCCCAGGTTTGACCTGCGTACCCGGCGCTCTTTCTGACGCTGTCGTAATCTGTAAGTATCGCATAAGCCGCGCGGGCTTTTTCGACGTCCTCCTTAGTTATGCTCGCCGGATCGCCGTAGCGCGCCCTTATGTAGATCGCCCTCAGCTCCTCGTCGGTGACCTTCAAAAGCTTCTTCTGCGCCTCGTCGGAGACCTCTGAGCTGGTGTTGCTGCTTTTGAGCTTGACGCCCCACGTTCTCAAGTAAGTCAGATATTGCGCGTAGATCGCCCTTATCTCGCCCGAATTGGTGCGGCGCTTATGCTTTTTGACGCGGCGGAAGCCGGGCACTTCTTCCTCTTCTCCAGCGGAGAAGGTGAGATCGTCTTTATAGATATCGCGCGAAGATCTCTTGTTCTTCAAAAGCAAGATGAGCGCGACGATCAATATCGCGGCGAATATTATAACTGCAACGACCGCCCACGGCATATCCAGCTTGGGCAGCTCCACGGCAATGCCGTGCGGCTTGACGTCCGTCGCGCCGCCGGGGATCACGGGCTCGACGACTGCGGTCGGCTCCGGGGTCGGCGAAGGGGATACCTGCGGTTCCGACATAGTGTACTGGTACATGCTGCTCATCACATAGTAGTAGCCGTAAAGGAACAAGCCGAACAGCCCTGCGATGGGCGTTATGATATAGCTTATATACGGCAGAGCGAATCCGATACCGCAGCCTATCGCGGCGGCGACAACGACCGGTATAATGAAGAACAGGCAATTTCCGGACTGCCAGCGGAAGCTCTTCACGCTGCCCGTCCTGCTGGCGCGGAGCGCAAGTATGCCCAGGAGCAGGAACAGCACCACCATGGGCTTGGTCGTCTTATTGCCCACTATAGGGAGGAACGACGTGATCGCCCACATCGGCGTAAGGCTCGCCAGCGGCATATAGATCCTTCTGTAACGCCATGCCTCGATCGCGTATGCTCCCGATGCGACCGCCGCAGCGGAGTAAATGAGCGGGACCGCGCACCCCGAAAGTATTATTACATCCCGTCCGCAGAAAGCAAGCCCCGCAAAGGGGATCAGCATTACGACGAGCCTTAACGCGGGATGGTTCAGCCGCACGGCGGCAAAGCTTGCCGCAAATATGAGCAGCACTATCACGGCGGCGGGGATCCAGCTGTAACGGAAGGGCCCGAAATGGGACACGATCGCAAAGTAATAGCATGCCGCGGCGGTGATCCTGAACGAAACGAAATTCTTCATTCTTCACCCCCCTCTCCGACGAGCACGCAGGCGGGAACGTCCGAATGCTTATCGATCCACGAGACGCACGCGGCGTTCCTTCTCGACATGGTGGGGGTTATGATTATGCAGCCCCTTGAGCCGCGCCCGCCCGCGACGACGCGCTCCGCCAGCTCCTCGAACGAGAAATACCTGACGAAATTGGATACGCCTATCCTGCGCTGAACGCCGAAGGCGTGCTTCCTGCCCACGCCCTTTTCCATGCTGAAAAGGTCTCCGTTGGATATCAGCGCATAGGGGATCTTGTTTTCCTCAAGCTTGTCGCTCACAGCTCTGACGAGCGATAAGCAGTGTTCTATCAAACGTTTGTTGGTCAGATCCTCGATATTGACGACCACCGCGACGTCGGTATCGACGGTGAAATCGTGGTTCTTTACCATGAGCTGCCCGGTCTTCGCGGTCTGCGCCCAGGATATGTTCTTCAGCGGTTCATACCCCGTATACTCGCGATAGCCCAGAATAAGATTGGGGTCCTCGTGAATAAAACGGCGCACGGAAACGTCGCCGAGGTATCCGCCGACTGCCGTGATATCCTGATCTTCGGGCGCGGGAAGCGCCGTGCAGACGACCCTCTTCGGGATATCGTAGCTGCTGGTGACGCTGGTAAATCCCAAAAAATCGCCGCACTCAACGTAGACCTTGCCGATCTCGTGATGACCGCGGTGCTTGAATGAGATCCTTACCTTGCCCTCATAAATCCTGTGAGGCATAAGGAAAAAATCAACGGTGAACATCCTGCCGAGATAATTCTCCGTCTTCTCATAGCCGTGGCGGCGGATCCACTCCTCATCCTCCCTGACCTCGACCGCATCGTTCAGAAGGAACGATACGCCCGCGCTCATAACGGGAAGTATGGAGGAGTTCCTGATCCGGTAGCTCAGCGTGGCTATTTCGCCAGGCTCCGTAAGCTCCATATTGACGTCGCACCGGAAAATGAGCTTTTGCGGCAGCCTGTTGACGCTTATCACTTCAATTGTGATGACCACCGCTAAAACGGCGACGATCATCGTAATAATAACGGATGCCGGCATTATTGCTCAAGGGGTACGGGCAGCTCGCCGAGCAGTTCGGAGATAAAGGTCTCCGAATCCATGTGGCTGCGGGTAATTACAGCTATCCTGTGGGAAAGCACAGGGATCGCCTCGCGCTTTACGTCCTCCGGTATGACGTAATCGCGGCCCTCCATCGCGGCGGAGATCTGGCTCGCCCTGTAAAGAGCTATGGTACCCCTCGCGGAGACGCCGTAAGCAAGACGTTCGCTCTCACGCGTGGCGGTGACTATCGACATGATGTAATCCTTAACGTCGTCGCTGACGTTAACGAGCTTGTACTCGTTCCTCAGCGTCATCAGTTCCTCCCGGGTGATGCACACGGAAAGCCTGTCGATGATATCCTTCGCGTCCTCGCGGCCCATGATCTGCTTCTCCTGCTCCTCGGTCATGTAACCGAGCTTCATCTTCATGAAGAAACGGTCGAGCTGCGCTTCGGGCAGCGGGAACGTGCCGTAGGACTCTACGGGGTTCTGCGTCGCCATGACGATATAGGGCTCCTCCATGCGGAAGGTCTCGCCGTCGATGGAGATCTGCCTCTCCTCCATTACCTCGAGCAGAGCAGACTGGCTCCTCGGCACGGCGCGGTTGATCTCATCCGCGAGCACTACGTTGGCGAAGAGCGGCCCCTTCCTCAATTCGAACTCGCTCGTTTTCTGGTTGAAGAAATGGATACCCGTAAGATCTGTCGGTACGATGTCCGGCGTGAACTGGATCCTCTTGAAGTTGCCGCCGATGCTCTTTGCAAAGGCTCTCAACAGCATCGTTTTGCCCGTGCCGGGGAGATCCTCCAGCAGCACGTGTCCGGAGGCGACGAGGCAGACGCCAAGGCGGCGGATCGCCTCGTCCTTGCCGACGATGACCTGCCCGCAGTTCTCGATAAGACGCTTCTTGTACTTAACAAAAATATCTGTGTTCATTTTATAACTCTGCCGCTGTAACGCGGTCCTTTCTTGAGATTTTTGTATGATTTTTCATTATATCACATCCGCGGCAAAACTGCACGCTTTTTTTCTGCAAAGCTTCGTAAATATCAACCGTCCTATTCGCACGACAATTCCAAAAGCTGCAGCTCGTCTCCGAGATCGCGAAGGACCGCTTTGCCGTGCGCGATCAGTTTGTACCAGTCCTTTGTCACCCTTTGTGTTCTGTCGGCGTCCTGGAGCGACATCATGGGCATGATCGGCACGTGCCTCTCCGCTTCCCCAATACCCCATGCCTCGGGATTGATCTGGTATAATCTGAAATACAGAGTGCAGGTTTCCTCGTCTACGCTTTCCACAAGCGCAAAGCGGATCGGGAATGAGTACTTTTCGGTCGGATAAGGGGGAACGTTCCAAAAGCAGCCGTCACGGAAAAAGCAGTTAAAGCTCTCGTTTTCATCGAGCATTATGCTGTAATCCTCACGATCGGGAGAAATGGTTTTCCCAAAGAAATAGGTCAGCGTTTCATTGACCTGTTCAAGCGTCAGCGTTCGGCAGGAAACGCCGTTGTCCTGCCGTTCAATGACGGAATCCTTATCGTTCGCTCTTCTGTACCCAAAGACAAATCTTATCAGCTCGGCGTCCTCATCCAGATCGGTCTTCGTGTCCATGATGTTCTGCTGAACTATGTATGTTACGAAACGATTCACCCGAATCTGATTCTCGCTGATCTCCCATGCGGGAGGCTTTTGCGTTTCCTCGGGAACGTCGGTCGTCTCCGCCTGTTCGGTCACCGTCGGTTCGGTCACCGTCTGCGCGGGAGCAGCTCCCCGCTTGATCAGCGCCCTGATCGCAAAGCCCCCTGCTGTCAGAAGCACGACTGCCGCCGCGATGAGAAGCGCCTGTTTCCACCCAAATTTGTGTTTTTTCATGTTAATACTCCTTTTCCGTCCTGGTTTTCCAAGACTCGTTCGTTTGGCAGTTCAGAGGACTTTATGCTTATTATGCTTGGCATTAAATCCGATCCGCCTCTTTATTTCAGCCGCATATGCAAACGGCCTTCCCCGGTGGAAGGCCGTTGGATCATTTTGTAAATCAGCCTCTATGGCGGGGATCTGCCTTAATGGATCACGCCGATCTGCTGCAAATACCGAAGGATATTGGCGCCTGCCTCCTTCATTTTCTCGCCTGCAAAACCGTGATCCGCACCTTTGATCACACAGAAATCGGCATTGCGTTGTTTTCATTTTGTTGCCTTCCTTCAATGCGTGATCTTTTAGTGTCGACTGAATTATATGTAGATATCTCGCATTTTTCAAGACATCTGTCGCTTGTATGTCGACTAATATTCAGTCTTCGAGAACGCTGAAGTAGCCCTTGTACCGCAGCCGCTCTATCATTGCGTGGAACTCCTCCTCCTCGAAGCCGTCGCCGTCCTCGAGCCACCATTTCACAATGGACGCCAGGCTGACGGAGTAGATTTTGATAAACAGATCGTATTTCTTCTGTTTCTTTTCATTCGCTGCCTTCAGGATGTTCTGCGCGGTCATATTCTTCTCGATCTCGTCCGCAAACAGGAAGAACCCGTCGAACGGCTCCGTCCTGACGTTCAGGATCCGCGTGAGCGCGTTGCGCCATTGCGCTATCCACGCGAGCAGTTCACTGAAGAGCGCCTTCTCCCTGTCCGTATCCCGGGCGATATTCAGATCGAAAAACCGCTGAAACCACTGGTCGACCAGCGATCTGCACATTTCTTTGAAAAGCTCTTCCTTCGAGCCGAAGAAGAGATAGAACGTCGTCCGGTTGATCCCGGCGCGTCTGGACAATTCCGAGATCGTAACGTCGCGGTACTCCTGTTCGTTCAGGCAGGACAATAACGCCTCCCTCAGTTTTTCAACCGTGCTCGCGGAATCAGCAAGTCGTCTCATAATCATTTTCCTCCCGTTTCGGATCCTTTTCATCAATGATACCACAACCGCCCGGGAATCTCCACAACGGATTGCGCGATAATGAAAAAAATCCGCACGCCAAGGATAAATAATCAGCGCGGATCGAAGGATATGCAAACCCAATTCGCACAAATCCCGGCTAAAAAAGAGCAAGGGTTGTGAAAAATCTTAAGATGTGATATAATCAGGCAGGAAAGGAGAATGTACCGTAATGAAATCAAGCTTCCTTTTTATCGCTTTGTTGATAATGTCTTTGGTCGTTTTTTCCGGCGCCGCCGCCGTGGTGGTTATTATCATTATTATGACCCGCAGGAACAGCCGCGCGCAAAAGGTCGCCGTCCGCGCAGAGGTCGTTTCAAAGTACATGGGCGTGTTTAGCGGCGATACGGTACACAGGACTCGCCATCACGTGATCTTCAGAACGGAAAGCGGCGAGGATCACGATTTCGCCGTCAACATGACCGAATACGACGCCCTTTCCGAGGGCATGCGCGGGCAGCTTTCATATCAAGGGACGTGGTTCCTGGGATTCGATAAGGACGAATGATCCTTGCGTACTGCTTTGACGGCGTAAACGGGAAAAGCATAGTGCTATGATAATTGATACTGCCTTTGATTTTCGTTCAGACGCAAACGGAAGGGATCCGGATATCTGGAGCCCCACAAAGCGTAGTTTATTATGAGGGCAGGTTATGAACATCGTTGATAAGATGCAAAGAGAAGTTATCGAAAGAAGCAACACATTTGAAGAAAAAACAAAGGGTACGAAAGATGAGTATAACCTTTATCGAGAGCATGTTCAGTATGTTCACAAATACGTGATATTGATTGCAAAAGAGAACGAAGTTGATCGTGAAGTTTTGGAATTGAGTGCATTGCTCCATGACATTTCTATGACAGATGGCAATTTGGATCGCACTAAACACAATGAGTTTAGTGCTTCAATTGCTGAAGAATTGTTGAGGCAGGAGTCATATTCTGAAGAAAAAATACAGCTCGTAAAAAAGTGTATCCTTAATCACAGCAGCAAACGGGCTGATTTTCGGACAACGAAAGAAGAACATATACTGGTAGATGCCGATTGTCTTTCTCATTTTGATGCAATTCATAGCCTGTATGCTCTGGCACATAAAGTCATGGGTTTAAGCGATGCCGAGGCAGTTAGATTTGTACAGGATAAACTTACAAAAGATTATCTCGAGATCAGTGAAAGACTAAAAGATTTGGTTCGTGACAGATACAATCTTGTTATGAGCGCAAAAACAGCAGATGATTTAAATGGAGGAAAGATATGCTAAAGGAAAATGAGTTTTATAAGGATAAGATAGTTTGATAAAATTCCCGTTTGTAGGGATGCTTCTGACATTAGGTTTGCACAAGAACTCCCTTGTCCGCAGTTATAGCGAGCATCGGATTTTGACCCCCAAAATCCAGAAACAGAGCGGAAAAACGGTCGTGACCATCTTAGTCACGACCGTTTCTATCTTTAGTATGGTTTTGTCCGCCTCAAGGCGACTTCCTTGCGGAGAGCGTCCCGATGGCGTCCCTACTCGTTTGGTAGCGGCAATCTGATTCTGAACACACGTTCCGCTGTTTCCTGCGTGCTGCCTTTCTTGCGTGTGCGGAACGTACAGTTTTGCTTCGCAAAACTGACTGTTCTCATACCGTCTTTCTTTTACTAAACAAATAGGGACGCCGGATGGCGTCGCTATTC
>JAEEGF010309151.1_pt1 | contig 15250 bp, 17 predicted proteins | sample 9134171 | NCBI WGS metagenome assembly JAEEGF01 (sample SAMN16246542, study PRJNA631951) | gut metagenome | biome: gut microbiome; feature: rumen; material: AP-attached | host: Bos | place: Iran: Karaj | collected 2018-10 | reverse complement strand
TGTGAAGTTAAGCTGTCCAATTCGGCAACCAGCTTCAGCGTATATCTGAAGTATGAAAAGAAGACTGGACCTGTGAGCTTCTACTGCAAGGGCAAGACGCGCAGTCTTTCCGGCATCGAGAAAATCCTCAAGACCAACGCCGTAGAAAGAGATCGTTATCTTCTGCTAACTAAGAAGGTGCAGACGATTGGCGATTGTTTGGAAGATTACGCCGAGACCAGAGGATGGGATATCACGAAGCACTTCTGTCATATCGGCAAGAAGCCCTACGACGAACTGACGTTCAGCAACGGCAATAAGAGTTTCACAGTTCGTGTTACCGGCCAGCTGAAGGACAAAAGGGTCGTAATTAGTTACAAGCGAAACGGCAAGTCCTCTTCGGCAACGAAGATTAAGAACTGGCTAGACAACTACGCGCCTGGCGCTGACATTTTCTTTTAATCCCCAATCAATGCCACCCTACGGGGTGGCTTTTTCTATGCTTCGATAATGCCGCCACCAAGGCAAATGTCGCCACGATAAAAGACAACGGATTGGCCCGGCGTAAGCGATTTCTGTTCTTCCGCAAAAGTTAGCATACCATCTTGATAATCAGCGTCGACAAGCGGAGCGCGATGGCGAATGCGAGCCTGAATATAACGACCGTCATCGCCGTGGCGCAGAATGACATCCTTTAGTTTGATTTGGTTAGTCCAGAGCTTAAGAGAGTTTAGATTCTGTGAGACGTAGACAATATTCTTCTCCATATCTTTTTTGACAACATAATGCGGTAGGCCGATACCGATATCGAGACCATGACGCTGACCGAGTGTATAGAAAATAGCACCGTCATGAACGCCAAGTTTGGCGCCAGTGTCAATGTCGATAATATCGCCCGGCTTCGTTTCGACAAATTCCGCAAGAAAATCGCGCATATTAGCGTCGCCAACAAAACATACTCCCATCGATTCTGGTTTATGCGCCACGCTCAGGCCGATTTTTTCAGCCAGAGCCTTTACATCCGGTTTGGCCATATCACCAACTGGAAAGATTATTTTTGGAATAATACTTTCGGAAATACGATAGAGAAAATAGGTTTGATCTTTATTATCGTCATGAGCTTTTAGAAGTGCCTTGCCGTCGGTGCGAGCATAATGGCCAGTTGCAATCATTTCGGCGCCCTGCTCGAAAGCTGTATCGGCAAATAATTTGAATTTTATTTCCTGATTACACATGATATCCGGATTAGGTGTGTTGCCCTTCTGATACTCCTCGAGCATATAGTCGACGACTTTTTGTTTGTACTCGGTTTCAAAATCAAAAACTCGAAAATCGATGCCAAGTTTCACGGCGACGCGTTTGGCATCGGCGAGATCCTCCGCCCATGGGCATTTCATGCCGGGGAGATTCTTGCTCCAGTTCTTCATATAGACGCCGATAACTTCATGGCCTTGCTGCTGCAAAAGGTAAGCCGAGACAGCCGAATCAACCCCACCAGACATACCTAAGAAAACTTTCATTGGTTATATTATAACATCAAAGTAGCCACTAAGCTAACTTTAGCAAAACGGGAGTCGCCGGCCCGTCTTCACGGGCGCCGCCTCCCTCGTGCTCGATAGCAATCTGCGCATGTTCGCAAAGTTAACTTAGTGGTTACTTTGAAAGCAGATAATAGTATAACCAATTAAAGAAAAATCAAGAGAGAAAATCTATTTTCGTTTATGCTAAAATATTATTAGTATTAACTTTGACGGAGGTGGGATGTTTTATCCAAACCGACAAGCTTTGGGTGACCAGCTTGCGCCGAGATTGACCGAGTATAAAAACTCCGAATGCATCATCTTTTGCCTAAAAAAGAGTTCCCTCTTGGCTTGCATAGAACTCGCCGCACATCTCCACGCCTATATTTATATTTTGCAGTATTCCGAAATTGCCGACCCTTACGATATTACGCGTAATCTTGGTGCTATAACATCAAAGGGCGAATTCGTATTGAATCCAGAAATATCGCAGTCAGAGTACGAGTATATTAATGGCGACTTTATGAGTATTATTGAGGAGCGCAAACGCGAAGCATTCTCGAAAATTAACGCCGAAGCTAATCCGAACCCGAACTTTAATCTTGAAGCATTTAATAACCGCAAGATTCTACTTTTTGCAGACGTTCTAAAAACCTCATTCCAGATTCAGGTTGCGTTAAATATATTACGCTCATATAAGCCGCTAAAGATTGCGGGTGCGGGCGGAAACATTACTTCGCAAATTTCCGATAAATTTCAGATTGATACGGCAGGATGTACTTATATGGATATCCTCCCGAATACCTTCTTCGACGACGATCATTATTTCGATCAACCAGATTCCTACACCGAGGAACAAAAAATAAGTATGGCAAATAATATTAGCCTCTACTGGGCATAAAAGGAGTACAAAATGGACCCAAAAGTAAATACTAACCCTAAGCTGACCGAGGCAGATGCCACCGACGCGCGTGCCATCATTGAAAAAATCGGTCGTGCCTATAGCAAAAAAGTCGTTGGCCAGGACGAGCTACGTCTATGTATGACAGTGGCACTAATTGCAGGAGGGCATGTATTACTTGAGTCTGTGCCGGGTCTTGCTAAAACATTGGCTGCAAAAACAATCGCCGAAGCCGCCAATGGTACATTTAGCCGCATCCAGTGTACGCCGGATTTGCTTCCAAGCGATATTATTGGTACTCAAATTTATAATTACAATACTGGCTCATTCGAGACAAAAATTGGTCCGGTTCATTCCAATTTTGTGCTACTCGATGAGATCAACCGTTCTAGTGCCAAAACCCAGTCCGCTATGCTCGAGGCAATGCAGGAGCACCAAGTTACCGTTGGTGGCGTGCTCTACAAGATGCCAGAACCATTCGTTGTACTTGCAACCCAAAACCCAATTGAGCAAGAAGGTACTTACGAGCTTCCAGAGGCTCAGCTTGACCGCTTCCTCTTGAAGGAAATTGTTAACTACCCTGCCCGCGATGAAGAATTGCAGATTCTTAACTATACCTTGAGTGGCCAAACCACAAGTGCTCTCGCTGACGGCGATAAGGCTTCTATCGAAGATATCAAGAAGCTTCAAGCCGCCGCAAAGTTAGTCGCCGTCGACGATTCAATTAAAAACTATATCGTAAATGTCGTAACTGCTTCTCGCAACCCACGCGAATTAATCGATGCCAGCCTTGCACGTTATGTTGAATACGGCATTTCTCCGCGTGGCGCTATCGCTCTCATGCAGGTAGCACAAGCACTCGCCTTAATTGACGGCCGTGCCTATGTTACACCAGATGACGTTAAACGCCTTCGCTATGCTGCGCTTCGCCATCGCATTATCCTTAACTTCGAAGCGGCGGCCGATGAAGTTCACCCAGAAGCAATCATTGACGCAATCTTTAATAAAATTCAAACTCCATAATTTATACAGAAGAAACAAATGCCAGGATATCTCGTTAAAGTTCGTAAGAAGATGGACATTTACGCGCAAAGACGCGTACGTAATGTCTTGTCTGGCAACTACGGTTCTGTATTTAAAGGCCGTAGTATGGATTTTGACGATTTACGCGAATACAGCTATGGCGACGACGTAAAGGATATCGACTGGAAAGCTACTGCGCGCTCGCGCTCAATTATGATTCGCCGCTATATCGCAATTCGCAAACATAATATTTTGATTGTGGCAGACAGCGGTAAATCGATGGCGGCACTTGCCCCAAGCGGAGAAAGCAAACGCGAAATTGCCGCTTTTTGCGCAGGCGTAATATCTTATGTTTCACAAAAGCACGGCGACTTAGTTGGTATGGTCTATGGCAATAAGACTAGTAATAAACGGTACGCAATGAAAGAAGACACGCCATATATCGAGAACTTCCTCAAAAAATATGACCAATCAGTTACCATTGAATCGTCCGAGAGCGACATAAACTCCGTACTGACCTATGTCTCAAAATCTTTCCGCGAAAGAATGTTTTTGATAATTATTACCGACCCAAGCAGCGCAGCAACCCTAGATCGTGATTTAGTTCGCCGTCTAAATGCGCGCCACGAGCAGATGTATATATTGGTGGAAGATTCGCCGTTGAGCAATAAATTGCTGCTCGAAGAAGATGCTGTCGATATGAACGAAGACGTACGCTTGCCGCATTATTTCCGTTCAAATAAAAAGATTGCTGAGGCCGAGGAAGAATTCCGAACATCAATTAATGAAAAAATTCAGAAAGGCCTGCGCCGTTTTGGTATTGTAAGTACTTTTGTTGATAGCACCGAGCATGCTATTCCGAGAATATTCACTATGTTGGAGGAGCAAAGACGTGTCAGGCGCTGATTTAAGTTTATACGAACCGGTTTACTACAATATTAGCTGGACTATTATTGGCATCGTGTTCTTACTGTTAGCACTGGCAACAATTGGTCTTATCTTCTACGTAACGCGAAAGAAAAAAGTTAAAAGCTTGGGCACGCTTAGAGTTGAGCAACCGAAACTTCTGGACTTGGAGGCATTAAAGCAAAAATATATTGGCCTAATTGACCAAGCTGAACGGAATTATCTAGACCATCGTATTAAGGCTTCCGTGGCTCACCAGCATCTTAGCTTAATCGTGCGTCTATTCTATGGTGAAGCTTTAGGTTTTCGTGCGGACATTATGACCTTAGATGACTTAAAAAAGTCTACCTATACACAACTCATAAGAACCATCGAGAAACTATATCCAGACGAATTTGATACACTTGAAAAAGGTTCCGTAAAAGATGCGGCAGCGAATGCTCGTAAATTAGTGGAGGATCTATGACGCGTTATTCTTGGATGTTCCTAATCCCAATAGTTGCAATAATTATTATTGCCGCCATTTCATTTATCCGTTTTCGCAAACATTTATTACGCCGAAACAAGAAAGAAAAAATTGCGTTAATTGCGCATACGAATTTTATTCGTAACCTTCCAGAATACAAAGCTGCGAAAAAACATTATAATTCAATGCTCTGCTTATTGGTTGTTTTGTTCACCATCGCAACTAGCGCTATTTCAGCCGTTGCTTCCCGACCAATTAATGTCACCGAATCAAAAGCTGAACTTGAAAATCGCGACATCATGCTCTGTCTCGACGTAAGCGGTTCAATGTCTGGTAATTTAAATGATTTGCTTTCATATTTTATCGAATTAGTGTCCAATATGGAGGGCGAACGCTTCGGAATTACAATTTTTGATGGCATTTATGTCACCCTCTCGCCACTGAGTACAGATTACACGGCCGTGATTGATATATTGACTGATATTAAAGATAATTTTAGTGTTTTTTCAAGCGGACTATATAGCGCACAAGGCCTTAATCGCTATAGCTCTTCCGAAATTGGCCCAGGTTTAGTAGGGTGCGTAACCGCATTCGATAAGCTCGGCGAAGCAGAACGCTCGCGCTCAATCATTCTAGCTACAGATAATCAGGCTTCTCCGACACAGGCAGTCACACTTAAGCAGGCAGCTTATTTTGCCAAATCCTACGATATAACCGTTTACGGATTAAATACTTGGGACTATCGCACGCAAGAAGAAATTGACAACGACGAAGGCTATGAGACGAAATATGTTAAAGAATTTCGCGAATCCACGCTTTTGACTGGTGGTTCCTACTACGCTTTTGGCCCGAAGGCTGATTTGTCGGCAAAACGCATAGTCGACCAAATCTTGGCACAGGAAGCGGCGCGCTATGAAGGTGCCGGTCAAATCGTGAGAACGGATACGCCAGAGATTGCAGCCATTATTGCAGCTGTTTCTATGATTCTATTTATCGTAATCGCATGGAGGCTACGTTTATAATGCGTCTACTATTCATGATTCCAATGATATTCGTCATCATATTGGCAGCGATCGTGATTGGACTGTTGGTTTTCTGTATTATTAACAAAAAAATGCGCAAGCGTGGCAATTTTAGGAAGATAGCTATGTTGGGCATTATCGCTTTAATATTGGCTCGCCCAGTTTTCCTAGGTGGCACAGACGAGTCGCAAACAAATAACTTAACTATTTTCTTCGTCGTCGATATGACGGGCAGTATGGCCGTAAAAGATCAGAATAACGGCGAAAAATACCGTTATGACCAGGTGCAAGAAGATATTAAGTATCTAATAAAGAGTTTTCCAGGATCCCGTTATTCAATGCTCGTACTAGATAACGGTATTTATACCGCCATGCCAATTTCGACTAATACCGACTCAATTTATTTTGCGGCAAATTCATTGAAGCCAAAAAATAGTTATTATGGTATTGGTACAAATCTCAATAATCTTCTAACTTACGCCACGACTCGCGTCGAATCATTTAGTAAAAGTCACCCCGAACTCTTGAACGTCTTCTTCTTCTTTAGTGATGGCGAAGACACCTCGAATGAAGCTGTCTCGATTAATGGCTCGTTCAAAAATAAGATTAGCGGTGGCGCTACGTTCGGCTATGGCTCAGAAGATGGTGGAGTAGTCCATCAGGTAACTATGCAGAATAGCAAAAATGCTTCAGATACAATAACCGATGATTGTGTAAAATATTTTGGTAGCAGTTTTGAGCGAGATTCGAATTATTGCGCAATATCCAAAATGGACCAAAGCAACCTTAAAAGAATCTCTAACCAGCTCGGCATAGAATACTATTATCGCGATAACAATACAATACCAGACGAAGTAATAAATAGTATTAAAAAACAGATTCAATACAGCGGAAGCGAATTAACGAATGGTTATATAGATACATATTGGGTTTTAGCTATCATCGTATTAGGTCTATTAATATGGGATTTCTATGATTCATTCAATAGAGTTTTACTAGAAAGGGCCGTAAAACATGCTTAATCTCAACCCAGAAATTGTTGACCAAGAAAAAATACGCAAACTTAAGCGTAGGCGATTATTCAAGATTGCTATCGTGCCAATTATTATATTGTCATTAACCGGCCTATTTTTCCTAAGAACTGGCTTGTTTAATGTAATATATAGTGCATCGTATAATTCGGGCTCATACGATTCGGCAAAAATGGCAGCCGATGTACAGAGTATTGCAAACGTCATTACGCCTTATATTATGTATTTCGATCGCGGCGACGCACTCTATAAAAGCGGAGATTACTCCGGTGCCGAGAAAGAATTTAAGTCTAGCCTGAAAGAAAACCCGCCCTCTAGTGAACTATGTAAAATTTACGTTAATTTATCATTGAGCGTAGAAAAACAGGGTGACGAAAAATATAATGGCAATAATTATGATGAAGCGTTGGTTTTGTATAATTCCGCAGAAGCGATTCTGTATGAAAATGGCTGCGCTAGCAAACATGATAATGAACAGGGGAAAGATCGCCGCGCGGATAATTCAAAAGATCGCGTTATCGAAAAGCGCCGTAAAACAATTTCCGCTATCAACTCTTCAGAGAACGCAGGCGGCGAAGGCGAAGGTGAAAGCGGTAATGATAATAATCGTGGCGTCTCCGATAATGATTTAGAGAAAATCCAAGGTAATCAAAACACGGAAGAGGCTCTAAATAATATCCGCAATGGACTGAATAGGGCTGGCGGCTCCGGCGGAAGCTACCACGGAAGCTCAGACCCGTCCTGGTAATTATTGCTTTTTAATCCTAGTTAGTTCGTTTGCGACAACTTCGTGCAGATTTTTGCTGAATTCTTCGATATCTTGCTCGGTATTTAACTTTCCCATCGTAATACGCAATGAGCCGGCAATTTCTTCGTCGCTGAGCCCGATGGCACGCAGAGTTGGGGATTTTATGCCTTTGCTGGCTGCACAGGCGGCTCCAGTAGATACGCATATTCCGCGTTCTTCTAGCGCGAAGATGATTCTTTCCGCGTCTAAGCCAGGTAGACAAATCGGAAGAAAACCAGCCAATTGCGTCTTTATATTACCGAGAAATTTAATATTTGGTAAATCTTCGAGTAAACGATGAAGTTTAACTTTAAGCTCCATCAGGCGTTTACGTTCGGAATTAATATGTTTTTCCGCATCCGTGATAGCGGCCGCAAAACCAATAGTGGCCGGTACATTTTCGGTGCCACTGCGGAGTCCCATCTCTTGACCGCCACCCACTGTTAATGGCTGTAAACGCACATTATGGCCAACATATAGTACGCCAATTCCCTTTGGTCCATATACTTTGGCGGCATTCAATGTCAATAAATCCACATCGAGACGATTTAGCTTAACTTCCATTACTCCAAGCCCCTGCGAGGCGTCACAGTGAAAATAGAGTGGCGTTTTTTCGCCAGCTAAAGCGCGGCGAGTGCGCTCGGCGCGAATAAAACTGGCAATTTCAGCGATTGGCTGGATAGTGCCGAGCTCTGAGCTAGCGAGACAAACTGACACGAATTGGGTTTTTGAGTTTAGTTTATTCTTAAAATCATTAATAAGGACGCGACCATTTTGATCTACATCGATCGTATGATAATTGCCGCAACGTTTGGCATTTTCTAGCACGGCAGCATGCTCGACGGCGGAAATTAAGATCTCCGCATCCGAGTTAGTCGGAATAAGCGAAAAAGCAAGATTAATGGACTCAGTAGCACCAGAAGTCATGACAAGATCAGCGCCTTTTGCACCAATAACGTGCGCGATTTCATCCTTAGCCGCCTCATAAGCATGACGGACTTCGACGGCCGGCAGATAAGCCGCGGATGGATTAAAAAATTGCTCCGAAAAATATGGCAACATGGCATTGAGCGCCTTTTCTGATACCGGAGTGGCAGCTGCATGGTCTAGATAAATCATAAATATATTATATACTATTACAACTTATTCTCGGCCGGTAAAGCAATTTTCATCAATGGAATGATAGCGAAGGCCCCGATTGCGGCAAGCCACATCATATGTTGTTCGTTACCGGAAATAATAATTAATAGCAAGATGCTCTGCCCCACTACGCGACCAACCGTAAGCGCTACCTCGCTTAATGATTCTATTTCAAAACGATACGAATCGTCGCGTAGGTGCGCGTTTAGGAGTTGTTGCAAACGCGTCAATAATACCGTGCCATTAAAGAAACTCTCAATGGCAGACTGTGAGAACACATAGAAAGCAATCGATAATGCAGGGTCATTCGGAAATATAATTAGACAAACTGGCAATAATATAGCTGCCGGAGCGATGGAATACATGATTGCTTTTTGTGCTCCTCGGGTCTTAACGTGACGATAAAGAAACAGGATAAGAATAGTGGCGATTGATGCAACAGACGTAAAAACGCCAAGGTCCAAATCAGAGCCGCTACTACGATAAACATTCACCTGAGCAATAATAATGTATGCTGCGCTTGCAAAAGCAAAACCACGTAAAAGTTGAATATAGAATACTTTTCGTAATGATTTATGCTTGGTCATAATTTCATAGATTTTACGGAGCGAGTGAACCTTATGAGGCATAGTTTTGTGTGTTGGGCGAAAAAGAATCGAGAGCAATAATTGCACTAATGATATTACGAGAATAATAAAGCCGGCGCGTGTATAACTAGAACCAACAATCACAAGGCCAAGAACAACTGGCATAATTATCTTCGCGGCTTCAATAAAAATTTGGCCCATCGCTTTGAAGCGTAAGCGACGATCATTTCTAACCTCCGTTACATCAAAATGCATCTTTGGACGCCAGTAAAGCGTAGACTCAAGCGCCGAGAATAATGCAACCACATAAGTAAAATATGGCGCCGTTTCGTCGAGTAGTATTACTGATATAATTTGAGCTACTGAAAAGAACATACTAATACGCCAAGCAGCCAGAGTATGACGTTTCATTAATGGCATTAGAGCCACTGCAAAAATCGCCATTAATGAATAGCGCACAATACAATAAGCTATAAAACTTACCGGGGAGCTACTTAATGAAACGCGCATCAAAAACGACATCAAAAAGATATTCATGAAGGTCGATTTGCTATGCAGTAATACATCTACGGCAATTAACACATTCTCATTCGTGCGCAATTTATGGAGTTTCTGAAGCATAAGCTTATTATACTATCATCACAATCAACAAAAAACCGCCCTTACGGGCGATTTTTACTATTTTTTATTATATATGCTAGCTTTAATTAGTTTTAGGTAGGCTTTAGTGGCGTTTTTAAAATTCGTTAATTCGTCGCCAGAAATTTTCGTATAGCGTTCTTCTTCATTGACGCGCTTATAGACACCGTCCTTGCGCACCTCATAGCGAAGCGTAACGCCATCCTCATACCAAATCCACACGTTCTTTTTTAAGAAGAAGAATTCGCGAGAATGACCTGGTTGTAATTGGCCAAAAACTGTGCGACCAAGTGCCGATTCGGCATTAATGAGGTCGCGCTCAACCGCCCAAACGCGTGCTTTATGGTTTGGCGCTTCTGGTTGCTTTAATATATGTTGCTTAAGATTGAATTTCGGCATGCAATTACCTCATCTGATACCGCGGAAAGTTCGTTGTATACTTCTAGGTCTTGTGCTTTTTGAGAGACGTCTGGAAAAGCACGCTGGAACACGACTGGCGTGGCTGGCGTAATATCTAGCTCGGCAATGGCGGCCTCTTGAGCTGCCAAAACTGCTCGATCTACCGGAATCTGGAACATCGATCTATCTTGCTCGTCCATAAATCCTCCCTTTTGATTAGATTTTGAAGATTTTTTTGACGTTTTCGGTAGTAATTTCCGAAACGGTCGCAAAATCTTGCTGATAATAATCAGCGGCCCACTCAGCTATGTTCTTTACATAGCCTGGCATGTTAATTGTACCACGAAATGGCTTTGGTGTCAAGAAGGGGGCGTCAGTTTCGAAAATAATTCGCTCTAGAGGTGGATGAGCAATATCGGCGAAGGTGGCGAGACCATTTACGCCGAAGTAGAAGCCCCGATCTAACCCCTCGCGAAGATTTTTTTTTGAATCTGAAAAAGAATGTAAAACAGAGGTAGGAATATGAAAGTTATTGCAAATCGGCCAAAAATCGTCAAACGCATCGCGAATATGGAAACTAACTGGCAGTTGGTAATCTTGCGCAATTTGTAGCATATGTTCTAGTAAATCGCGCTGAAATGCCTTGTTGTAGCCATCAAAATGATAATCGAGGCCAATTTCACCAATTGCAACGAGCTTTTTGTCGCTAAAAAGTAGCTTTGCATCGGATAATGCCTTCTCTAGCGTAGCCGTATCTCCGTCATAATCATTTGGATGATAACCATAAGTCCACCAAACTTCGGCGTGAGCATTGGCATATTCGCAAGCATTCTTTGAATCAACTGGGTCGGTACCAATAACGATGCACTTATCTACTCCGTTGGCATGCGCATGGGCAAGCGTCTCTTCGGCGGAGAGCTCAAATAAACCCTTATCGTGGATATGGCAATGCGAATCAACCAGCATAGTTTCTAACCGCGCGGCGGCTCTCCCTCTGGTTCATCGAGAAGCTTCTTACTCTTTATCTCATAACGACGACCATTGACTGGCGAAACATAATAATCCTCGCTGAGTAGGTTTACAAACATGCCCAAATCGCGATCATCCATGATAATAATCTTGCCCTGATCGTCAGTCATTAGCTCAAGTTGCATCTCGTCGGCATAATCCAGAAGCTGATCTTGTTTCATTTCGCCAATTTCGATACTTTGTAATTTTTTGATGAGTGGCTTCTTGTCTTCGAGCAAGGCATTGAGCGTAAGCCCTTCTGGGAAACTGAGACTATAAGCCTCTTGGATTTCCTTAGCCTTCTGCTCGGAAATCACCTGGGACTTGTAGTCGTATTGGAACAATTTTTCAAACTTAGACTGATTGAAGATAACTATTTGACCATCAACAATAGCAGTTTCGTTACCTTCTGGAACCTTGATGGCAACATCGGCCGTAAGCGGCTCAAAACTTTCGCCATTCAACTCCCAGCCAAGTTTACCCTTAAGCGCCGAGCTGGCAGCAAGATTTTTAGCGATATAGAAGGTCTTTTGGCCATCGTCGCCAGGATAAGTGAATTTAGCTACAATGCCCTTAATTCGCTTAAATTCGTATTCGTCATCGCTAAAGAAAGCTATGTCTTTATACTCGTGTTCAATAAGATGAATGAGCGTTTCGGCACGACCAACTTTTTCAAGTTCGATGCGATAAATAACCTTATCTTCTCCGTCAGAAAGCTCATATTCGCGGCACTCGAGACCTTTGTCGGCTTCTTTTATGACATACTCGACCGCTTCGAGCATAAACATGGATTTGATGACCTGCATTAAAGTATCGCTGTAGCGAACCTTGTATGGCGTGTAGTTTTTATTAAATAGAAATAGTTCTACAGACACGTTATTTTTGATTTCGTCGACGGAATTTGCCCACTGAAATACGTCAAACTCGGCTTTTTCGGATTGCTCCATTTTCCTCCTTTTGCTTCTATTTTAACAGATTATTCAGCTAATGCAGCCTCGAGCTGAGGGTCTATATCTTTATTGATTTGTTCGAAGGTACGTTCCACTTCTTTATCTGGCTTAATGCCTTCGCCGTTGATATTGCGGCCCTTAGGCGTATACCATTTCGCTACTGTCACGCGAAGCATCTCGCCGGTCGAGAATGTCTCGAGCGCCTGAACACTACCCTTGCCGTAGGTTTTTTCGCCCACAAGCGTAGCCTTTCCGTAATCCTTGAGTGCACCGGCAACAATTTCCGATGCCGAAGCCGTTGAGCCGTTAATCAATACGATGGTCTTGTAATTAGATAATATAGCGCCACCGCGGTCGGCGTAAGTCTTTTCGCTATAAAGACCGCTGCTAGACTTCTGCTCTACGACAAGGTCGCCATCAATCCACAGAGAGGCTACTTCCTTCGCAGCACTTACATAACCGCCGCCGTTACCGCGCAAATCAATAATGAACTTTTCTGTGCCATGGCTAATGGCTTCTTTAGCCTTCTCGCGAGCCAGACGACCGGTGTCGAGGTCGAAACGGGTAATCGTAATGATAGCCGTCTTGCCTTTATACTCCATATAGACACTCACGTTATTAATAATTTCGCGCGTAAGCTCAAACTCCTCTTCTTTGTCGTCGCGCATGACGGTTAATTTGACGGTAGTACCCTCGGCGCCACGCAATTTCTTCGCAACTGCATCAACGCTAAGGCCAGAAATATCTTCGTCGTTAGCTTTATAGATAATATCGCCCGCAAGCACTCCTGCGCGACGCGCCGGATTATCTGGAGTAGTACGGAGAACCTTAACATAGCCATCGCGCTCGCCAATTTCTACGCCAATACCAGCTCCAACATCGCCATTCAAATCTTTTTCAAATTCTTCAGCCTCGGAAGCGGTCATGTAGTAGGTGTACTTATCGCCAGCAGCATTAACTAGTCCACGCTTCGCCTCTTCGATGACGGTCTCTTTACTGACCGTACCATCAAAGTTACCAATTAAACGCTCGTAAACCGTATTAAGCGAACTAAAATCGATGTCCGAAGAAACATACTTTTTGCCACCGAGATATGGCGAGAATCCACCAACAATAGACGTCCAGTTGAGACCTACCGCAAAACCTATAGCTAGCGTAATAAAGCTAACAATTATAGAGGTGGCTAGATTAATTTTCTTTTCAGAAGCGGGACTGCGGTAATAAAGATCCCGAGTGTCATTTGTTTCTGTTTTAGTGATTCTAGTTTTTGCTTCGCTTCGATTAGTCATAGACTTATTTTAACACGAAGCTTATGTTTTAACCTGAAAAGAGACTATTTAGCTGCCGAAATAAATGTAGGTAAACATACCTTTATTGACGGTCATCTCGGAATATTCACCACGAGTCCAGTTGTATTGCGAGACATGGACCTGGTTGCCACTTACCCATTCTACCCAAACTGCGTGTCCATAAGGGCCACTTAACGAAATGCCGACATAACCAGCTCTTGGCTCGGACGTGACGAGATAGCCGGCGGCACGCGCGTTATTAATCCATTGGTTAGCATTACCCTTGCCGCCCCAGTATGGCATGTAGCCATAAGTCTGATAAACTTTCCAAGCGGTATAGCTAACACATTCGCAGATATACATACCCCATCTATCAGCGTAGGCATCTTTTTGTTTTGGACAAACGCTACTATATGGGTAACCGCCCTTGTTCGGGTCGCCGGCGGTAATTGTGCCGCCATACTGACGCGCTAAGTCGGCCAAGATGCTTTGCTGTTTCTTCTCTAGCTCTTCCTTCTGGCTTAACACACCATTACGAAGCCGGATATACTCAGCCTCACTACTGCGTGTTTCGGCCAACAATTGAGCCTGCTCGGCTTCTGTTGCTGCTAGCTGCGCTTTTTGACTGCTTAAATCTTTAAGAATAAGTTCGGCGTTCTTTTTCTTTTGTTGAAGTTCTTCTTTGAGATTTTTATTCTCTTCTATAATATCGGCTAGAGTATCAGAGATGCTAGAGAGGCGAACTTCTTCGTCAACGAAAGACGAGAAAGTATCAGACGAAGCGATTCGTTCAATAGTTGAGACGCTATTATTGTAATAATATTGCGCAATAATATAGCCAACCGTGTCAGAGTTCTCATTTATACGACGCTGAACAGTTTCTATCTCAATCACGAGCTGATCATGTTCGGCCTGTTTGAGGTCGATTTGGGTTTTTAGCTTAGCTTGTTGGTTTTGTAAAATTGCGATTTGATTCGCGATTGAACTCGCCTTTGAGGCAAGCGCGCTCGCCTGAGACTCGTATTCGTTGATTTGCGAACGGAGCTCATTGATTTTGGAGTTTACATCGTTTAAATCCTGTTGCGTATAAGCCGTAACAGTAGTATTTAAAACGCAAGAAAATATAATTGTAATAGCGAGGGCTAGACAGATAAGTTTACGCCATACTTTCATATTTATTACCATAGCATAAGCAAAAAGATTTGGCAAGTCCTGCCAAATCTTTTATTGTCTATTCTTCAGCTTCTTTTTTCTTTGCTGGAGCTTTCTTAATTTTCTTTGGTCTTACGCGATCGGCGCTGGTTTTAGTCTTAATATACTTGCGCGAAGCCAACAAGGCAGAAATGACGCCGATTAGGATACCGACAGCTAGTAGACCGGCCGCCACGAAGTACCAGTATTTCGTCATTAAATCTATCGTTGGCTCAATGGTTGCGCCTAGGCCGCCACGGATGGCAAATACCGTAGCGTAAATGGCAGCGCCAGCGATACCGGCGGCAACAACACCATATAAACTAGCCTCTACTACAAATGGCCCCATGATAAACCAGTGGCTTGCGCTAACGAGATGCATCATGTAGATTTCTTCCTTGCGATTAAAAAT
>JAEEGF010718655.1_pt1 | contig 15252 bp, 10 predicted proteins | sample 9134171 | NCBI WGS metagenome assembly JAEEGF01 (sample SAMN16246542, study PRJNA631951) | gut metagenome | biome: gut microbiome; feature: rumen; material: AP-attached | host: Bos | place: Iran: Karaj | collected 2018-10 | reverse complement strand
TAATCTTTTTGATGCCTACGAACGGGCCGGTCTGAAAATGGAGTATGGTCCTGTTTGCGCGCGCGTTAATAATAAGGTACAGGGCATGAACTACCGCTTCTACAACAACAAGGATGTGGAGTTCCTCGACCTGCACTCCCTTAGTGGCATGCGCACCTATTCCCGCACCTTGTTTTTCATCCTTGCCAAGGCCGTCGAGGATTTGTTTCCCCAAGGGCAGCTGCTCATAGGTGCCCCCGTCAGTCGCGGTTTCTACTGCGAGTTGCGCATAGGCCGTGACATTACCGAGGACGATGTGTCTTGCATTCGCGAGCGCATGCAGCATATCATCAACAAGGATATGCCCATCCATCGCATCCAATGTCCTATCGAGGAGGCCATCGCTTTGTTCCAAAAGCACGGCATGACCAGCAAGGTAAAACTGCTCGAGAGTCTGGACAACCTGTACACAAACTACTATCGCCTGGGCAACACAGTCGATTATTTCTACGGTTGCCTGCTAACGCGCACCAGCCAGATTCATCTCTTTGATGTCATCAAGTACTATGACAGCCTGCTCCTGCGCATCCCCTGCGAGAAAGACCCCTCCCGGTTGGAGGAAATGGCGGAGCAGACCAAGATGCTGGATGTCATAAGGGAGCATCATCGCTGGCAAGACATCCTTGGCGTCCGAACAGTGGGCGACTTTAACAGCGCGGTCCTGGCCGGACGGGCCACAGACCTCATCAACGTAAGTGAGGCGCTTCAGGAGAAGAAACTCTCGGATATGGCCGATGAGATAGCTGCGCGCCATGCCCGCATCGTACTGATAGCAGGTCCCAGTAGCAGCGGCAAGACCACCACCGCCAAGCGACTGGCCATTCTGATGATGGCCTGCGGCATCAGGCCCTATATCCTCAGCACCGACGACTACTTCGTAAATCGTGTGGACACCCCCCGCGATGAGAATGGCCAGTACGACTTCGAGTGCATCGAAGCTGTTGACACAGCCCTCTTTAACAGTCAGATGGCGGCTCTGCTCAGAGGCGAGGTGGTTGAGTTGCCCCGTTATGATTTCCCCACAGGGCAACGCGTTTATGAGGGGCGTCGCCTGCAGATCGGTCCCGATGACGTCATCATCCTGGAAGGCAATCACGCCCTGAATCCCATTATGTCTGCCCAAATACCCGAGCATCAGAAATATCGCATCTACGTGTCCGCCCTTACCACCATCCAGCTGGACGACCATAACCACATTCCGACCATGGACATCCGTCTGCTGCGCCGTTGTCTCAGGGACTACAAGTATCGTGGTTACTCGGCTCTGGAGACCATCCGTCGCTGCCCCAGTGTGCGTGCCGGAGAGGAGAAGTGGATATTCCCCTTCCAGGAACTTGCCGATGCCACGTTCAACAGTGCCTTGCTATATGAGCTGGGCGTCATTCGCGACCAGGTGATGCCCATCCTCGAACAGGTGAGCGAACGCGAGGTAGAGTATGCCGAGGCCAGCCGTCTGCGCAAGTTCCTCAGTTACTTCCGCAGCGTGCCCGGCGATCAGGTGCCACCGACGAGTCTGCTAAGAGAGTTCGCGGGGGGCAGTTCATTCAAGTATTAAGGGGGGCATATTCTCCGGAGAAGGAATAGGAACGATGACGAGATGGACAAGAGGAACGATGGCAAAAACCCGGGTCTAGCAAATGCAAAACCCGCCTCGCGCAAAAAAATGGGCGATAACGAAGCGCTACGCTACGGAAACGAAAACGAAAGCCGGGCCTCTGGAGCGGTCGTTGCCCCCCTCTTTCTTTCCAGTCTGTAAAATCATTTTTCATTTGTCATAAATGTAATGTCTATTTGTCAGAAAAGGGATATAGCGTTAATGAAATCCGAAAATTATGCGAAAAAGAGTCAAATTTATGCATTATTTTTTGTCGGGTAAGATTTTATTTGTACTTTTGCATAAAAATAATTGAGAACGTATAAATAAATATACAAGTCAAATTCTAAAAGTGACTGTCTCTAAACTTCTAAACGAACGATTCATTCAAAATGAGCCTCATAAAGAAACTTCTGACGTGGTATTTCTCTAAGAATACTTTGCCGTACTGGTGTCTTCTGCTCATAGATTGTGGCATTGTACTGGTCTCAGGCGTATTGATATATTGGCTATTCAATAAGACACAGATGATGTTTGACCATCGTCTGGAGGTGACCTATTCTTTATTTATGTACGCCTTGCTCAGTTTGGTGGGTGCCCGGGCCTTTCATACTTACTCGGGTATCGTACGTTACTCCTCGTTCGTAGATTTGCTGAACGTGGCTTATGCTAATATCGTTTCTCTTGTGCTGTGCATTTCTGTGTCGCTGCTGTTCAAATGGATAGGCGTACCTTCCCTTTCGGCTATTACGACGTCCGAGACGATAGCCATGTTTATCATTGCCACCTTGTTGATGTGGGGTGTCCGCGTCCTGGTGAAATCTTTGTATGATGTGACATCAGAGAGCAATTACGCCATGAAAGCTCTCATCTATGGTGCTCTTTCTGGCGGAGTGGGGCTGGCTAAGAACATTCGCACTCAGCGCCCGGCCCGATTCCTGTTGCGTGGTTTTATCTCCCATGACAAACGTGCCCCGCATATGCAACTGATGGGACAGAAGGTCTATGGCATGGATGACGACCTGGGGGCGATAGTCAAGAAGGAGGGCATTCAGGCCGTGCTTGTAAGTCCGTTGCGCGTGAATGAATTCCGCGACAACCAGGAAATCCAAGATGTGCTCATTGGTGCCGGCGTTAAAATATTCATGGCACAAAACGTGAGAGAGGCCAGTATCGAAAATGGCGAACTGAAGGATGAGGATTTTGTGGGAGTACAGCTGAAGGAGGTCTCTGTGGAGGATCTGCTTCCGCGTTCTGAGATCAAGATCGATATGAACTCGGTGGGCGAATTGCTGCGCAATCGTCGTATCCTCATAACCGGCGCTGCGGGTAGTATCGGTAGCGAGATGGTGCGCCAGATAGCCCTTTACCATCCGTCAAAGATGATGCTCATTGACCAGGCTGAAACGCCTGAGCACGACGTCCGCTTAATGATGGCAAAGGAGTATCCTGACATTGAGGCAGAAACTGTTGTGACGAGTATCTGCAAGGCAGACCGTATGGATGAGATCTTCAGCCGCTTCCGTCCCGATTACGTATTCCATGCTGCTGCGTACAAGCATGTGCCCATGATGGAGAATAATCCGAGCGAGGCCGTTCAGAACAATATTTATGGCACAAAGGTCATTGCTGATTTAAGCGTGAAGTATGGGGTCAAGAAATTCGTGATGGTGTCCACAGACAAGGCGGTGAATCCAACGAATGTGATGGGTTGTTCGAAGCGAATCTGTGAGATTTATGTGCAATCTCTTGACCGTAAGATAAAGGAAGATTACGAGAAGGCCGTTCAGGCAAATTCAGAAGGACGGGAAAAACCGCAGGAACCCTGTCAGTTCGTGACTACTCGATTTGGCAATGTGCTGGGCTCGAACGGTTCGGTTATTCCCTTGTTCCGTGAACAGATTAAGAATGGCGGTCCTGTGACCGTGACCGATGAGCGCATCGTACGTTATTTCATGCTTATTCCCGAGGCCTGCAAGCTAGTATTGGAAGCCGGAACAAATGGAAATGGCGGCGAAATATTTGTCTTCGATATGGGCAAACCGGTTAAGATAGCTGATTTGGCGAGGAGGATGATTCGTCTGTCGGGCGCCAAGAACGTTAAGATCGAGTATACGGGTTTGCGTGCCGGTGAGAAATTGTATGAAGAAGTCTTGAATGAGATGGAGGGCACGAAGCCCTCGTTCCATGAGAAAATTCGCATTGCGGAGGTGCGCCAGTACGACTACGAGAAAGCCAATCGCGATATCGAGGAGCTTATGGAAATCTCCAAGCATTACGATGATATGGCAACCGTCAGGAAAATGAAGGAAATCGTGCCGGAGTTTAAGAGTAACAATTCCGTTTATGAAGTCTTGGATAAGTAGGCACGGAAAAACCTATTTATATTAAATAATGTATAAAGGGCCAGCTTTTGCGGCCCTTTTTTCTTCTTTTTGCTTTGCATTTTTCCTAAATATGTATTTTATTATTCATTTTCATCCAAAAAAGCTTGCCAGTTTCAGAAAAAGTCGTACCTTTGCAGACCGATTATTATCAAAAGGGGCAAATTATGCCCCTATTGTGCGTGTGAATAGGGTGTTCTTTGGCCAGACATCTGGTTCGTGAATCGCACACGAGGACGAATGACAACGTATGGAAATTGAAACTACGAAATCAGGACGCCTCAGAGAGATAAAAAGTTGAACAACAAAAAGAAAAGAACATTTAAAATGGACACATTAAGTTTCAAGACCACAAATGTGAACAAGGTGACAGCAAAGAAAGAGTGGGTTGTAGTCGACGCTACAGACCAGGTGCTGGGTCGTATGTGCACAAAGGTGGCAAAGTTGCTGAGAGGCAAGTACAAGCCCGAGTTTACTCCCTTTGTAGACTGTGGCGATAACGTGATTGTCATTAATGCCGACAAGATTCGCTTGACGGGTAAGAAAATGACCGACCGTATTTATTATTCCTATACCGGCTATCCTGGCGGTCAGCGCGAGGCAACGCCTGCCAGCATCCTGGCTAAGCCCAATGGTGCTGAGAAGTTGGTGCGCAGAGTCGTAAAGGGTATGTTGCCTAAGAATAAGCTGGCTCGCAAGATTATCGGTAACCTCTACGTTTATGGTGGTGCTGAACACCAGCAGGAGGCTCAGAGTCCTAAAACAATTGATATTAATATCCTTAAATAATAAACGATGGAAGTAGTAAATGCAATAGGCCGTCGTAAGGCCGCTGTGGCCCGTGTATATGTAAGCGAAGGCAATGGTAAGATAACCATCAATAAAAGAGACTTGACAGAGTATTTCCCCAGCACCATCCTGCAGTATGTGGTTAAGCAGCCCTTGGCCCTTCTGGATGCTGTTGAGAAGTATGACATTAAGGTGAACCTGTATGGTGGTGGTTTCACTGGTCAGTCTCAGGCCGTGCGTCTGGCTATCGCCCGTGCACTGGTAAAAATAAATGCCGAGGACAAGAAGGCCCTGCGTGCAGAAGGCTTCATGACCCGCGACAGCCGCGAGGTAGAGCGTAAGAAGCCCGGTCGTCCCAAGGCACGTCGTCGTTTCCAGTTCAGCAAACGTTAATATTCGTATTGTACACAGCTGGAAACACTGTTTAGTATCTAAACCCGCAAGACGCTCTGTCCTGTATGAACAGAGGCTACTGGCGAGTTGATTCTAAAGGAATTAAAAAAGAAAGTAAACACAATTTTAAAAAGAAAATGTCAAGAACAAATTTTGAAACATTACTGGAGGCCGGTTGTCATTTCGGTCACCTGACGAGAAAATGGAATCCCGCTATGGCTCCTTACATCTTTATGGAGCGCAATGACATTCACATCATCGATCTTCACAAGACCGTTGCTAAGCTGGATGTCGCTGCCGAGGCTATGAAGCAGATTGCCAAGAGCGGAAAGAAAATTCTTTTTGTTGCTACTAAGAAGCAAGCCAAGCAGATTGTTGCCGAGAAGGCTACATCTGTGAATATGCCTTATGTGATTGAGCGTTGGCCCGGCGGTATGCTGACCAACTTCCCCACTATCCGTAAGGCCGTGAAGAAAATGGCCAATATTGATAAACTCACTGCCGACGGCACATTTGGGAATCTCTCCAAGCGCGAGATACTGCAGATCAGCCGCCAGCGTGCCAAGTTGGAGAAGAACCTCGGTTCTATTGCCGACCTGACCCGTCTGCCCGCCGCTCTGTTTGTCGTGGACGTGCTGAAGGAGCAGATTGCCGTTGCCGAGGCTAACCGTCTTGGTATCCCTGTGTTTGGCATGGTCGATACCAACTCGAATCCCAACAACGTTGACTTCGTAATTCCCGCCAATGACGATTCAAGCAAGAGCATAGAGGTTATCCTCGACATCTGCTGTGCTGCCATCAACGAGGGTCTGGAGGAGCGCAAGGCAGAAAAGGCCGACACTGAGGCCGCTGCTGCTCAGGAAGATCAGCCCCGTCGCCGTCGTGGTGGTAAGGCTCGTGAAGAAGCCGTAGAGGTCGAGGAGGAAACTCCCGCAGAAGAGGCTGCAGAAGAAGAGGCAGCTGAATAATTATAACCTAAAAAAGAGTACGACTATGGACGTTACAATGAATGATATTAAGAAGCTCCGCGAGATGACCGGTGCGGGCTTGGCTGACTGTAAGAAAGCTCTGGCAGAGGCTGAGGATATGGATGGCGCTATTGCCATCATCCGCAAGAAAGGTCAGGCTGTGGCTGCTAAGCGCAGCGATCGTGAGGCTGCTGAGGGTTGCGTGCTTGTGAAGGCTGAAAATGGTTTTGGTGCCATCATCGCCTTGAAGTGCGAGACCGACTTCGTGGCAAACAATGCCGATTTCGTGGCACTGACCCAGCAGATTCTGGATCTTGCTGTTGCCAATAAGTGCAAGACCCTTGATGAGGTTAAGGCTCTTCCTATGGGTGATGGCACTGTTCAGGACGCAGTGGTGGCTCGTAGCGGTATCACTGGTGAGAAGATGGAACTGGATGGCTATAGCACCATCGAGGGACCTGCTATCTACACCTATAACCACATGAACCGCAACGGTTTGTGCGCCATCCTCAGTCTGAACAAGACAGTCGAGGACGAAACAGTTGGTAAGAATGTGGCCATGCAGATTGCCAGTGCTGCTCCCATCGCCATTGATGAGACCGGTGTGCCTCAGTCCGTTAAAGACCAGGAGATTGCTGTAGCCGTTGAGAAGACCAAGGCTGAGCAGGTGCAGAAGGCCGTTGAGGCTGCCTTGAAGAAGGCTGGCATCAACCCCGCTCATGTAGATAGCGAGGACCACATGGAGAGCAACATGACCAAGGGCTGGATTACAGCAGAGGATGTTGCCAAGGCTAAGGAGATTATTGCCACGGTGTCTGCCGAGAAGGCTGCCAACCTCAACGAGGCTATGATCCAGAATATCGCCAAGGGCCGTCTGGCTAAGTTCCTGAAGGAGTCCTGCCTGTTGAACCAGGAGTACATTTGGGACAAGAACTTCACCGTGTCTTCATACCTGAAGTCTGTCGATAAGGATCTTACCGCTACTGATTTCAAGCGCTTTACCCTGCGTGCCGAGTAAAGAGAGTACGCAGCGGCATTGCCGCGAGATAATACTCAAGAAGGAGTCTCATCTATTTGTGGTGAGGCTCCTTTTCTCTTTTGTGTCGAATATTCTATATGACTATTCTCTTTCACTGAAAGCGACCGGTTCCCGCCGAGAAAAAAGAATGCTTTTCATCTTCTTTACCCAGTCCTCACTTAATGCCCTTCTGCTTGAAAAAAGGACGATCAGCATAATAAATTCAATGTAATCCAATCTTATTCATCATTTTTTTGTATCTTTGCATGACGGAATATAATGAATGATGGTTAAAAAGTCTTAAAATGAAGATATTTGGCATAGGAATGAACTATCAGGAGCACAATAAAGAGCTTCATGGTACGTTATTAAATACAGAAGACCCTGTGGTCTTTACAAAGGCTGATTCCGCACTAGTGACAGGCGGTAAACCCTTCTTCCTGCCGGACTTCACACAGCGGTGTGACTATGAAACCGAACTGGTGGTTCGCATCAGTCATCTGGGACGCAGCATTCCCGAGCGTTTTGCGCATCGCTATTATAATGAGGTGACCGTGGGCATAGATTTCACGGCACGGGACGTTCAGCAGAAGCTACGTGAGAAAGGGTTGCCCTGGGACTTGTCAAAGGGTTTCGACGGTAGTGCCGTAGTCGGTAAATGGATTCCCCTTTCGGAACTGCCTGCAGTGCAGGACCTGCACTTCTGCTTGGACATCAACGGGCAGACGGTGCAGCGGGGATACACGGCGGATATGACGTTTGACGTGGATTGTCTGGTAAGCTATATCAGTCAGTTCTTCACGCTGAAAACAGGCGACCTGATATTCACCGGTACGCCTGCAGGCGTGGGGCCCGTGAACATAGACGACCATCTGACCGGTTATCTGGAAGGGCAGAAGGTGCTGGACTTCAACGTGAAGTGAAGGTTAGGGAAAATTGATAGTCGATAATCGATTGTGAACCTTTTGAACATTGAACCTGAGAATAATGAAAAGAACGTTTCTGTATTTATATTGCCTTTTGGCCTATCTGTCTGCTTTCGGGCAGGGTAGGGGAGGCTTTACCACCCTGGATTGGCAGGTACTGCGCATTGACTCTGTCCTGCCGGTGTATTCCGAGGTGGTTCCATTGGAAACGGACTATCGGCAAAATACATATAGCGTTCAGTTGGAATACCCCGAATATGCTCCTCTGAATAGGCATGAGGCCGAGGTGGTGCATCGCTATGACAGCCTTATCGGGGAGCAGATACGCGTGGAGAGTAGTGTGGGCGTTTTGCGCAAGCAGGGCGTGGTGGACTTGTCGTTCGTCCCTATCGTTCGTCAGGACGGCGTCTACAAGAAATTGCTGAGCGCCCGCATCGTGATCAAGCCGACACCCAAGAAGCAGGTTCGCCGTGCAGCGTCTTCATCAGCGGAGCGATATGCGGCTCACTCAGTGCTGGCCAAGGGCCGATGGGTGAAGATAGGTATCCAGACGGATGGCATGTATCGCCTGACTCGCCAGGCCCTTCAGAAAATGGGATTCCTGAAGCCGGAGAACGTGCGTCTGTACGGTTACGGTGGGCATCGGCAGAGCGAACTGATTGATGCAGACAACGACTATGATGATTTGGAGGAGGTGCCGCTTTACTATAGCAGTGTGCAGGACGCATGGCTTTTCTGGGGGAACGGTCTGCTTTACTGGGACGGCAATACGCGGGTAAAGAACCATTATGCTAATATGGCTTGTTATTTCCTGACCGAGCGAGATTCGCCACAGGAAATAGCGACAATACAGTCGGAGGCTACTCCGAGGTTCACCTATTCCGACTTTACCGACCACGTGCTCTACGAGAAAGATGAGTTTGCCTGGATAAGCGAAGGACGCGAATTGTATGAGAATGTCAACTATGCCACTTCGAACACCCATACATATAAATTGACTACGCCCGACCCCGTCTCGGCCGACAACCTGACGGTGGTGTTCTCGAACGGTGCCGGCACGGAAACGACTCTTGCCACGAATGTTAACGGTACAGACTTGGGCGAGGCCAAACTGGCGGCTATAAGCAAGTACATCATGGCAACGACGGTAAGCCGGACTTATAGTCTGAGCGCTCAGGAACTCACTGATACTTGGAACGTGCGTCTGTCCGCGACCCAGGGCAATGATGCCCGCCTTGACTACCTGGCCCTGCACTATCACCGAAAGCTGAAGCCGTCCGAGGGATTTGTGGCCTTTTCGCAACCCTTCAGCAGTCCTGCCCGCTTCGATATTACGGGCAGTGGCCTGCAGGTCATGCGCCTCGGCCGTCGGGGCGAGGCTGTCTGCCTGATGTCAGGCACTCAGGACGGCGAGACGTACAGCGTGACGGTGGATGATGCCTCGCGTCGCTATGTGGCTTTCGATCCCGCCTACAGCTTCCCGCAACCGACGGTGATGGGTGCGGTCGAGAATCAGGACCTTCACGCCCTGGACAGTCTGGACATGGTATATATTATCCCGGCCAGCGGGAAACTGAGGGAGCAGGCCGAGCGCTTGGCGCAGGCTCATGCTCAGTATGACGGCCTTCGCACGGCTGTGGTGCGTGCGGATCAGGTTTACAATGAATTTTCGAGCGGCACGCCCGATGCAACGGCTTATCGTCGCATGATGAAGATGCTTTATGACCGTGCCGTGACTGATGCCGATGCGCCGCGTTTCCTGCTTCTTTTCGGTGACGGCGTCTGGGACAACCGTATGCTTACTTCTTCCTGGCGTCAGGCCAATCCCGATGACTACCTGCTCTGCTATGAGAGTGAGAACAGTCAAAGTAAAACCACGTCGTACGTTCTGGAAGACTATTTCGGGCTGTTGGATGATGGCGAGGGCGGCAACCTGCTGCGGAACAAAACCGACCTTGGCATCGGACGCTTTCCCGTGAGCACGGCTGCCGAGGCTCGTGTGATGGTGGACAAGGCCATTGCCCACATGGCCGGGCAGTACGCCGGCGCGTGGCGCAACGTCGTCTGTGTGATGGGCGATGACGGGGATGAGAACGAGCACATGACGTATGCCAATCAGGTGGCTGAGCTCATCAAGAGCCGCAACCCCGAGACTGAGGTCCGCAAGGTGATGTGGGACGCCTATACGCGGGTGAGCACGACGAAGAGCAATACCTATCCCGAGGTCGTGTCCCTGCTGAAGAAACAGATGGAGGAGGGCGCCTTGGTGATGAACTATACCGGGCACGGCAACGAGATAGCCATGAGCCATGAGTACGTCTTCAACCTCGAGGACTTCCGTCAGCCCGTCGGCAACCGCCTGCCCCTCTGGGTGACAGCTGCATGCGACATCGCTCCGTTTGACGGCAGCGTGGAGAATATCGGTGAGGTTGCCGTGCTGAATCCGAACGGCGGCGCGGTGGCTTTCTATGGCACGACGCGGACGGTCTACGGTAATCAGAATATACAGATGAACCGTTACTTCATGCAATATCTGTTCGGCAAGGATGAGAGTGGCAGGCGCTACCGCGTGGGCGATGCTGTCCGGCTTGCCAAGTGTGCCATCATTACGGATGGTCGCGATACGGGCTATCAGGAGAACAAGGTTCACTTCGTCCTGCTGGGCGATCCGGCGCTTACCTTTGGCGCCCCGCTGCAGCATGTCGTCCTGGACAGTATAAACGGTCAGCCCATAGATGAGTCGGCGAGCGTGCAGCTGAAGGCCGGCAGCCGTGTCCGCATGGCGGGCCATGTCGCAAATGCCGACGGTCAGACGGCCGGTGATTTCCAGGGTGTGCTCTCGGCGCGTCTGTTTGACAGCGAGCAGACCGTCACGTGCAAGAACAATGCGGGTGCGAAGAGCGCATTCACGTACAAGGACCGGACGAGCGTGCTGTATCATACGCAGGACAGTGTGCGCGACGGGCGTTTCAGCTTCTCGTTCGTCCTGCCGGTGGATATAAACTACAGCGACGATATGGGGCGCGTGGTCTTCTATGCGCTCGACGGCAGGCAGAATGCCGAAGCCAACGGATACTGCGAGCAGCTTACCCTGGGAGGCGTCAGCGACGAGATCGGAGCCGACGCGTCGGGGCCCGCCATCTATGCATTCCTGAACAACGAGGACTTCCAGGACGGCGGCGTGGTGAACAGCCAGCCCTTCTTCGTGGCGCTCCTCGAGGACGAGAGCGGAGTCAACGTGAGCGGCAACGGGCTGGGGCACGACCTGTCGCTCTGCATCGACGGGCGCTCGGACTACACGTTCAACCTGAACGACTACTACACCGGGGAGTTCGGCGACTTCACGCGCGGCGTTGTGTCGTACAGCCTGCCTGCGCTGGAGGCCGGGCCGCACAGCCTGACGTTCCGGGCATGGGACGTGTTCAACAATACGAGTATGGCGACGCTGGACTTTCTCGTGGACCCCGCCCTGAAGCCGCAGGTGCTCCAGCTCTCGGCCAGCCAGAATCCCGCCACGACGGCCACCAACTTCCTCGTCTCCTACAGCCTGCCGGGAGCCGAATGCACGTTCACCATAGACGTCTACGACTTCATGGGACGCCGCCTGTGGACGCAGACCGAGACGGGCAGCAGCAATGCCGCCCTGTACAGCATCCCGTGGAACCTGTGCACCTCGGCCGGCGGACGGCTCGGCTCCGGCATCTACTTCTACCGCTGCACCGTGCAGAGCGCCGAGAGCCGGAGAGTGTCGGAAACACAAAAAATCATTATCCTGAACAATAAATGACGACCCTTTGTCGTTTATATAATGTATGCAAGCAAAAAGTCTATATAGAGCCCTGATGCTCGTCCTCGTCTTCTGGATGGTCTCTGCAGCCGCCGACGCTCAGGACAAGAAGAACATGTTCAACCCCGTTAACACCAGTGTGACATCCCTCTCCATCGCTCCCGATGCGCGGGCCGGAGCCATGGGCGACGTCGGTGCCGCCACCGAGCCTGACGTCAACTCCCAGTACTGGAACCCCGCCAAGTACCCGTTCAACATCGCCCGCGCCGGCGTGGCCGCCAGCTATACGCCGTGGCTCCGCAAGCTCGTGAACGACATCAACCTGGCCGACCTGGTGGGCTTCTACCGCATCGGCGACTACTCGGCCGTGCACAGCTCCCTGCGCTTCTTCAGCCTGGGCGAGGTCTTCCTGAGCGATATGGAGGACATGACCATCAGCCCCTACGAGTTCGCCTTCGACGCCGGCTACAGCCGCATGCTGAGCGAGCGCTTCTCCATGGCCGTCAACATGCGCTTCATCTACAGCGACATCAAGTACGACTACACCGCCGAGAGCAGCGCCGGAAAGGCCTTCGCCGCCGACATCGCCATGTACCGCCTCGGATACTTCATGATGGGCAACCGCGAGTGCAGCTTCGGATGGGGACTCAACGTCAACAACATCGGCAGCAAGATTTCCTACGGCGGCGACGACAACGCCGAGTTCATCCCCACCAACATGCGACTGGGACTGAACCTGACCGTCCCCTTCAACGAGTACAACAAGTTCAGCGTCGCCACCGATATCAACAAGCTGCTCGTGCCCACCTATCCCAAGCAGCGCGAGGGCGAGGCCGACAACGACTACACCGACCGCGTGCAGAAGGACTACTACGACATATCGCCCATCTCGGGCATCTTCAAGAGCTTCCACGACGCCCCGAACGGGTTCAAGGAGGAGATGCAGGAGATACAGTGGAGCATGGGATGCGAGTACACCTACAACGACCGCTTCATGCTGCGCGGCGGATACCACCACGAGGCCGCCAACAAGGGCAACCGCAAGTACTTCACCGTGGGCGCAGGCTTCCACATGAGCGTCTTCACCGTCGATGCAGCCTACGTCTTCAGCACCAGCCAGACCAATCCCCTCGACCAGACCATGCGCTTCTCGCTGGGCTTCGACCTCGACGGCATGCGCGAGCTCTTCGGACGCAGGCGGTAGGCTATACATTATATATTATATACGCGCGCGCGGGACATTTCTTCAGCAGAAAGTCCCGCTTTTTTTTGGCCGTATGGAAAGAAATGCCTAACTTTGTCGCCGTAAAGCAGGGAATGAATCATCCCCGCGCTAGAATTCAATATTTAAACACAATGAATACAACGACAGAACAGAGACGACCCTACGAGCGGCCAATGATGACGGTCGTGGAAGTGCAAAACAAGTGCCAGCTACTGACAGGAAGCCCGGGAGTACTGAGCGCCCCCGGCGCATATTCCGACGGCGGAAACCCTTTCACCTTCTAATTCACCCTTTGTTTAACCGTTTAACAAATAGGAGACAATGAAAATTGCAATTAAGCGAGTAATGAGACAAACCGCGCTTGGCTATGTCGAGCATGCGCAATTCGGAGCGAAGCTCAAGACAATGAAATTCTTACTCATGGCTGCGTTGGCGCTGACGACCGCCGCATGCAGCACTGACGACGACGAAGTCGTGCCCGCCACGCCGTCAGTCCAGACCCAGCCCGAGGGCATCAAGATTACCGCCACGCTGGCCCCCAAGGAAGACATGGCCGGCACGCGCTACCTGAGCAACGATGGCGATAAAATCATAAGCACTTGGACCGTAGGCACACAAATAGCAATCCTCTATCGTGTGGGCAGTGAGTGGAAGTGTTCCGATGCCGAGATTACATACGTCAACGCATCGGGCGCAGCCACCATCGAGTTCACCGTGGACGAGGCAACGGTAGACGGCACGGACTGCGAGATAGTCTATCCCAGAGCTGCAGCGAGAGATGATCATCAAGACGTGAAAGCCTTTTCCATGACGGATTGGCTTACGAATCAGAAAGGTTCGTTCGTTAGCGATGGAAACTTTATTGACGTGCGCGTGGGCAGCGGAACCATCCATACCACTACGCCCGGCCTGACCGTGACCGCGCAGCCCGCCGCGCAGAACGCCATCTTCAAGTTCACATTCAGCGGCGTAAAGATCGGCCCCAACAGCCCGCTCATGATCAAGGACAACTACAACATGACAGTGATCACGGTAAAGCCTTCAGCAGAAACGTCTGAGGTCTATGTAGCCATGCCACCGGCAGTCAGCAAGACCTATAAGTTCATCGTAGATACTGACGACAATCGCTACATCAAGAGCGGCACGGCTGCAATCGAGGCCGGTAAATATTACCAGACGCCGATCGATATGATCGCCCGCTACCCCATAGCCGCCGCTGACGCCACTCCCGACGACCTGGGCTGCTTGCTGGCCAAGGACGGCAAAATCTACCTGAACACCTTCGCCGCCTCCGCCGCCGGCACCATAGACGTGGCCATGATAGCCTACGTGGGCAGCGATACGGGCGAGGAGGATGAACTCTTTTGCTTATACAACCACGGCCTGGCGATCGGGCTGAATGATTTGACTGATATGTATGGGCTCATGTGGAGCACTGCGATGGACAACGCGATACACTCATCCCATAGCACGCCCCCCAATTTCGCCAAAGAGAGCGGCTGTCAGTATAGAGACGCAACTCACTATAGCGACGCCTATCCAGCCTTCAAGGCCGTCATCGACGCTGACGTCAGCGACCTGCCTGCATTCTGCACCAACTGGTTCCTGCCCACCGGCTACCAATGGCAGAAGATGAGATTTGCATTTGGCAGCGCTGACGCTCTGAGATCTGCCTTCTCGAAAGCAGGTTTAGCGGGATTGGCTGCTGGCAAGTACTGGTCGAGTACGGAGGCCAGCGCTACGGGCGCGTGGTGCTTCGACTTCAGCAACGGCTCTTGGACGAAAGAAAACAAGACCAGCCAACACTACGTCCGCGCCTGCATAGCCTTCTAGGTCGCACGCGACACAATTTCGTTTGTCGGCATAATGTGAGCGGATAGGCGCGAAAACTGCCGGCGGCACTGGCGGGAGAGAATAGTGCATATGGCAAGAACGGCGGTGGACGACGGGAAAAGTGACAATTATGAGTAACCGATACTTTGTTTGTACACATGAAAATTCGTTACTTTGCACCGTGGTTCGGAAAGAAGTCCACGGACTTGTTCGCAAAAGTCCACGGACTTTGGAGAGAAAGTCCACGGACTTTGGAGAGAAAGTCCACGGACTTTGGAGTAAAAGTCCACGGACTT
>JAEEGF010816444.1_pt1 | contig 15256 bp, 8 predicted proteins | sample 9134171 | NCBI WGS metagenome assembly JAEEGF01 (sample SAMN16246542, study PRJNA631951) | gut metagenome | biome: gut microbiome; feature: rumen; material: AP-attached | host: Bos | place: Iran: Karaj | collected 2018-10 | reverse complement strand
GAAATTCTTTGTACCTTTGCAGCTTAAAAGAATTGGTAAATGCTATGAGGAAGATACATCTTCTATATACGCTCCTCTTCGGCGTGGCCGCCTTCCTCTTTTTCGGGTTGGCCTATCCGCACCATCTTCATTATCAGGAGCAGTACCAGCTGTTCCTCTTCGACAGCAACTATGTGTGGGACATCGTCAGGCTGCCGGGCGGAGTGGCCGACCTGTTAGGGCGTTTCTGCACGCAGTTTTTCCTCTTTGCCTGGGTGGGAGCTGGTATTATTGCAGTCCTGCTCTCGGCGGTGCAGTTGTTGACGCTGCGCCTGGCCAAGTGGGGTTGGCTCTATGGCTTGAGCTATGTGCCCTCGCTGCTGCTCTGGCTCTTCCTGCTCGACGAGAATGCACTGTTAGGCGGCGTCTGGGCCGTTCTGCTCACGCTGCTTGCCCTATGCCTCTTCGTTAAATTGCCGAAAGGCCGGGCGTGCGCCATCGTGATAATCGTTGCCTTACCTATATTATATTGGATGGTAGGCCCCAACTGGACCGGTAGCCATTACCATCGCTACCCGACAGTCTTCCCTACGCTGCTTTATGCCGCATGGCTGTCTGCCGTCGTCCTCCCACTCATAGCCCGTGCCTGCCACCGCTGGCTTTCCGCCTCCCATTCCTCATTCCACATTTCTTATTTCTCATTCCTCATTTTAATGGCCTGTCTCGTCTGGAAGAACGCCAACTTCAAGGCCGAGAAGGTGATGCAGTACGACTTCATGGCCCGCTACCAGCAGTGGAACCGCATACTTGAAACCGTCAATGCCGAGAAGCCCAACAACCAGATTGGCGTGACAGTACAGAACCTGGCTTTGGCCATGCACGGCATGCTCCTGGAACAGATGGCCAACTATAACCAGAACGGCATTGCCGGACTGCTGCCCGATGTCAAGGAAGATGCCACCAGTCCGTTGCCTACAGCTGAGGCCTTCTATCAGTTGGGCATGATTAATGTTGCCCAGCGCACGGTGTTCGAGGCCCAGGAAGCCATTCTCGACTTCCAGAAGAGTGGCCGTTGCTACAAGCGGTTGGCACAGACCAACCTCATCAACGGCCAGTACGCTGTGGCCCGCAAGTATCTTTCGGCCCTGCAGAAGACGCTCTTCTATCGTGACTGGGCCAATGAGACGCTGCCGCTGTTAGGCGATGAGGAGGCCATTGACCGTCATCCTGAATACGGGCGACTGCGCCAGTCGGCCTACACAGAAGACTTCTACTTCAGCGACCATGTGACGCCCGAGATGCTCAAAAGCCTCTACTATCGTAATAAGGAAAACCGTCTGGCTTATCAGTATCTGTTGGCCTACTATATGTTGACGGGCGACCGCGAAGGCTATAATAACTTCATTTCGACTGAGCAATGAAAAAGATTCTGTATATTATAATAGGGCTGATGGGGCTGATGGGCTGCAACGAGACTGTTGAGAATGCCAAGCAGGAGCCCGTGCTGCCACAGATTTATCCCGACTACCTCGGCGTCACCGTTCCCGTGAACATTGCGCCGCTCTGTTTTAACATGGCCGACGAGACGGCACTTCGCATTGATGCCGTCATTACCGACAGCCACGGAAACAGTCTGCACGCCCAGGGCGACGAGTCTGCCGACTTCGACCTCGACGACTGGCACGCCCTGCTTGCCGCGAACCCCGGCGACTCGCTCACCGTCAGCGTCTCGGCCAAGTACGACGACGGCTGGCACACCTATCAGCCGTTCTCCGTCTATGTCAGTCCCGACAGCATCGACTACGGCCTCTGCTACCGCCTCATTGAGCCGGGCTATGAGGTGTGGAGCAAGATGGGTATCTACGAGCGCGACCTCTCGTCGTTCGACGAGCGTCCGCTGATTGAGAACACACAGTTCGAGGGCTGCGTCAACTGTCACAGCTTCAACCGGGGCAACCCTGCCGACATGAGTCTCCATATCCGCGGCCCCCACGGTGCCACCCTACTGCGCAAAGACTACGGCCCCGTCACCGCCTACAACACCAAGACCCCTGAGACGCTCGGCCTCTGCGTCTATCCCTACTGGCATCCCTCGGGCCGTTACATTGCCTATTCCACCAACACGACGAGACAGCTGTTCCACAGTGCCGATCCCAACCGCATCGAGGTCTTCGACGAAGCCTCCGACCTTCAGGTCTACGATGTCGAGAAGAACGAACTGCTGCTTTCGCCGCTTCTCAAGCAGGACTCCATCTACGAGACCTATCCCGTCTTCTCGGCCGACGGCCGCTCGCTCTATTTCTGTGCGGCCGAAGCACTCCCCCTCAACGGGAGGGGGCAGGGGGGAGGCTTAGACTCCATCCGCTATAACCTCTGCCGCATCGACTTCGACCCCGCTACTGGCACCTTCGGCAGTACCATTGACGTCATCGTCGATGCCGCAGCTCAGAAAAAGTCCATATCCTTTCCCCGTCCCTCCTACGACGGCCGCTTCCTGTGCTACACGCTCTCCGACTACGGCCAGTTCAGCATCTGGCACCACGAAGCCGACCTATGGATAATCCCCCTGCTGTCCCCCGAGGGTAACACAAGTGCCCAACAAGGTAATGAAGCCCCCTCGGGGGCCGTAGGGGGGGGCTTGGCTCGCCCGCTAACCCAAGCCAACTCCCCCGACACCGAGTCGTTCCACAACTGGAGCACCAACTCCCGCTGGCTCGTGCTGAGCTCCCGTCGCGACGACGGCCTCTATACGCGTCCCTACTTCTGTCACATCGATGCCAACAGCGACGCCACCAAGGCCTTCATGCTGCCGCAGCGCAATCCCCGTCGTTTCTATCGCGACCGTTTCCTGTCGTTCAACGTGCCCGACTTCATCACCGGCCCCACGCGCTTCGACAGCCGTCAGGCCAGTCGCGCCATCAACGACGAGTCGCGCAAGGATTTCGGCGTGCGTAAATCAATAGAACATTGAACGAATAACATATATTACGATTATCATTGCATACAGAAATTGATATATTGATTATAAAATAGATTATGAAACGACGTCTGTTTATTCTTTATTCATTATTCTTTAGCGTAGTGTACGCAATGGCGCAGACAAATCCCAAACCTGGCTATATCATTACAAATGCCGGTGATACGGTCAGGGGCGTTCTTGACTTCCGTACAAACCAGGTGCTGTCAAAAAAATGCGTGTTCCAAGCTAATGGAGAGAGCGAGAGCAAGACCTACAAGCCAGGTGAGATAGAGTGCTTTAGGTTCGACCATAACGGTAAATATTTCGTTACACGCCGGTTGAATATCTACGGCACCCCGGAATTATACTTTGCCGAGTTTATGGTTCAAGGTAAAATGAACCTCTACTGTGTTGCCGACAAATATGATGAATTTTTTTTCTTTGAGCGTGAGGATGGCGAAATGGAAAAGCTTACCAACAGGTCAACCAGGACGTCATCATCCCTTCAAGATGAAAATGAATATCTGCGGGAGAAGAAGGAACAATTCGGTAGAGTGAAGTACCTGCTGAAGGACTCATGGAAGGCAGCCGACGGCATAAATGAGTTAGACATGTCGAGGAAAAAGCTGGTAAACGTTGTTCGCAACTATCATAAAGATGTATGTACCGACGGCGGCTCGTGTATTGTGTATGAATACAAGGAGGCAGCCGACAAGGTGAGAACCCATTTCAAGGCATTCGCCGGCTATGCGTACTATTCGCATGAGCGGACCGACAATCAAAGTCTGTATTTAATTGACGAGAACTACTCTGGCAGCACATTTGAAATGGGTCTTGGCCTGGAGACCGATATTGATCGGGTAATGAAGGGTGGCAGTCTTGAGATAGGTCTTGCGTATTCACCCAAGGCAAGTTTTGAACATGATGTGATGGTTCGTGGTGGGTTTGAACCATCGCATACGATGTATGAAAAGAGCCGCCTGACTTTCACTTTGGGTATGGTAAAGCGCTTTGGTAAAGGGAAGATTGTTCCACTTGCCCGTGTAGGAGGATTCTATGTGTTCAATTATGAAAACAAGGAAACCAGGTACTATATGTCTAACAAGATTTTCGAACAGAAGTGGGGTGACACATCGCACGTCGGTATCTATCTCGGCGGTGGTGTCCAGATGGCGGTAGGCAAGCATTATGCCCGCCTTCATGCCGACTGGTACAAGTCATTGGAAGAGTCTGACAAAGGTAATATGATGAGATGGGGTCTTACCGCTGAGTTCGCGCTATAAAGAGACTTGTCTCTCGCTTATTTGAAAATCATGTTACAGACGTAGGTGATTTTGTCGATGCTGATGATACGCCTCTCGCCGTCGATACGGATGAATACGGTACAAGGAGCCGAGGACACAACGAAAAAAATGAGGGGAAAGTTTGGAAGTTTCACCAAAACTTCGTACCTTTGTTGCCGTAAACAAACATAATATACTATAGCAGACGTGACCAAGGAACGCTACATCAATCCCTATACTGACTTTGGCTTTAAAAAGCTTTTCGGTACGGAGATGAACAAGGACTTGCTGATCAGTTTCCTGAATTCCGTGCTCTCAAACACAGAACAGGAGATAGAGGACGTGCAATATCTGAACAGCGAGAACCTGGGTGACAGCTACGGCGACCGTCGCTCAGTGTTCGATGTCTATTGCAAGACCACGACGGGCGGCCGTTTCATCGTGGAGATGCAAAAGGCCGAACAGGCCTACTTTAAGGACCGCAGCTTGTACTACTCGACGTTTGCTATCCGCGAGCAGGCAGTGAAAGGGCAGAAGTGGGACTACCGTTTGGACAATGTCTACACGGTAGGCGTGTTGAACTTCATGTTCCCTAATGACGAATATCCTGCCGACAAGTACCGCCATGAGATTAAACTGAAGGACGTGGAAGACAATCATGTATTCTACGACAAGCTGACATTCGTCTACCTCGAAATGCCGAAGTTCAACAAGATGGAGGACGAGTTGGTAACGATGTTCGACAAGTGGATGTTCGTTCTGCGTAATCTGTCGCGTCTGCTCGACCGTCCGAAGGCCTTGCAGGATTGTATTTTCGGGAAGTTGTTCCAACAGGCGGAGATTGCTCAGTATAGCGAAGAGGAGCGTCGGCAGTATGAGGCCAGCCAGAAGGAATACTGGGACTATACCAGCACGATGGACACCGCTTACATGAAAGGTGAGAAGAAGGGGATTGAGAAGGGGCGTGCAGAAGAAAAACTATCTATGGCGCGCCGAATGAAAACTGACGGAGTTCCTATTGAAGCAATAGCAAAATATACAGGATTGACTATTGGCGAAATCAACGTGCTATAATTACGCCTAACCTATTGTGTTATAGCTTCTTCTTTAACGCCACTTTCTGGCTATACGCATTGCCTACTTGCATATGCATAGTCTAACAAGATAATGACGTAAGATGACGTAAGATGCCACGACAATCTTCTAAATAAATTGGATAGAAATGATGATATGTCCAAATATTGTTGTACCTTTGCAGGCTGTTTGAAACAATATTTATTTTTATGAAGAAATTGTTACTTTTTGTGGCCATGCTGTTGGCTGTTGGCAGCAGTAGGGCAGACGGTGTTTTTAAGGTGAATGGTGAGAACATCCAGAAAACTCCCACCCTTATTACTTTGGACTATTCACGGGCAGGCTACATTCAGGTTCAGTTTAGCGACAGCTCTGTGGTCAGTTACAACATGAATCTTGTTGAGTTTTATCCCAACGAAGTGAATGCTATCCAGAATACCATGAAGGAAGGGGCTTTCTTTCACGTCAAGGGACATGTCCGTGACATTCTCCACTTGGAAGGTATTACTCCTGGAGCAGAGATTGGCATTTATGCAGCTAACGGATCCCAGAAGTATCTTGGCAAGGCGGATGGTAAGAATACGTCTGTCGACGTGTCGCGTCTGAGCCGGGGGGTCTATCTCCTGCGTGTAGGTCGTCAGGCTGTAAAGTTTATCAAGGAATAAAGGGGAGGACACTATCATGAAGAAACTTTTATTGGCATTGTTTACCTTTGTTGCATTGAGTGTCAGCGCACAGCTTCCGCAGCAGGAGGACACCCTGCGTATCACTACCACGTATGGCCAGCAGTATAATTATCTCTTTGGCAATGTGAAGAGTCTTGAATTCCTGGACAACTCGAAAGTGTTCATCAACTTCTATGACAATTCGTTTGCCGGCTTCCCGTGGAGTGATGTGAAGTCTATACGTTTCCATAACCGTTACAGCAATCCCGACGTATTGTTGAAAGCTCAGGAATCGGGTGCCTACGAGGGACTGTATGCTGCTACATATAATCCTTTTGCCCTTTTGTATATGGTATCCTGTATCACCAGTGACGAGATGCTGGCTGGCGGTGGCCTTCAAGACTATATGTTTCATGGAACCGACCTGCTGGTTCCTGGCAATTACCCCAAAGACGAAGTATGGAAAGTCTATTACAAGACCATTGCTGATGTCAACAACGCGATTGCCCAACTCGACTACATGCCTGCCGAAGTCAGGAAAAGCGACATTGACCACGCCCGAGGTGAAGCATTATTCCTGAGAGCGTTCTACTATTCGCAGCTGGCATCCATCTTTGGTCCCGTTCCCGTGGTCATCAATGGCACTTGGGAAGAGAAGATGTCTACAGCCACAGCTGAAGCAAACTGGGGACAGATACTGCTTGACCTGAAGAACGCCATTAGCCTGATGGAGGGTTATTCACCGACGCTGACCGTCGACGACAGCCGTGTGGGTAAGTATGCTGCCGAGGCGCTGCTGGCTCGCTCATTCCTGTTCTATACCGGTTTCTATCAAGGCGTTCATGATATTGCTGCCAACGATGCCAGTGTTAAACTGCCCGACGGTTCAGTGCTGACAAAGAACGACGTGATAGCCTACATCAACGACTGTGTAATGAATTCCGGCTTCACCCTGGTGAAGGACTTCCGTAACCTGTGGCCTTACACCAATCGTCTGACGGTCGAAGACTACAGCTATACCAAGGGACAGGGATTGAGATGGGTTGAGGACGACGGCGCCGTGAATCCGGAGGTTCTTTTTAAGATAAAGTACAACAAGAACGCCTCATGGAATTCAAACACGACTATTGGTTATGCCAACCGCGTCGCACTCTATATGGGTATGCGTCTTAACCAGGATTACGGTAGCACCTTTCCCTTCGGTTATGGATATGGCGTAGGACCAGTCTCTTCTGCTTTCTATAGTGACTGGGCAGAGGCAGAGCCTAACGATATGCGCCGCGATGCCTCGATTCAGGATGTCAGCGAATGGCCGGACTACAGGATAGGGGCACAGAAAGACGGAGTCCAAGCGACGCAGTATCACGAGAAGAAGAACTCGCCCGTCACCTGTAAGATGAGCGAATACAGTTATTCGCCAAACTTTGAATCTGTGATGTATGACTTTTACGGCGACCTCCAAATGGGCAATATTCACCCGCTCAACATTATCCGCTTTGCCGACGTGCTGCTGATGCAGAGCGAGCTGACGGGTACTGTAGATGGTATCAATAAGGTACGCGAGCGTGCGGGACTTCCGGCACTGACGACCTACAGTCTGGCTGCCCTGCAGAACGAGCGTCGCTGGGAGCTGGCCTTCGAAGGCGTGCGCTGGAACGACATGCGCCGCTGGGGTGACGACTATTGTAAGACGGCACTCGATAAGCAGATGGATTCAGAGATTTACAACGGGGGCATCAAGACCACCAATCCCCGGGGAATATCGGAGTACGACACCAATCCTACGACCTATTCCCAGCGTTATGACGCCAATCACGGATTCTTTGCCGTGCCCACGATTATGGCGATGGAAGGCGGGGCTGCCATTGATGCCATGCAGGGTAGTTGGACCTATCAGGACGATGAACTCATGCTTGACTGTATCGAGATTATCAACGACAAGGTCATAAGATATGATGGTGACAACCAGCAAGTGGCAGAGGGCACGCTGACAATAACGAAGACCGACGATTACGCAAACCGTATCTGCAAAGTGACCTTCACTGACGGCTCGATGCTGCCTGTAAGCAAGAAGGGGGAGGACAATGACGGCACCCTGCAATACGACCTGACCAGCCTCGATGGGAGCACGATGACGTTGACAAGCAGCAAGGGTACGCTGACCCTGCGCCGTCCCGTCTATGAAGAGCAAATGCTGAGAGCTGTTGCCGGTGTGCAATGGACATGGGCAGTCTTTAATAGCCGTGACTATAATTCAGGTAACTATGTTACGGTTGGCTCCTACGGCCTTACCGGTTGGAACTCAGAACTGACACCCAACGGTGGCATCCCCGTTACTTATGGCCGGCATTATGAGAGTGTTACGGACGATAACCTGCAAGCCTATCTGAGCAGCAAGGGCATCGACGTGACCAGTGGCGAGGCAGCCCCCTTTGCCTATATGACCATCAGCATGAAGGACAAGAAAATCAGAAAGTATACACCTGACGGCACCTTGATTAGTGAGAAGGCTTTTTCAGCAAAGTTGAACGGTGGAGAGATTACCATCACGACAGAACCTGATGCAACGCCGATTCCCTATCTGTACAATGATACCAACCAGAAAGAAACGAGTTTTATCGTCAGGAGTAATCCTGTACAAGCCCAGTTTACCTCTGCCTATACGGGCGATCCCGGTCTTGTGCTTACCAGTGTGACTGAGGTAAACCGTACACAGACCTACTGGATGTTTGGCCGTCGCGGACTGACAAGCGAGGAGCTGGATTCGAAACTCACCATTACACAGCAGGATATGGGTGGTAATGTCGTTAGTAACGGCCGCTTCCTGAAGGTGTCGCTTGATCTTCCGTATAACTATCTGCCCTTCCTCACCTGTGAATTCGAAGACGGGACAAAGGTTCCTGAATCCGAAACCGGCGTCTATCTGATAAAAGGTAAAACGGGTGAGACGCTGACCAAGAAGCTGCATTTCCGCTTCATGAACTGTAATCAGACGGAGGCCGTCGCAGACCGCGAAGTCACGGTCGTTGTAAATGACATCCAGAAGACCTGGATTTATGGCGAGAATCCCGAGTGGCAACCGCCGTTTACCGTAAGTGCCTGGGATGCTGCAGCATTGCGTTTCAGCGATTTTGAAGGTATGTATCTCCCTTACCTTCCTGATGAGTTCTATTTTGGGCACAAGACGCTTATCATCGACGTTTCCGAGGCCAGCGACGATTGCGTCGCCCGTGTGATGAACGGCTGGTGGAGTGCTGTCTATGAGGACAACATCCAGATTACTTCCGGCATGAAATGGGAGGTCCAGATTACTGAAGATATGGCTAACGATTGTGCCAGAGGTGCTGGCGGTAAAGATCTTAACCTCTTGCTTACCAGTGGAAGCTGCACCATCAGGTCTGTTTATATTGAGGAATAATCCTTCGTAGGAGATTATTCCTACGGCTATGTGCGTGTCACATATTTATAAGAAAATGGCGTGCTACCCCGATTGGCAGCACGCCATTTGTCCTTTATGCCTTATTTCTTGCTCCTGTAGAATTTCTCGAGTGTACGGTAGGCGTTCTCCTTCTCCGGGGAGGCGACTTCCTTTGATTCTACGTCAATCTTCATCACGGGGGCGGCATCGAGATTCTCCTTCGTGATGGCCGTCCACTGGGGAAGACCCTTACCATTAGGATTGCCCGTCTTGCAGAAGTTGGCGTAGTAGGTCAAGAACAGCTTCGAGATGGCATAGTCTTCCTCCTGCCAGTCGTAGAACTCGTTGGTGTCGAGGGTGCCCATAGCATACTCGATGTCGGCGGAGTGGACGGCACCGGGAGCAATCGCAGGCTGCTGGGCCTCGGCCTTTTTCTCCTCGGCTGTCTTCTCACGCACGCCGCCAGCCAGTGCAGCCGTCTTGTCGCCCATCTTCTCGGAGACTTGTGGACGTGGGTGCATATAGTGGTAGCGGTATACGGGCAGGCCAGATTTGGCGTGGTAGTCGCAGACCTTCCATGTGGGGAAACCGGTGAAAAGGTCGGAGGCGAGGTCGAAGCCATTCTGGCTGACCACGTCCTCATCGGTCGTGATGCCGTATGCCTCAAAGATTTCGTCGGTCATGTCGCCAAACTGCGCCTTCATGGCGCTTTTGTAGTTCTGCAGGGTGGGGGCCTGACCGCGCAGCATCTGCATGGGTGTTCCTTCTAAGGAGTTCCAGCCCGCGAGCAGCGGCACTTGGGCCTGCTCGCCACGCTCGAACACGGCGTCGGCACTCTCTGTCATAAAGTAGCCATCGAGTACCACGTTGGCCATGCCTCTCGGAGGCAGCATCTTCTGTAGCGAGTCGGCGTTTATGGCCATCGCATCGGCCAGACTGGCAATGCCAGCCTGCTTCAGCAGTTCGGCTCCGGCAGCGTCGGCATCGGCCTGTGCTGTTGGCAGATAGGGTAGCACCTCTGCACCCGACGAGAGCATGGCGCCGGCAATCAAATCCTTGGAGAGTGGCGAGCACATCAGCAGCGAAACTGAGAACGAACCTGCCGACTCGCCGACGATGGTGATACGGTCAGGATTGCCGCCGAAGGCCGCGATGTTCTCCTTCACCCACTTGATGGCAGCCACCTGGTCGAGGAAGCCGTAGTTGCCACTGCCCTTGTAGTCGGAGGCTGCCGTGAGTTCGGGATGTGCGAAGAAACCGAACACGCCCTCGCGGTAGTTGGCCGTGACGCCGATGACGCCCTCTTTGGCAATGGCGGAGCCGTCGTAGCGGGGCTCGCTGCCCGAACCTGCCATCAGTCCGCCGCCGTTGAAATAGATCAGCACGGGCAGTGCGTCGGCCGTTGTCTTTGCCGTCGTCCAGATGTTCAGGTAGAGACAGTCCTCGCTGCGGCCAGGGCCACGGAACTGCATGTCGCCGAAGATGTTGGGCTGCATGGGGTCGTTGCTGAACGTCTTGGCCTCACGCACGCCCTCCCAGGCCTGTAAGGGCTGTGGCGCCTTCCAGCGGAGTTCGCCTACCGGAGCCTGTGCGAACGGCACGCCGAGGAACTTCATCACGCCGTCCTCCTCGAAGCCCTCAAGTAAGCCATACTGGGTTTTTACCTGCAGAGTAACATCCTCTGCCTTCTGTGTGCAAGCGCTGAAGCAGCACAATGCTGCCATAGCCGCCATTAAAATGGTCTTTTTCATTGTCGTTATGTCGTTGTTTCCGTTGTTCCGTTGTTTTGTTGTTTCGGTATTTCGTTATGTCGGGATTATCTGCGTAGCAGATTCATCTGGACTTGTGGCTTCATCACGTCATTGACCTTGGTCTGCTGAGCCTTGGCGTTAGCGGTGAGGGTAGCCTTGATGTCCTGCGACGAGGCACCCACGAGGAACTGGTATTCGCCCTCGGCCACTACCCATGCGGAGGCGGCCTCGTCGAACGATGCCAGGTCGGCAGCCTTTACGGTCATGGTAACAGTCTCGCTCTCGCCGGCCTTCAAGGCCTTGGTCTTGGCAAATGCCTTCAGCTCCTTGGCGGGCTTGTTAGCAGCCTTGTTGTCGGGAGCAGAGATGTAGAGTTCAACAACTTCCTTGCCCTCGCGCTCACCTGTATTCTTAATGGTCACGCTGACCTCGTAGCTGTCGCCCTTCTCGGCAATCTTGGCATCGCTATATTCGAAGGTGGTGTAGCTCAGTCCGTAGCCGAAGGGATAGCTCACGGGCACGTCGAAGGAGTCGAAGTAGCGGTAGCCCACGTAGATGTCCTCCTCGTAGTCGGTAAAGTCGACGTTCTTCACGTTGCCCCTCTCGCCTGTGTTCATAAAGTCGACGCGGGCCGTCTGGTCAACTGGGAAGTTCTTCGATGAGTAGGCGTCGCTGAACTTCACGGGCCAGGTCATGGTGAACTTGCCCGAAGGCGACTGACGGCCGCTGAGAACGTCGACCACGCTGTTGCCGCCCTCCTGACCGGCCTGCCAGGCACAGAGAATGGCATCGGGCAGATCCTTCCACGAAGCAGTCTCGATGACGCCGCCGATGTTCAGCAGCACCACCACCTGCTTGCCCGCCTTGTGGTAGACGTCGCACACCTGCTGGAGCAGCTGACGCTCGGAGGCGCTGAGGTTGAAGTCGGACGACTTGCGGTCGAGGAACTCACCGGAGATGCGGCCGAGTGTGATGACGGCGATGTCGGCCGTCTCTGCCTGCTTTGCCAGCACGTCGGCTGTAAAACTCATTTCAGCGGGCAGTCCGGCAGGCATGAAGCGCATCATCATGGCTCGCTCCTTGTCGGTCTTCTCAATCTCGGCAATCTCTGCCTCGCGGGCCTTGCGATAGTCGTTCCAGTAGGTTTCGTAGGCCGTCTTAAGCTCGTCACTGACGGTATAGCCGCCGTTCTTCAGACCGTCGAGCAGTGATACGACGTAGGCGTGGTTGACGTTGCCAGAGCCAGTGCCGCCGGCTATGAAGTCGTAGGAGGTGTTGCCATATAGGGCCACGTTTTTGATGCTTGCGGCAAACGGGAGAGTCTGGCTGTTCTTCATGAGCACCATACCCTCGGCGGCTGACTGGCGAGTGACGGCAGCGTGAGCCTCGAGGTCGGGCTTGTTCGAGTACTGATAGCCCTGATAGCGTGGCGTCTTCTCCACAAGGTTCAGAATGCGCTGAACGCTGCGGTCAAGATCGGCCTCGGCGAGCTTGCCACTCTTCACGCCGGCCACGATGGAGTCAAACTGCTCGTCCTTACCCGGCTGCAGCATGTCGTTGCCTGCCCACATTTGCACGGCGCCGTCCTTGCCACCGAACCAGTCGGTCATCACCGTTCCCTCGTAGCCCCACTCGTCGCGGAGGATAGTCTGCACCAGATCCTTGCTCTCTGAGGTGTAGACACCGTTTATATAATTATAGGAGGTCATCACCGTCCAGGGCTTGCTCTCCTTGATGGCAATCTCGAAGCCCTTCAGGTAGATTTCGTGAAGGGCGCGCTGCGACATGCGGGCGTCGTTCTTCATACGGTTGGTCTCCTGGTTGTTGGCAGCGAAGTGCTTGATGCTCGTGCCGACGTCGTTCTTCTGGACGCCAGTGATATAGGCAGCAGCCGTCTTGCCTGCCACAACGGGGTCCTCGGAATAGTATTCGAAGTTGCGGCCGCAGAGCGGATTGCGCATGATGTTGAGTGCCGGAGCCAGCAGCACGTCGGCGCCATACTCCTTCACCTCTTCACCAATGGCCTGGCCCACCTGCTCAATGAGCTGCGTGTTCCAAGTCGAGGCCAGCAGCGTGCCGATGGGGAAGTGGGTGCAGTAATAGGTAGCTGAGTCGCCTTCGCGGGTGGCATCGATGCGCAGTCCGGCAGGGCCGTCGGCCAGTACGATGGCTGGGATTCCGAGCGAGTCGAGAGGGTAGGTGGTGCCGGCGGCACCGGGAACAAGATTGCGTGTGGCGCCAATCACGGCGGCATTGCCTGAGAATCCAGCCATACCAGTACCAATCACGAAGTGGGCCTTGTCTTCGAGCGAGAGCTTAATCATCACTTCTTCCTGGTCGATGGTGTTCTTGGTTACTTTGTCAGATGTCGTACAGCCGATGGCAAGGGCTGCAACAGCGAATAAAGCTACTTTCTTCATAGTCTTTTTAGCGTTTTAGTTATTGGATGCTGCAAAGTTACACATTTATTCTGATATGGCAAAGTTTTTGGCGAAGTTACAAACAAAAAAACTTCTGAAACATATTGAGGGTATCCTTGTGGAATATCTTTTATAATTTTGCAGCGGAAATTACTAACAAACATCAAAAGCAACGTACAGTTATGAACAAAACCTTGAAAACCTTGATGGCAGCAGCCCTCCTGTTGGCGCTGCCGTGTGGCGTGTCCGCCCAGAAGAAGGCTGCCGCCAAAAAGAAAGACAAGACCGAGCAGAAGGCTCAGCCTGATCCTAACTTCTACATCTTCCTCTGTTTCGGACAGTCGAACATGGAGGGCAATGCCCGTCCTGAGGCCGTCGATTATGCCAGCCCCGGTCCTCGCTTCCTCTTGATGCCAGCCGTGGACTATGCAGAGCCAAGGAATGGCCGCGTTTCTGAAAGTGACAATATTTGGAAAACCCGTAAGATGGGCGAGTGGTGCGAGGCTTCGGCTCCTCTGTGCCGTCAAAATACTGGTCTGACCCCCGCCGACTGGTTCGGTCGTACCCTCGTGGCCTCGCTGCCCGAAAACATCAAAATCGGTGTTATCCACGTGGCTATCGGCGGTATCGACATCAAGGGCTTCCTGCCCGACAGCATCAAGGACTACGCCGAAAAGAAGGCACCAGGCTGGATGAAGGGTATGCTGGCCGCCTACGACAACAACCCCTATGAGCGTTTGGTCACGCTGGCCAAGAAGGCCCAGAAGGACGGTGTTATCAAGGGCATCCTCATGCACCAGGGCGAGACCAACACCGGCGACCCGAAGTGGGCTGGTATGGTGAAGCAGGTCTATGAGAACCTCTGCGGCGACCTGCAGCTGAAGCCCGAGGAGGTGAACCTCTACGTGGGTAACATCGTTCAGGCCGACGGCAAGGGCGTCTGCATCGGCTGCAAGAAGCAGATTGACGAGCTGCCGCAGACCATTCATACCTCGCAGGTCATCTCCAGCGACAACTGCTCCAACGGTCCCGACCGTCTGCACTTCGATGCTGCCGGCTATCGTGAGCTGGGTTGCCGCTATGGCGAGGCTGTGGCCCGTCATCTCGGCTACGAGCCCAAGCGCCCGGCCAATCTGCCTGTGGCCATCAAGAAGATTAACGTGCCTGCCGATGCCGTTACAGGCGAGAACACCATTCCCGGCAATGAGTTCCCGAAGGTCGACTCTCAGCGTCGCGCCTACTTCCGCATCCAGGCTCCGCAGGCCAAGAAGATCGTCGTCGACATCTGCAACAAGAAGTACGACATGGAGCCTCAGGGTAATGGCATCTTCATGGCCGTTACCGATCCCCTGCCCGTGGGTTTCCACTACTATTTCATGAACATCGACGGCGTGAACTTCATCGACCCGGCCTCAGAGACGTTCTTCGGCACCAACCGTGAGGCCGGTGGTCTCGAGGTTCCCGAGGGGCCTGAGGGTGACTACTACCGTCCGCAACTGGGCGTGCCTGCCGGCAGCGTGCGCAGCATCCACTACTACAGCAACGAACAGAAGAAGTGGCGCCACGCCATGGTCTACACCCCTGCCGAGTACGACCAGAAGCAGGGCTTCAAGAAGCGCTATCCCGTGCTCTACCTGCAGCATGGCATGGGCGAGGGCGAGACCAGCTGGACCCTGCAGGGCCGTATGCAGCACATCATGGACAACG
>JAEEGF011025673.1_pt1 | contig 15257 bp, 15 predicted proteins | sample 9134171 | NCBI WGS metagenome assembly JAEEGF01 (sample SAMN16246542, study PRJNA631951) | gut metagenome | biome: gut microbiome; feature: rumen; material: AP-attached | host: Bos | place: Iran: Karaj | collected 2018-10 | reverse complement strand
AAATAATCTGGACAAAACCTTTATGGAACTTGTTTTTTCCTTTGCTGATGCCAAAGGACTTACTGATGTTGAGGTTCAAAAGAAGGCGAATCTTGATAGGAAGGCATTTTCTAAGCTGAAATGTGGAACTACAAAGAATCCTAGTAAATCCACAGCTCTTGCTTTAGCAGTAGCTCTTGAGTTGGATTTAGATGATACGAAGGATCTTCTTTCAAGAGCAGGACTGGCATTATCACCTTGCAGTAAGCAGGATGTTATAGTGCAGTACTTTATCGAGAAGAAAGCTTTTGACATATATGAAATCAATCTAGCTCTATTTGAACATGGAGAACAACTGCTTGGGACACAAGTCTAGTAAATGTCGCCTGACAAGTGACCGGCATAAATGCATATTGAGATATGATTACCTCAGAAACAAGCAAATAAGCTAATTACGGAGGTAATTTTTATGAGAGAAAACTTAACAGAAATCGTATTTATTCTTGACCGAAGTGGCTCTATGAGCGGACTTGAATCTGATACTATTGGTGGATTTAATTCCTTGATAGCTAAGCAGCAGAAAGAAGAAGGAGAGGCTATTGTTTCCACCGTTCTTTTTGATGATGAAACAGATGTGATTCATGACAGAGTAGCTATTGGTGAAGTAAAGAAGCTTACAGAAGAAGATTATTATGTTCGCGGCTGCACTGCACTTTTGGATGCGGTAGGTGGAGCAATTCATCATATCGGTAATGTTCATAAGTATGCAAGAGAAGAGGATAGACCGGCAAAGACCTTGTTTGTTATTACAACAGATGGTTTGGAAAATGCAAGTAGACACTATTCTTTCAAGGATGTTAAGCGACTAATCAAGCGTCAGCAAGAAAAGTATAACTGGGAATTCATTTTCCTTGGAGCCAATATTGATGCTATAGAAGTTGCAGGAAATATGGGCATTAGTAAAGACAGAGCAGCAAATTATAATTGTGATGAACTAGGAACAGCCCTTAATTATCAGGTTCTTGAAGCTGCCGTAACACGAGTAAGAAAATGTAAAGCCGCAGATATGGCTATGACATTTGCAGGTGGCGCATGGAAAGCAGACATTGATCGTGATTACGAGAAGCGTGGGAAGAAGAACAGAAGGAGGGCAAAATAATGATTGGTGGAATTATTGGAGATATTGTCGGCAGTCCTTATGAATTTGATCGCGGTGAGAAGATAAAGGATTTTGGCCCATTATTCATAGATGAATCCGAATATACAGATGATTCTGTTATGACAATTGCCGTAGCAGATGGCCTTATGAAGGCAGGTCTTATGAAAGCTGATCTTATGAAAGCTGGCCATATGAAAGCTGGTCTGAATTGCGATAATGAAACAATTAGGCGTGAAGTAATAAAGGCAATGAAGACCTGGGGGCGTAAGTATCCAGGAGCTGGATATGGAGGCAGATTTATTAGGTGGTTACAGCATGATGACGAAAACCCATATGGAAGCTGGGGCAACGGATCGGCTATGCGTGTATCTTCTGTTGGATGGCTTTATGATACCCTTGAACGTACTAGAGAGGTCGCAAGAATTACGGCAGAAGTAACTCATAATCATCCCGAAGGAATAAAAGGCGCCGAAGCTACAGCATCAGCAATTTTCCTAGCTCGTACAGGAAAATCAAAGGATGAGATTAGAAAGTATATTGTGGATGAGTTTGGATACGATTTATCAAGAACACTTGATGAGATCCGTCCTGCATATCGCCATGTAGAGAGCTGTCAGGAAACAGTTCCTGAAGCTATCACAGCCTTCTTGGAAGGAACTGATTTTGAGGACGTAGTTCGATGCGCAGTATCTCTCGGTGGAGATTGTGATACGTTAACTTGTATCGCAGCTGGAATTGCAGAAGCGTTCTATGGTGTTCCGGATAATTATAAAGAGGAAGCGCTATCTAGGATTGAACCGGATATGCGGGAGGTGTATGAGCAATTTTCAAAGGTACGTATTTCATAATCAATAGAATGATAATACAAAAATATAGAAATGAGGGATTAGATAATGTCAGAGATTACATCAACAAATAGTAATGAATTGTCATTTGAAAAAAATGATATTTCTACACTGACTGAAAAATTATTGCTGGATGTTAGGACGAAGGAGATTCCAAAGAATAGAAGTATTTCTATGCCTATAGCTGAACTTTCTACTTTGGGTGCTGGAGTATCATCTCTTATTCCAGTGCTGAATACCGTTACTCAAACAACTACAATGAATGTTAGTGGTTTGTATCAGCTTGCTAATGCAAGTGTTGGCGATACTCTTAAGATTGCAAAAAATGGTAATTTTTGGGGTGCATTTAAAACAGCAGAAGGTGGTTCTAAGTTTGCACAGCTTAAAGCAGCAGATCCAGTTTCAGCAACTAGCACTATAGCTAGGAATGCGAATCCTGCTATGCTTATGATGTCAGTAGCTCTTTTTTCTATAGAAAAAGAACTTGGTAATATTGCAGACATGGAAAAACAAATATTATCATTTTTGCAAATAGAGAAGGAATCTGAAATTGAAGCAGATGTAGTAACGCTAAATGAGATTATCCAAAAGTATAAGTATAATTGGGATAATGACCATTATATAGCTAGCAATCATAAGATGGTTCTAGATATAAAAAGAACATCAAGGAAAAATATGATTTCTTTTCAAAAAAGTGTTTCAGATGCTTTGAAGTCTAAAAAATTAGTGGTTGCCCAAGGACAGGTAAATAATACATTGAATGAATTACGAAAAAAGTTTAAGTATTATAGGCTTTCCTTATATTCATTCTCATTAGCATCGTTGGTAGAGATTATGCTGAGTGGAAATTTTAAGGAGGAGAATATTCAGGCAGCAATCAATGAGATAAGGAAAAATTCTGATGAGTATCGCAATTGCTTTAGTGAATGTTCATTGTTCTTGGAAAAACTTTCAAATGGTTCTATTGAATCAAATGTGCTAAAAGGACTTGGAACGGCAAGTAATGCTATGGGTAAGCTTATTGGAAGAATTCCTAAGATAAAAGAAGGACCAGTTGATGAATTTCTTCAAGATGCAGGTGGAAAGCTTAAATCTAATGCATCAGGCATAAGCAAGGAAGTAATTGAATCATTTGCAGAGGTAAGTAATCCTAATACGGGAGTGTTTATGCAAAAGATGGAAGATATGATTCAGATTTATGATAAGACTACAGAAATATGTTTTGATAAAGATAACGTATATTTGATAGCCGGATAGTTAAAAGCAAAAGTTAGAAATTCCATATCAGCTTGTAACGGAGAAATTGCACTATTACTTAATTTGTTTTGTTGAGGATGTAAAAAGTGTTTTGTAATAATAGAACACAGGAGAGGTCGGGAGTGACTAATCCTGTGTTTTTTAACTTACACACTTTACGTAACTAAACATGGAGAAAAATAAGTCTATTTGGAATAAATCTCCATAAATGCGGAGATTTCTTTGAATTGGCAAAGGTATTGTGTTATAATACAAGATAACTATTATTACAGGTGAACAGGAGTACACATGAGCGTAATAAGTTATAACAATCTTTTTAAACTATTAATAGACAAAGGAATAAAGAAAACAGAGTTGGCTCAAATGGCAGGCATTAGTCAAACGACATTAGCTAAGCTTTCGAAAAATCAATATGTATCCATGGATGTATTAGTTAGGATTTGTGATTGCTTGGGATGTTCTTTTGATGCGATAGTTGAGATTGTACGTATTGAAAAAATAGAAAATGAGAGCGGAGGAGAAACTCGTGAAGAGTAAAATTTGATGTTATTCTTATGAAACCTCCTTATGTGGACATGAAGATAAGAGTATTCAGGGATATTTCCCAGATAACGGATATATTAGGAATTGATTTAGAGGAAGTAGATTTAAATACAAATTGATGGAGGATGCATATGAGCGAATATTATGAACCCCCATTTACGATGACAGGGGAAATAACAAATTTAATAGTAGAGATAGGCGAACTCGTTGGCTCTATTTCTACATATGAAGCGATGAATCCAAACCCTATTTTAAGACGAGAGAGTAGAATAAAAACTATTCATTCGTCCCTTGCAATTGAGCAGAATACACTGACATTAGAACAGGTAACGGATATTATCAATGGTAAAAGAGTACTTGGCCCACCACAGGATATTCACGAAGTAAAGAATGCTTATGAGGCTTATGAAAGAATATCTGCATTGGATCCTTATAGCGTAAAGAATCTTTTGCTAGCACATAAGATGATGATGGAGGGATTAGTAAAAGAAGCAGGTACATTTCGTAGTGGTAATGTAGGTATTTATGCTGGAACGGAGTTAATTCATGCTGGTGCGCCAGCTAAGTATGTACCTGATTTGATTCAACAGCTATTTAGGTGGCTTAAGGAATCAAAATTTCATCCGTTGGTTAAGTCCTGCATTTTTCATTATGAATTTGAGTTTATTCATCCTTTTCAGGATGGCAATGGTAGAATAGGTAGATTATGGCAGTCTTTAATCTTACAAAAATGGAAAGATATATTTGCATGGTTACCGGTTGAGACACTTGTTTATGAGAATCAGCAGGCATATTACGATGTACTTGGATATGCAGATAATCAAGGTGAATCTACTGAGTTTGTTGAATTTATGCTTGGTATGATTCGTGATGCCTTGCAAGAAATCAGTAAGGCGCAAAATGAACATGATGTCGTAATAAATGTCGCAAAAAATGTCGTAACAAATGAAGATAAAGTGATTTCTTTGTTGAGACAAGATAATAGACTTTCAGCTAATATGTTGGCGAATTCGTTAGGAATTACACAACGTCAGGCACAAAGAATTCTTTCTAAATTGAAAGATGAAGGAAAGTTATTACGACATGGGGCAAATAAAAACGGTTACTGGGAAGTGATCGATTAAAAAGGAGCGGCGTATGAGACATAAATCTACAGAGCTTATGGGTACAATTAAGGCATTTGTAGAGGAATACTACAAGAATTATCGCCACTCACCGTCTATAACGTAGATTGCTGATGCGGTCGGTATTGCCAGAGGAACTGCATATAAGTACCTGGTAGCCATGAATGAGAATACGCTGAAGCGCTATTTTGTAGACAAAGAGAATTAGACTTCATCCTGAGAACAAGACCATGAAAGACATCGTTGTTTCGGACTGTAAGATTCAGGGTGTAGCTGTTAAGGTCATTAAAGGCCTGTACTGATGAGTGTAAGAAATACGAGGAGGTACTATGTATCCAACAAGAGACGAGGCTGAACAGCTTCTTAAAGAAGCAGAAAAACTAAATCCAGGACCATGGGGAGACCATAGTAGAACAGTGGCTCATTGTGCTCAATGTATTGCAGAAAAGAGCGGATTGAATTCAGATAAGGCGTATGTGGTCGGTCTATTGCATGATATCGGAAGAAGGTTTGGAAAACGCCATCTGGGACATGTTTCTGACGGATATTCATATATGATGTCACTAGGATATGATGAGGTTGCCAGAGTTTGTCTAACTCACTCGTTCAATAGGAAATCTATTGATGCATATGTGGGTAATTTCGATACAACCGAAGAAGAAACAGAGCTTATAAAGACCGAGTTAGTTAATACCGATTTTGATGAATATGATAAGTTGATTCAACTTTGTGATTCTATTGGTGGTGCTGAAGGCGTCATGGACATCATTGATAGAATGAATGATGTGAAAAGTCGCTATGGTTATTATGATCCAGAAAAATGGGATACCAATTTAGAATTAAAAAATTACTTTGAACAATTGATGGGGCAGGATGTTTATTCTGCTGTTGGTAAAGACAACTACAAACCTAAGGTTTAATATAAATAATAAAGAGTTGTATCTTAGGAGACCATATGATAATGATCATCCGTCATTTATTTGTTATGTAGAAGCTGTAAACGAAGTTTACAATAAAGTAAGATGTGGTGTTTTGCAGTATGGGAATGGCTGGACAAATCTTGCATCGATGAGTTATCATCACATCAATTATCATGTACCAACCAGACTGCGATTCAGCTGCATCTCATTGGATAGAGCGCGACAAAGACTCTGTTCACATGGAGGCAGCAGATTTAAAAGAAAGGATCGAAAGCTTCATCGGTGCGCATAATACTTGTATGGTTTCGGAAGCAGGCAGCATTTGGAGGTTATATGGTAGATAAGGTAAGAGAATCATTAAAAAGAATAAATCATCGCTTATTTATAGCGTTACTATTTATGGGACTTTGCCCAACAGTGTACACTACACTTCGGACATTTTTCCTAGGAACACTTCCGGGAGAATGGTCGTATTCGATTGCTGGGCAGTTGTCATGGATTAATCTGATATACGAAGTGATTAATGAGGCAATCATATTGCCGCTTTACTTTTTTATGGGAAGTGCATTAACGGATAAGAAGGCTTTTGCTAATAGAATTAGAAGTGGTTTATTAGTTTCATTTGGAGTATATGCTGTTTGTTCAGTGCTTGTTGCTACATTTATCAATCCATTACTTCAGTTTATGGCGGTATCTACAGATATCATTGAGGAGTCGGCGGCCTACATAAGAATAGAGTGCGTGGCAAATGTATTTGGTATATTATACAGCTTTCTACTGGTAGCACTGGTATCTATTGGAAAGGATAAAATGGTATATATAATGACGGGAGCTAAATTGGTAATGTGTATCATTCTTGATACGATGTTGGTTTCTAATCTTCCAGTATCAATGAAGCTTGGAGTTAATGGCATTGGCATTTCAAATTGTATTTCTAACCTGTTGCTGTTTGTTATTGCATTTGCATTGATTCAGAGTTGTGGATATCCGTTGTGGTCCAAGGAAAGATTATCATTTGATTGGATGAAAGATTTCTTCAAGATTGGTGGAATCTCTGGTTTAGAATCATTTGTGAGAAATGTTGCTTATATGCTGATGGTTTCCCGAATGGTAAACATGGTTGGAGAGCAAGGGACATATTGGGTTGCCAATAACTTTATCTGGGGATGGCTTTTGCTACCGATTACTCAGCTGGCTGAACTTATCAAACAGGAAACAGCTAAAGGTGAGAAGGCAGTAAGAGAGAATACATTGGGATACTTCTTCATTACAACAGTGACATGCTTACTATGGATTGTATTAATTCCTGCCTACAAGCCATTTATGAGATATGTACTTGGTTTTGATGATGTGGAAAAGCTGTTTGGCTTGGTAATGGTGCTGTTAGGATTTTATGTATTATATGCATATCAAAATATTTTTGATGCCACCTTCTATGGACGGGGTAAAACAGAGTATATGTTACTAGAATCAGTGGTTACTAATAGCATCTATTATGGCTTGTTCTTCGTATTATTCCTGACAGGAGTTTGGACTCCTACACTGATTGGGATTGCGTTGATGTTTGGTGGAGGAAATGCTTTTGATAGTGTGGTGTCGTACTTGGTTTATAGACGGTATAGGAAGAAGATTATGAATTAGGTCACTTTACCAACTTATTTACCAATGTGATATAACGAATCTGATTGGTAAAGTGCTCTAAATGCGGACATGAGGATGGGTTTATTATTTGGCAGAGCCTTAATGCCACACTTAATCCTGAGGCAAAAGCGGATATGATGGAAAGCAGACTTTATGAGCATAAATGCCCTAAATGTGGTCAGGTAGATAGGCCCGTGAACGTATTCATAATATGGCAGAAAAACGAAATGAATAGTTTGTATTATGCTGCACTTGTTATTCGTGCTAGTCTATTATTATGTCATTTATATTCGCTATTTTAGAAAAAAGGTATTAGTACCAATTTTCTAAAATAGTGATTGCTATAAATTGCAAATTCAAGTATACTTTAGAAAAGTGGTGATAAGACCGAAAATCTAAAATAGGAGTTTTCTATGGAGATTAAAAGAGATAAATATTTAAAAAAGCTCATAAGCAAAAGAAATAATGGGTTGATTAAGGTGATCACAGGAATCAGAAGATGCGGTAAATCGTATCTGCTTTTTAATCTTTATTATGATTATCTTATCAAAGATGGAGTGGCTGAGGAATGTATTATATCTGTTCCATTAGATGATGATGATTATATAGAGTATTGTGATCCTAAAAAATTATCAGAGTACATCAAAAGTAAAATAACTGATTCAAACAAGCAGTATTACGTTTTTATAGACGAAGCGCAATATGCAATTACAAAGGAAGAAATGAAAAATCCAGATGTACCTATTAGACTTTATGGTGTTTTAAATGGATTGCTTAGAAAAAAGAATGTCGATGTATATGTTACAGGAAGTAATTCTAAGTTTTTATCTTCTGATATTTTGACAGAATTCAGGGGCCGCGGCGATGAAATCCATATTGCACCGTTGGCGTTTTCGGAGTATTATCCTGCGTCTGGAAAGGATAAATATGAAGCATGGCAAGAGTATTTGTTTTATGGAGGATTGCCACATATTTTAGCAGAACCAGATAATGAATCGAAAGAAGCATATCTTGAGCGATTAAATTCTGAAATATATATTAGAGATATAGTTGAAAGGTACGATATTCGTGATGCTGCTGGTATGGAAACCTTAATGAAAGTAATTGCATCGGCCATTGGTTCGTTGTCAAATGCTCAGAAGATATCTGATACATTTAATAGTAGTGGCGATAAGTCAATTTCAATGCCAACAATATCCAATTATTTAAAATATCTCACCGAAAGTTTTGTGATACAAAAAGGCGAAAGATATGATATTAAAGGTCGTAAATACATAGGAACACCTTCAAAATACTATTATACAGATTTGGGACTGCGAAATGCTCTTTTAAACTTTCGCCAATTTGAAGAGACACACTTGATGGAGAATGCTATTTATAATGAGCTAATATATAGAGGTTACAAAGTAGATGTGGGTATGGTTGAAATTCGAGTTGATGAAAATGGAAAAAAAGCACGTAAACAGCTAGAAGTTGATTTTGTTGTTAATCAAGGCAGTAAGCGATATTATATCCAGTCTGCATACGCGTTGCCAAATCAGGAAAAAGTAGAGCAAGAACAAGCATCACTTATAAAAATACCTGATTCATTTAAGAAGATAATTATTACGAGTGGAAACTTCCCAGTGTGGAGAAATGATCAAGGTATAACAATTATTGGATTATTTGATTTCTTACTGAATGACGATAGCCTAGATTATTGAACGTTTTATGCTAAATAGAAAGGGAGTAGTATGGCAGAAGAAATTTTTGATATTATAGATGAAAACGGGAAGCCTACAGGCGAGACAGTGACTAGATCACAGGCGCATGCTGAAGGCATTAGACATAGAACAGCTCACATATGGGTGGTTCGTGAAAAGGGAGATAAGACAGAGGTCCTTTTACAGAAGAGAGCTATGAATAAGGATTCTTTTCCGGGCAGATATGACACTTCATCAGCTGGACATATTCAGACTGGGGATGAGCCATTGGAATCTGCTATTAGAGAACTGTCAGAGGAACTTGGTATTCAGGCTAATCCAGATGATTTGCATTTCGCAGGAACTTTTCCGATTCTGTATGAAAAGGAATTTCATGGCAAGCCATTTAAGGACAATGAAATTGCATTCGTTTATGTCTATGACAAGGAAGTTGGCATCGATAAACTTACCATCCAAAAGGAAGAACTGGACAGTGTAGAGTGGTTTGACCTGGAGGAAGTGTATCAGTCATGCCAGCCACCAAGGGATGAGAAGTTCTGTGTTCCTATGGGCGGACTGGAGATGGTTCGTAAATACGTTAATATGATTATATTTAATGGTGTGATGTGAATTATATTGTACGTTTCGGTAGACAAAAGGGTTGATTTCCTTTGAAAATTGGTGTATTACAATAGTAACCAAAGAGGTATGCGATGTGTCGGATTCGTGTGCTGAGGTTCTAATGTGAGTTTGGTTCACTTACTCCGAATAGGTGAATGCCGAAAAACAAAGAACTATACTTGAATTCAAAAAGCTTCTGGCGTCTGTCAGAAGCTTTTTTTTATGGGAGAAATAATGAACCTTTTTTATGATAATTTGTGGTTATCCACTACATAAAAACGTGTAAATACACATAAAATAGTAATGGCTATTGTTTTAGAGAAGCATATGACTGTATGTTCAGCCGTAAGGGAGTTGAGAAAAAGAGTAAGTTATAACGTTTGTTGACTTTAACAGTTAAAAAGTGTTATTATAAATATAACAGAAATGTACTAATGTTGTTAAAAAACGTTATAAAGAGGTGTATTTATGTTATATGGATATTTGATTGAAAATTTTAAACCATATGAACCGATCTTTACTGCGGACATTGATATAGATATGGTGGGGAATTCTCTTCGCCCAAAACTGAAGGAATTATGTGATTCCGGAAAACTTTGCAGATATGAGGCGGGGGTTTATTATTTGCCTGGAAAATTGAAGCTGAAGGGTTTAACTCCGATATCTGCTAGTGCTGTGGCTAGAAGTAAGTTTATTAACCGAAGAGGAAAGGTACAAGGATACTATTCAGGTTATACTTTTGCTAATCAAATTGGACTTTCTCTACAGGTTCCGTATGTGCAAGAAATTGTTACGAATGAAGCCAGTGCCAAAGTAAGAGAGATTGATATTAAAGGACAGAAATTTATCATTCGAAAGCCTAAGGCTGAAGTTACAGAAGAAAATGTATATACATTACAGTTTTTGGATTTTCTTAGTGATATAGATAAATATCTGGATGGAAGTTCTGATAATATTCTTGACAAGTTAGAGAAACTTATTAAAGATGAAAATATTACAAAAGAACTTATTGATAAATATATTAGTTTGTATTCGACAAGGGTATATAAGAATATTTATGAGACAGGAGTAGTATATGCTATTACATAAGGATAGAGAACAAGTTCTAAGATGTTCGTATAAAATGTGATTTATGGTTACAGTGATCACAAGTTGATGTAGTTGGAATTGTAGGACTTAAGATTCTTGCAAAAGAATGAGAATAAAAGGGAGCAATATGGCAGAAGAGATTTTTGATATCGTAGATGAAAATGGGCAGCCTACCGGCGAGACAGTGACTAGATCACAGGCGCACGCCGAGGGCATTAGACATAGAACAGCTCACATATGGGTAGTTCGTGAAAACGGAGATAAGACAGAGGTTCTGTTGCAGAAGAGAGCTATGAATAAGGATTCTTTTCCGGGTAGATATGACACTTCATCAGCTGGGCATATTCAGGCTGGGGATGAGCCATTGGAATCTGCTGTTAGAGAATTGTCTGAGGAGCTTGGCATCCAAGCAGATCCGGATGATTTGCATTTTGCAGGAACATTTCCAATTCAGTATGAAAGGGAGTTCCATGGCAAGCCATTTAAGGATAATGAAATTGCATTCGTCTATGTCTATGACAAGGAGATAGGAATCGATAATCTTACCATCCAAAAGGAGGAGCTGGACAGCGTAGAGTGGTTCGATTTGGAGAAAGTGTATCAGGCATGCCAGCCACCAAGGGATGAGAAATTTTGTGTTCCTATGGGCGGACTGGAGATAGTTCGTAAATATGTTAAAGTAGATGAGAGAAGGTTAGAACAAATGTTATATTCATAATAACAATTTAACATGAATGGAGTTAAAATTTAGCTAATTTATCCGTTCGACTTGTTACCAAAAATGTTGACCAGTACATTAGCTGAAATTCCAATTATTTGGTAAAAAGTAATATATAATCGGTAGTATTATTTTTCGTATAGGCAGCGCAAATCGATAAATTGGTTATGCGTTGTCTTTTTTTGTGGTTATCCACTACATAAAAACGTGTAAATACACATAAAATGGTAATGGTTATTGTTTAAGAAATGTATGTTTCGAGAAATGCGCAAATTTATAGACATTCACACATTATTCGATATAAAATTAATGTGTGAAAGGTGGTGGCAAAATGAGCAATATTATTGAAAAATTAATTGCAGAATCGACAGATGGCCTTGTAAAAGTTACTGATGTTGAAGCTTATGGCGGAGATCGTCGAGCATTAAAAACTTATGTAAATAACAACAAACTGATGAGAGTCGGTCGGGGACTATATCAGATTACAGATGAATGGGAAGATGATTTATATATCCTTAGCGTAAAATATCCCAAGGGTATAGTGTCTCATGAGACAGCATTATACATTCATGGATTTACAGATCGAATTCCTGCTGTATATTCATTTACTTTTCCTCAGGGCTATAATGCACCATCTTTGAAAAATGAAAATGTAATTATAAAAAGAGTAGTGCGAGATAAATACTCTTTAGGATTGAGTGATGCACTGTCTTTCAGTGGGAATCCAATCCGCGTCTATAATATAGAAAGAACTTTGTGTGATATTGTTAGGGGCGAAGGTTCTGATATTCAAATTGTTCTTGACGCGATGAAGAGATACGCAAAATATGAAAATAGAAATATAAATCTTTTAATGGATTACGCAGAGCAATTACATGTTAAGAAAAAGATTTTGCGATATATGGAGGTACTACTATGAAAACCAAAAATGCAATCCGGCCAACAACTTAGAGGTTCAAGAAATGAATTGCAATGTTTATAAATATAATATAGAATTATTGTAGTTTTTTAACCTTAAAAACTATGGAGATATATATGCGGTTTTTTGATAAATTCAAGAAAAAGCAAAATTAAAAAGGAGAATTTGTAACGTGAAAAATATTAGATTTTATGAGGCAGAAAAGTATAATTCAGATGATTATGAAAAAGTAGAAGATATGATATACAAAACTATAGATAAAAAATCTTATGGTGAATCTTTATCACTTAAGGGGTGTTCAGATACCGAGTTGGTTTCGAAATTACTGAAATCAGAAGACTGGGCTCAGGGAAGCGGAGAATTTCTTGAGGAGTACATGATACTTACATATGATGGAAAAAGATATTATCGTGAAATCGAAAATGTCGGAACAGATGATGATATTGTCTGGGAAGATTTACATGATCCTAATGAAAAGGAGGTTATTTATGTGACTTCTATAGTTTTTGAGCCAGAACCTGAGCTAGAAGAAAATGAACCTAGCGATCCTTACGTTTCGCAGTATCCTTTAGACGATATATTGGATAAGTTTTTTGTGTATTGTAATGACATGTATGAAAATGAAAATGAATCTGATAAGAATCATTCATATGTTGAATTTGCAAGTGAAAAAATTGAAGAAATCAGAGACTTACTATCTATTATTGGCAAGCATGTTTATAACAAACTGGAAGGTGAATATGTATATCTAAAAATAGAATAAAATGTAGAGGTTGATGACAGTTAAATAAAACTTATAAAAGTCTATAAAATACTGTTGAGTTTTATAAGTTAATTACAAGGCAAAAGAGCTAATAAAGCTAAGAAACTTGTCCAAGAATTGATTCAAGGGAGGAGAGTAATGATAAAGGCAATAAAAGTAATGTTGATACCTAATAACGTGCAACAAACGAAAATGTTTCAGTACGCAGGTGCAGCAAGATTTGCTTTTAATTGGGCTTTAGCTAAGGAAAAAGAAAACTACGAAAAAGGCGGTAAGTTCATTTCAAATTCTGAACTCAGGAAAGAATTTACTAGGCTGCGTAATTCCGATGAATATATTTGGCTACAGCGTATTTCTAACGATGTAACCAAACAGGCAATTAAAGATGCTTGTACGGCCTATAAGAACTTTTTCAAAGGTAAACAAAGATATCCCAAGTTCAAGTCTAAAAAGAAATCAATACCAAAATTCTATCAGGATAATGTCAAAATACAGTTTAGCGATACTCACGTTAAATTTGTGAGCTTTTCTTCTAGTAGAAAAGCCAATAAGCAAAAATTAAACTGGGTGAGACTTGCGGAGCACGGACGCATTCCTACGGATGCTAAATATATGAATCCACGAATATCTTTCGATGGATTAAATTGGTGGATTAGCGTATGCGTAGAGTTTCCAGATTATAAAGAAGACTTATCGGATGAAGGAATCGGTATTGATTTAGGTATCAAAGATTTAGCTATATGTTCTGATACTAATAAGTATAAGAACATTAACAAAAGTCAAACCGTTAAGAAACTAGAGAAACGCAAACGTAGATTACAACGCAGCGTTTCTCGTAAATATGAACAAAATAAAGAGAAAGGGAAATACTGTAAAACTTGTAATGTAATCAAAAACGAAAATCTTTTATTAAAAGTAAATCACAGATTAACAAATATCCGTAAAAACTATTTGAATCAGACCACATCTGAGATAGTAAATCGAAAACCAAGATTTATCTGTATTGAAGATTTAAACGTTGGTGGAATGATGAAGAATAGGCACCTATCCAAAGCAGTTCAAAATCAGGGATTCTTTGAATTTAGAAAGCAACTAGAATACAAATGCAATGATAGTGGTATTCAACTTATTGTAGCTGATAGATTTTATCCATCATCAAAACTTTGTAGTTGCTGTGGGAAAATTAAAAAAGACCTAAAATTATCTGATAGAACTTATAGATGTGAGTGTGGAAATGTTATAGATAGAGATTTCCAAGCATCACTCAATCTAAGAGCTTATGGAGAAAAATTTGCAAGTTAACACTTAAACGTTAATGCAAATATGTACGGATACGTTAGTTCGGAATTTACGCCTATGGAGAGTACAAGAACTTGTGAGTAGATAGGTATTTATACCATCAAAAGCATACTCGCTGAAGTAGGAATGGAACATAAAAGTATATAACTTTTTATAAGTTTTCAGTAACGGTGAATAATTTTGAAAAAAGGGATACGTATTTTATATTTTGTTACTGTTATAATAAGTGCTTTAGTGGGACTATGGCATTTCTTTGTCCCATGGATGTTTCAATGGTATGACTACCTTCCAATGCAATATGAAAATCTTATAGTGGGGATTGATTATACGAACTATTGCTTTTCGTTGCTGCTGTTTGGTTTAAGTACGATGCTAATTGTGTTAGGAAAAAGAGCATTGGCAATAAATCGAGAAATTATTTATTTTTATTTCTTTCTTACGGTGGTTTGGATATTTAGGGCATGTCTTGCCAGTTTCATTGAGCCATGGCCTTTACAACCAATTCCAGCGGCTGCGATTGGACAGTTGGTTGCTTCGGATGCATTGGCGATAATGATGGTAGTAGTTAGTGTATATTTTATTAAAGAACTTCGACGTAAATAAGCAAATTCAAGTTTATGGAGGAAATGTACCTATGCATAAAAATGGATGTGTAAACGTTGGCGATACAGACATGTATTATGTAGCCTTCGGAGAGG
>JAEEGF010726337.1_pt1 | contig 15257 bp, 13 predicted proteins | sample 9134171 | NCBI WGS metagenome assembly JAEEGF01 (sample SAMN16246542, study PRJNA631951) | gut metagenome | biome: gut microbiome; feature: rumen; material: AP-attached | host: Bos | place: Iran: Karaj | collected 2018-10 | reverse complement strand
TTGCGATAATGAGGATCCGGCGCATTATCAGAAAAGAAAACATAGCTTTAGTCCATAACAATACAATATGGACATATGCTGCTGCAATAGCTGCACTGAAGGAGAAAGTGCCTCTCGTATGGCATATACGAGAATCTCTTGATGCCGATCAGAATAGATGTCTCTACAGTTCAAAATGCTATAGTCTCGTGAATAAGGCTGACCGGATTATATTTATTTCACGTTTTTTGTATGAGCACTATAAAGACAGAGTAGGAAAAGATAATATCGCAGTCATTTATAATGGTGTAAATCCCGGGCAATATTTTTATAAACGAGAACTGTTTCAAGATGACAAGGTTCGATTTTTAAACGTGGGAAATATGACGGCGAATAAGGGGCAGGAATATATTATTGAAGCATGCGCCAAATTACTGGAAAGCGGAGAGACACGTTTCCTGATTGACTTTGTCGGGGAAGGAAAAAAAGAAGAACAACTCAAAAAACTGGCAAAAGAACGTGGATGTGAGGAGCATGTGTGTTTCAGGGGATTTACGTTAAATGTAGGTGACTATTATAAAGTGGCTGATGTGTTTATTATGAGTTCTGATGCTGAGGCATTTGGGCGCACTACAGTGGAAGCGATGATGTCAGGATGCCTTGTTATAGGGATGAATGCAGGTGCGACACCGGAAATACTGGAAGACGGAAAAAACGGCATGATCTTCAATGTCAGAGACCATGAAGCGCTTAGTGTCATTATGCGCGACATAATAAATGATCCCGAATTGTGTCGTAAAAAAGCTGACGAAGGACAAAAGGCTGCGATGGAGAAGTATTCATCGGCAAGTAATATGAATGAAATAGTCCGAGTTTATAAAGAATTATCAATTGGATGAGATTTATAGAAATGCTAAACAGAAATATATGATGATGATCCTGCCGGTTGAAGAGCAAAAATGCATATGAGTAAAAGAGAGGTATTCGGAAAATATTATATATGCCTGATATTCCTTTTCTGGTTTGGAACTGAGGTTTTACTGGGTTCCAGGCTGGAAAAGATTTTGTTTTGGAATATCAAAGATGTAAACGATCACCTGGCAATAATAGTGCTGGGTCTTCTGGTGGTTCAGATAGTTGCTTTCCAGCAATACACGATCAGGGAGTTGGCAGTTATCGGATTGCTGTCGCTGCCGATTTTGTATGCAACTATCAATTCCGATCATAATATCATGATGTCAACATGGCTGTTTATTATAGCAGTCAAGTATGTCGATTTTGACATGATAGCAAGGTTTGCTTACTATGTAGAACTTGTCGCAACGATAATAGTTATTTACCTGTTCAGTATTGGTGCTATCACTGAGTACTCCATGTACAGGGATTCAGTACTCAGACATTCGCTGGGCTTTAGCCATCCCAATCAGCTGGGCGTAAGGATATTTCTTTTGATAATAGTAAGATGCTATGTGCACAGGAAGAAATTCAATCTGTTTGACTGGAGTCTGATCGTACTGGCCGCTCTATTCGTAAACAGCGTGGCGAATTCAAAGACTTCATGCTATGCCCTGATTATACTGGCTGTCATTATGGCAATCTATGAAGTGATAAAACTGTTTGGCGGAAATTTGGAAAAGTATTCAAATGCCATGATACTTATTTCAGTCTGTGCCATTGTTTCCAGCGTGGTATTATCTGTCATCAATGTAAAAAAGATCCCACTGTTACGTGAGTTTGATCAGTTTATGTCGCTACGCTTTTCGCAGAGCCACAGGACGATGCAGTACTACGGGATCAAGCTGTTCGGACAGAATGTAAGGCTGATCTTTTCAAGACCGGGAATTGGTAAGACATATCATTTCTGGCTGGATAACGCTTATATGTCAATCCTTTTGAGATATGGTATTGTCGTTTTTCTGATTTTTTCAGTGCTATATATATGGACGATGATATTTCTGAAAAAGGAAGGGCAGCATATTCTTGTGGCTATTCTTTGCCTGTATTCTATTTATGGGATTATGGAGAATAATTTCTTTTACATGTCTCAGAACCTGTTTCTTTTACTGCTGTCTTACCCGATCTATGGCCATATTGAGACAAATGAAAATGACAGCATGGAACCGGTGTCGCGGTTCAGGCTGTCCTGGTGAGGATAAATGAATAAGACAACATATTACTATAAGCGAAAAGGTTTGGCGTATGCTTTCTTTCGCAGGCTATTTAAGAACAATAAGAATATGGTCCCTTTAATTGAAGGCTCCAAGGTGCTTACAGGCGCGTTCTATGAATACTTCAGAAGTCTTGGAGAGGCTGAATGTGAAGCTGAGCTGGTTGTGCAGTATGGGGTTTTTGCAGATTATTTCAAGAGGAAATTTGATCTGTCAGATCCAAAGACCTTTACTGACAAGATACAGTGGCTCAAACTGCATGGGGACATTGACAGACTGACCGGTCTTGCAGACAAGGTGACGGTGCGAGAGTGGGTAAAGGAGAGAATTGGAGAAGAGCACCTGATACCAGTCGTGGGAGGTCCATGGGACAACACAAAGGACATTAAGCCTGACATGCTTCCTGAAAGATTTGTTCTCAAAGGCAATCAGGGAAGTGGAATGAATTTCGTGGTTAAGGACAAACGCATTGATGCAGCTGTTGCCCTGAAGCTGGCTGGATCATGGATAAACACACTTTATGGATGGAAGGGCGTTGAGCGGCAGTATTTTGGAATCAGCCCTTTGATATATGCAGAGAAGTACATGGAAGATGACAGCGGGGGTCTGGTAGATTACAAGGTACACTGTTTTCAGGGAAAACCCAGGTTTATGCAGGTTATAGGAAACAGGGATTTGCAACTTCACACTGCATATCAGAAGAACTACGATTTTGAGTGGAAGGATTGCGGCTGGGTGTTTGAAGACTATCCGGCATATGACCATCCGCTGCCAAAGCCTGGATGCCTGGATGAAATTTATGAAGTTGCAAAAAAACTTTCAGAGGATTTCCAATACGTAAGAGTCGATCTCTATGTGGTTGACAATAAGGTCTATTTTGGCGAGATGACGTTTACACCGGCAGATGGAAGATATCCCTATAAAGGAACGTGGACTCGTGAACTGGATCTTTCATTGGGAGAGGATATGGGCGAATTACCAAAGAGGTTCTGAGCAGTGGCAGAAAATAGAAGTAAGGTAAAAGAAAACTTTATATTCAATGCGTTATATCAGATATCAAGGATAATAGTACCTGTTGTAACTTTGCCATATCTGACAAGGACTCTGCATGCCCAGGGGCTGGGAGAGTATTCTTTTGCTTATTCGGTGGCATATTACTTCTATATTTTTATCAGGCTCGGACTGCAGAATTATGGCAACCGGACTATAGCTTACTGCAGAGATGACAGGAAGGTTCTGTCCAGGACGTTTTTTGAGATTTATGCTTTTCAGGCCTTTTTGGGAATTGTTGTTTCATTGATATATCTGGTCTACTGCTTTGTTCTTGCACCTAACAGGTCACTGGCTCTTATTTTTTTGCTTATGGTGTTGTCAGAAATTATTGATGTCACCTGGGCTATGTACGGGCTGGAGGAGTTTAAGGTCACATCTTCCAGAGATATAGCAGTTAAGATTCTTACGGCTCTGGCGATATTTCTTTTTGTTAAAGATGCAGGTGATGTCGGAAAGTATTCCTTGATATATTGCGTTGGATTCTTTTTAAGCCAGATCGTTACCATTCCTTTTTTTGTCAGGCAGATAGAATTTGTAAAGCCGGATCTTTCAGGTATCCGGAAACATATAAAACCAAATATGATATTGTTTCTGCCGACTGTTGCCGTGAGCATATATAAGACAATGGACAAGATCATGTTGGGGGCTATGGCTAACGATGTGGAACTTGGCTACTACCATAGCAGTGAAAACATCATAGCTGTTCCGCTTGCACTTATCACGGCGCTGGGAACAGTGATGCTTCCGAGAATGTCAAATATGATTTCCAGAAACAGCGACAGCAGTGAGATTGAGGATGCTTTCAATAAGTCCATTGCATTTGCGATGTTTATATCTACATCTATCTGCATTGGCATCATGACTGTGTCAAAAGAGTTTGTTCCGCTGTTCTTTGGTCCCGGTTTTGAAAAATGCATAACACTCTTTTACATCATTCTGCCCAGCTGTATTTTCCTTGCATTTGCAAATGTAATACGGACACAGTATCTTTTGCCGAGAAAAATGGACAAACTGTTTATCATCTCGCTCTTTTCCGGAGCAGGAGTAAATCTTATTCTCAACCTGATCCTGATTCCTGTATTTGAATCAGTGGGAGCAGCCATAGGCACGCTTGTTGCCGAGATAGCTGTATGCGTTATCCAGGCGGCATGCGTCTTTAAAGAGGCGAAGATCGGAAGGAACATTATCAATTCAATTCCGTTTCTGGTTGCCGGCGTGGCGATGTTTCTTTTGTTCAGGAACTTTATGATTGGGATTCCGAATCAGATCGTTGCGCTTGGTATTAAGATACTGATCTGCGGAATTTTCTATATGCTGGTTCTTGGAATGTTTTGGGTTGCGAAGAAACTTGTTGTAAAATATTCTGGTAAGAAAAGATAAAATTCAGATCTAATAAAGAAAATGATATAAAGGAGAAAAATCATGACTAAAGACAACAACTGCGGATACTGCGTGGGAGGAGAGCCTCTTGCAAAATTCGGAATCAAGATATGCGACCTTGAGGTGAGCCAGCTGATCCTGTTTAAGGAGCAGAGCCACAGGGGCAGGTGCATAGTGGCATACAAGGACCATGTCAGCGAGATAGTTGACATATCCGATGCGGACAGGAATGCATTTTTTGCTGATGTAAACAGGGCAGCGAAGGCAATCCACAAGACTTTTAATCCGGACAAAGTTAATTACGGAGCATATGGTGATACAGGATGTCATCTGCATATGCACCTTGTGCCAAAGTATAAGGATGGATTTGAGTGGGGCGGAGTTTTTGAGATGAATCCTCAGAAGGTTTTCCTTGCTGACGATGAGTACAATGAGATGATCGAACAGATCAAGGCGAATCTGGACTGAGATTCGGGGAGTGGAGATTATGAAAAAGAAAACTATCTGCCTGTTACTGGCAGCTGTTATTGTGCTGTCCGGCTGCGGAAGCGGTTCCTATGCGGAGGATATAAAAGATGCCGCAAAGGTGGCCGAAAAAGTGGCGGATGCTTCGAAGGAGCTGGCAGGAGAGGTGGCAGACGCCGCCGGAATCGATAAGGAAGAAGTGTCACAGACCATGAAGGAGGCGTTGTCAGATGTAAAGGAAGAGGCGAAAGAAGCAGCCTCTGAAATTGCTGATGAAGCAGCAGACGCGTCAAAAGAGTTTTTGAAGGAATATGCCAAGCAGAAGATCCAGGAAATGGAAGATGAAGCTCTGGGATCGGATGATGTGGAATCTGAGTCTGCTATTCTTAAAAATCCGGGTGACATAGCTCTGACAGATACTGACGGATCAGGCAAGAATTATACTTTTACTTATGACGGTAAGACCTTCGACGCTATTTATACACCGGACAACTGGAAGATCAAGGATTCCTACAGGATACAGAATGGTGCGGATATGTTGGTCATCTGTCAGGCTCTTATAGATGTCCATCCTGTTCACGGCAAAGATATGGAAAGCTACAGAACTGCAGAAGACATGGTATATGAGTGGAAGATACACAACATCGCATGTGAGTATCTGGATGATGATGATCCGCTGAAGTCCCATGCCCACGATGTGGATTTTGATCCAAATGACCAGGGAATGACGCTGGAAGAATTCTATAAATCCAGAACGGGGAAAGACCTGGATCTTACGGAATTCCTGGGCGGCTGATATACAGTTTTTTAGAGTGCGACATGAAATATCAAAACATTACGAAAGCAAAATTCATAGCAAGACCTAACAGGTTCATTGCCAAGGTAGAACTGGATGGCAATGAACTTGTTGTTCATGTGAAGAATACGGGAAGGTGCAGAGAGCTTCTTTTGCCGGGGGCAACTGTTTATCTTGAGAAAGCTGCAAACCCGGAACGCAAGACGCCTTATGATCTTGTGGCAGTAGAGAAGGATGGCCGCATCATTAACATTGATTCCCAGGCACCTAACGCAGTAGTAAAAGAGTGGCTCCTGGGACTTGGGAGTTACGATGTAGTAAAGAGCGAGTACACCTACGGCGCCTCTCGCATTGACTTTTATATGGAAAAAGGAGATACGCGCTATCTCATGGAAGTAAAGGGCTGCACTCTTTTCCGTGACGGAGTGGGCTACTTCCCGGATGCCCCCACCGAGCGCGGCGCAAAGCATTTGCGTGAACTGACCGGCGCCATCAAGGAGGGCTATCACTCCATAATAGCATTCGTCATCCAGGGCGAAGGCATCTCCGAAGTCCGCCCCAACGTAGATACAGACCCGGAGTTCGCGAAGGCATTTTATGAAGCAAGAGATGCAGGAGTGGAGATCCTTTTTCTAAAATGCAATATTGCTCAGGATGAAATTAGCGCTTTGCATTCCTAGCGATGTTGAATACCGGCCCTATGTCAACGGCCCTATCTATAGTATAATGAGCATACCGACATTTCTTTTGCAAAGGAGGGAACCTCATGAAGATAATCCAGCTTGTAAGCGGCGATTTCGAAGATCTTGAACTCTGGTGCCCGGTGATGCGCCTTCGCGAAGAGGGTATCACAGTGGACCTTGTGGCAGAGAAGAAGGGCGAGTACACAGGAAAGTACGGTGTCCACTGCGAGGCAACATTAACCTTTGACGAAGTTGATCCCAGGGATTACGACGGCGTCCTTGTGCCCGGAGGATGGGCTCCCGACAAATTAAGGCGCTTCCCGAAGGTACTTGAGATCGTAAAGAGCATGAACGACGACGGAAAGCTGATCGGCGAGATCTGCCACGCAGGATGGGTTCTGATCTCCGCAGATGTCCTTAAGGGAAGGACCGTGACCAGCACTCCCGGAATTAAAGATGACATGACAAATGCAGGAGCTGCCTGGGTTGATGAGGCAGTTGTAGTTGACAGAAATCTAATCTCAGCCAGGCGCCCGCCGGATATACCGCAGTACAACAAAGCGCTGGTTGAGTTTCTCAAGGGGAGTAAGAACTGATCTGCTCCCCGCGTTTTATCGGTGATATATGAATACTTTTGAAACAGGAAACAGGGAAGAAGCCATCAAGGTAAAATTCACGCCAAGGGAAGCGTTATTCGGAGATGCGGCGTTTTACAGGCGCGTGGCAATGGTTGTCCTTCCGATGATAATACAGAATACACTAAGCAACATCGTGGGCCTTCTGGACAACATCATGGTTGGGCAGGTTGGCACGATTCCCATGTCTTCGGTTGCCATTGTCAATCAGATACTGTTTATCTTTTATCTTTGTATCTGGGGATCACTGGCAGGCGCGGGCATTTTCAGCACGCAGTTTTTTGGAAAAGGTGATATGGACGGCGTGCGCTACGCCATAAGATTTAAACTTCTGACAGCCATTACGATCTTTACGGTGGCTGTTATTATTCTCTATAACTTTGGTCCGCAGCTGATATCTCTTTATATCTCGGCAGATACTCCGGATGCGGATGCAGCAGCGACTCTTGGATACGCAGTCTCTTATCTCAATATCATGCTGGTGGGATTGCTGCCTTTCTCATTGACACAGGTCTATGCCAGCGCCATGAGGGAGTCCGGAAGGACAATACTTCCCATGGTGGCCAGTATGGTGGCCATGCTGGTGAACTTTGTGTTCAATGCACTGCTTATTTTCGGACTTTTCTTTTTCCCAAAGATGGGAGTTCTTGGTGCGGCGACAGCCACGGTTATATCGAGGTGTACAGAGCTTCTGATCGTGGTCATCGGTGCACATAGGAGAAACAGCGCATATGGTTTCTTTAAGGGGCTTTACGCTCACTTCAGGATTCCGGGAACGCTGGTTCTGCCCATTCTTTCAAAGTCACTTCCGCTTTTATGTAATGAGTTTTTGTGGAGCCTTGCGCAGGCAACTCTTTTGCAGGCTTACTCAGTCAGGGGAATCGCTGTGATTGCAGCAATGAACATAAGCGGAACAATATCTCAGATATTCAATGAGGTCTTTTTATCAATTGGAAATTCTACGGGAATTATAGTAGGACAGGAGCTTGGGGCAGACAGGCTGGTGAATGCCAGAAGAACTGCCTGGAGAATGGCGTCCCTGAGCATTATGAGCACTTTTGTCATGGGGACGCTGCTTGCTCTGGCGGCTCCGCTTATTCCGCAGGTCTACAATACGGAGCCTGAGATAAGGCAGCTGGCCACCAGGTACATCTGGGTGGTGGCGGCCTGCATGCCGATAAACGCCTATGCGAATGTGGCGTACTTTACTATGAGATCCGGTGGAAAGACTACGATAACATTTCTTTTTGACAGCTGTTTTTCCTGGGCGGTTTCAGTTCCGGTTGCGTATGTGCTCAGCAGATTTACAGCACTTCCTGCTATCAACGTCTTCATGGTTGTAAGTGCACTGGAGCTGCTTAAGTGCACCATTGGATTCTGCCTGGTTAAGAGCGGCGTGTGGGTTAGAAATATCGTTAAGACTGCGTGAGCTCAGGGCTGGATGCCATACTTGGAGAGTATGCTAAGGAGCTCTTCCTGGTCTTCTTCTGGCAGATTCTCTTCGGCGTATTCTATGAGTGCGTCCTTATCACCGTTTGAGGCGATTTCTGACACATCAGATATAGAGCCGAGTGAGACGTTAGATGCAATGATATCGACCACAACATCCTTGTCTTCTTCTGATATGGAGTCGTAGATTTCTTTTGTCTTATCATCTGAACCTGAAACGTATGAGTCGAGCGCTTCACTGACAACAGCTTTGGTTATTGGATTGGCTTTTGATTTGCGCTTTGTCTTTTTGGTATTATCAGCAGTGGATTTGTTCATACTGGTTGCAACGGTGCTTGTATCAATTCCTACGTTTTTGTTCTTGTGAATTATAATACCTGCCACAAGGGCGATGGCGCCTACGGCTACAATGATTGCAAGTGTTATGGTAAAGGCTTTCAGAGCTTTCATTTTCATTTTCCTTTCATGGATCTTTTAAGTAATCCTTAGGTTTGATTTCTATAATGATTTTGATTTAGTAAATTATAGTCTTATGGTTTTTTTATGTCAAAAGGATAGTAGATTAGATGTTGAATGAAAAAAGTTTAGATGAAAATATCTTAGTCTTTTTAATGCGATTGATACAGACGCTGAGAATTCCTGTTCGAGTATCCGGTGCTGGAAAAAGCTTCAGGGCACTTGGTGTTACAATGTGTTTTCTGGCTTGTTTATTGCTTCCGGGGTGCGGCAGGAATCAGAATGTGACGCTTCCTGATGATGTGGAAGTTACTGTACAGGGCTCAGATGAAGCTGTGCAGTCAGGCGCTTCTTCTGATTCTGCGCAAGGGGCTTCATCGGCGACAGGTTCATCGACAAAAGCAGCAACGGATTCAGGCACAGAGCAAGGCACGGAGTCAGGGGTGTCAGCATCAGGCGATACTTCTGTTTCTGCAGGAACAACACTCACTGTCACTGCCATGAAGGCAGGGGCAGCAGATGCCTTTGTTCTTATGACCGACGACCACGTTACCATCATAGATACGGGTCTTGAGAAGAAGGCTGACAAGCTGGTGGATTTTCTTGTGGAGCAGGGAGTCACCAGGGTCGATGAGATGATAATTACTCATTTTGATAAGGACCATGTGGGCGGCGCTGACCACATTCTGAATGAAGTTGAAGTTGGAACAGTTTACACTACTTATCAGTCCAAGGAGTCCGATGACATTTCAGCCTACATGGCTGCGTTAGCGGCTGCGGGCATGACTGAGACTGTCGTCAGCGATATCCTGAGCTACGAAGCAGATGGCGTCACCTTCACCATCTATCCTCCACAGTCAGAAATATATGCGGATAAGACCAGCAATAACTCTTCCCTTGTTGTTAAAGTGTCTGTAGGCGAGAATTCCATGCTCTTTGCAGGTGACGCTGAGACTGAGCGCCTTAAGGAGCTATTAGGTACCGAAGGCCTGGAGTGCACAATCCTGAAAGTGCCTCACCATGGACGTTACAGCCCGAACACCAAGGCCTTCATAGACTATGTCTCACCGAAGTATGCAATAATCACATCAAGCAACTCTGAACCGGAAGACCCTGAAGTAATGAATATCCTTTCTTCCGCAGGAGTAGAAACTTATTTAACAAGGGATGGAACAATAGCTATTTCAATTACTGAGTCGGACATTGTGATTTCTCAGTAGGCTTATATGGACGTGATTGACTTGTGCTGATAATCCCGGCTGTGATTGCCACTCTGATAAGGGGAGCTTTTAGACGTCAATCTAAAAAGCGCAACAATAATAACCGACATCCTACTAACAAATCTTTAAAAATGGATATTTGGCAGTAGTTAAAAATTAACCATACTGCCCAACATCAAAAAATCAGGTAACAGCAGTAAATTATAGCTATAATATGAACTAAAATGACCTCCGGGAGATAGACATGAGAAAAATTCATTTCGGTGGAGTTTTAATGTGAATCCAGATTTAAAATGATCTAATACCGAAAACAGACTTCCATAGTTCACAAATAATACAAGGGGCATTTCGCACCAACCTTGATAAGTCCCGATTTTCGGGAAGTTGCCAATCCCTTTTTCGTCACTTTTTCACACTTCCAATTTCCGCGCAAAAATAGTAGAATTGTTGTGTTATGGACCTATTTCAGTATATGCGCGAAACCAATATGGAAAAAGAATCTCCGCTTGCCGCCAGGATGCGGCCCAGGACCCTCGATGAGGTGGTGGGCCAGCAGCACATCATTGCCCGGGACAAGCTTCTTTATCGTGCAATTTCAGCCGACAAACTCAGCTCCATAATATTTTACGGACCACCCGGCACCGGCAAGACGACCCTGGCCAAGGTTATAGCCAATACCACCAAGGCTGAGTTCACTCAGATCAACGCCACGATAGCCGGCAAGAAGGACATGGAGGAAGTGGTCAAAAAAGCCAAGGACAACCAGGGCATGTATGGCAAGAAGACCATTCTTTTCATAGACGAGATCCACAGATTCAACAAGGGGCAGCAGGACTACCTTCTCCCGTTTGTGGAGGATGGAACCGTGATCCTCATCGGCGCCACTACCGAGAATCCTTATTTCGAGGTAAACGGGGCGCTGATTTCCAGGTCCATCATTTTTGAACTCAAGCCTCTGACCGTTGATGACATAAAAGAACTTCTGAACCGCGCAGTTACAGACACAGAGCGGGGAATGGGAGCCTACAAGGCAGTCCTTCACGAGGACGCGGCTGAGATGCTCGCAGACATTGCGGATGGTGATGCAAGACACGCGTTAAACGCAATTGAGCTTGGCATCATGACGACTCAGAGGAGCGAGGATGGCCTCATCCACATCACGCGTGAAGTGGCCGAGGAGTGCATACAGAAGAAAGTCGCCCGCTACGACAAGGACGGCGACAATCACTACGACACAATATCAGCTTTTATCAAGAGCATGCGGGGCTCTGACCCTGATGCCGCAGTTTATTATCTTGCAAGAATGCTCAACGCCGGAGAGGACCCTAAGTTCATCGTAAGAAGGATGATGGTCTGTGCTTCGGAAGACGTGGGGAACGCTGATCCCCAGGCTTTGCAGGTCGCAGTGGCCGCATCCCTTGCAGTAGAGAGACTGGGAATGCCTGAAGCCAGGATAACCCTGTCACAGGCTGCCACCTACATTGCAACTGCACCTAAGAGCAACGCTGCATACCTTGCAGTTGATGAGGCTCTGCAGACAGTGAGGGAGACAGGCAATCTTCCGATACCTTCCCATCTACAGGATGCCCACTACAAGGGTGCTTCGAAGCTGGGCCACGGCATAGGCTATAAATATGCCCACGACTACAAGGACCATTATGTAAGACAGCAGTACCTGCCCTATGAACTGAGCGGCAGAGAATTCTACAGCCCCACCGGAAACGGCTATGAGAAAAAGATAAGCGAGCACATGAAACGTCTCAAAGAGCGGGCAGATGATGATATGTAACAGGTAATACTTAAGCAATAGAAAATGAGGAATTAATGGCTACTAAGAAAAAGATGCGGACGGGTAAGAAAGCCCGCAGGAACAAAAGATTTTTGGTAATCTCCGGGATCATCGCGGTTAGCGCTCTGCTGCTGGTGGTGGGCCTGGGTGTATGGCTTTTTATATCAGAGAAAAGAGCTGAGCAGCAGGAGACAGTTGAGCTTGCGCAGCAGGAGGACCTGTTTGAAGTAGAGTATGAACAGGAGGAGGAAAAGAACTCCGAATACATAAACCCGGTAACAATAGACCAGATAATAGGCGGCGGCAAAACAGTGTCAGATGCACTTGCTCTTCGCCCCGCTACGGTTGAGATGACTGCAGAGAACAGAGCTGAATTTGCAAACATCACTTCCTGCAGCATTGTGGATTCCAGCAAGGTCCAGGTTTCAGTGACTTCCGAGGGAATCCCAAAGAGCGATGACAAATACTACTACCTCTTTGAAGAGGCGACATATGAAGACGGAATAGTTGAAGGAAGCGAGCCCATCGCAAAAGTTTACAAGGGCGACGATACTTCTTTTACCGTGGACCTCAACAAAGGAGCAGCCAATTCAAGGCTCTTTTCCAAGTTCCAGGTAGCGGTGAAGATGGACAACGAATTTGTTTCCATCAGTCACGCCAAATACATTACAAATCCGGGCGGATGCGCAGGTTACAGCTACGGCGGTATGAGCCACAAGTCGATAAAGGGACTGCTTCCCGATCCTTTGAGGATAGGAGAGCTTCAGGACCTTGGCTGTGAGTATGCAACCTATAACATCCCTCTTAGTCTCATTCTAACCACTTCCGGCGGAATTTCCTATTCCTACGGCGGTGTGACCTATCACTTTAACGAGAGAATCATCGGCGACTATGACCGCCTGTTTACGCGACTTAACAACATGGGGATCGACGTGGCTGCCATCGTTCTGAACAATGCCAGCACGGCAGCTTTTCCTGAGATCACGCATCCCAGCGCAAGGAGCGGATCCACGGCGCCTTACTACATGTTCAATGCATCTGACGAGCGGGGTGTAAAGGCTCTTGCGGCCATCGGAAGCTTCCTGGGGCACAGGTACTCCGGCTCCGGTCACGGCAATGTCAGCATGTGGATCATAGCCAACGAGGTCAATGCAAGACGCGAGTACAACTACATGGCCCACACTGACGTTAATACCTACACGGTTGCTTTTACCAGGGCCTTCAGGGTATTCTACAACGCCATAAAGAGTCAGAATTCAGCGGCCAAGGTCTACATACCAATCGACCAGCGCTGGACCTACAACACCGAGAAAACAGGTGACTACGATGCCAAGGATGTCCTTGATATCTTTGCATCATCACTTTCGGAATACGGCAATATCGACTGGGGACTGGCAGCACATCCTTACTCCTTCCCCAACGGAGACACAGCTTTCTGGAAGTCCAACAAATATGTCAATCACTCTGAGACTACGCCCTGCATAACGATGGATAACCTCGAAGTTCTGACCAACTATATGCAGAAGGATTTCATGCGTGACACCTCAGGAAATGTGAGATCCATCATTCTGAGTGAGATTGGATATTCCTCGACTTCAGGACAGGCGCTGCAGGCCGCGGCGTTTGCATACGCCTACGTCAAGATGGAAAAGAACGGATACATTGATGCGCTGATGTTATCGAGGCAGACGGATGCCGGCGATGAGATAGCGGCCCTTGGACTGGCCCTGGGACTTCAGACCACAGGCGGCGCCCACAAGCAGATCTACAATGTTTTCAAATATATTGATACAGACAAACGGAGCGAAGTAATTTCTTTTGCCTACGACATAGTCGGTAAAACGTTCTGAGAAAAGAGCTGATAGCTAAGGAGGAGAGTATGACAAACGCCGAGAAAGCACTTAAACTTCACGAAGAGTGGCAGGGAAAACTGGAGATAAAATCCAAGTCCGCTGTTAAGTCCAAGGAGGATCTGGCTCTGGCCTACACGCCCGGAGTTGCAGAGCCCTGCAAGCTCATTGCAGAGGATAAGGACCTGGCCTACAAATACACCATCAAGTCCAATACAATAGCAGTTGTTTCCGATGGAAGCGCAGTGCTTGGCCTTGGCAACATCGGCCCCTACGCAGCGATGCCTGTTATGGAGGGCAAGGCAGTTCTTTTCAAGGAGTTCGGCGGTGTTAACGCTGTTCCGATCTGTCTTGATACACAGGACACAGAGGAGATCATCAAAGCGGTTAAATACCTGGCTCCCGGATTCGGCGGAATAAACCTTGAGGATATCTCAGCTCCCAGATGTTTCGAGATCGAGGAGAGGTTAAAAGAGATGCTGGACATCCCCGTGTTCCATGACGATCAGCACGGAACCGCCATTGTTGTACTTGCAGGAATCATCAACGGCCTCAAGGTTGTTGGCAAGAATAAGGAAGACTGCAAGGTTGTTGTAAACGGGGCAGGAAGCGCGGGGATCGCCATCACAAGGCTTCTTCTCAGCTACGGATTCAAGAATGTAACACTCTGCGACAAGGTTGGAATACTCAATAAGAACACCGAGAACCTCAACTGGATGCAGAAGAAGATGATGGATGTGACAAACCCTGAGCAGCTGTCGGGAAGCCTCGCAGACGCTCTCAAGGGAGCTGATATCTTTGTCGGAGTTTCAGCACCGGGTATTGTAACCAAAGAAATGGCTCAGCAGATGAACAGCGACGCCATCATGTTCGCAATGGCCAATCCGGTTCCCGAGATTATGCCCGACCTTGCAAAGGAAGCAGGCGTGAGAGTCATCGGAACAGGAAGAAGCGACTTCCCCAACCAGGTCAACAACGTACTTGTTTTCCCGGGAATATTCAGGGGAGCCCTTGAAGTCAGAGCAAAGAAGATCACAGAGGAAATGAAGCTGGCAGCAGCTGTTGCTCTTGCAGGTCTCGTGCCGGATAAGGAGCTCAGCGATGAGAACATCCTTCCCGCAGCTTTTGATCCGAGAGTAGCAGACGTAATAAGCAGCGCAGTAAAGGCCCACGTGGCAGAATAGTGGAGCGGTAAATTGAGTTCGCAATATCTTACCCTATATAAGATGCTGGTGCTTTATATGCTAAAGAGGTGCGACGTGCCTCTTTCCAAAGCCCAGATATGTGATTTTGTCCTGGAAAAAGAATACACCAACTACATTACACTGCAGGAA
>JAEEGF012067428.1_pt1 | contig 15258 bp, 14 predicted proteins | sample 9134171 | NCBI WGS metagenome assembly JAEEGF01 (sample SAMN16246542, study PRJNA631951) | gut metagenome | biome: gut microbiome; feature: rumen; material: AP-attached | host: Bos | place: Iran: Karaj | collected 2018-10 | reverse complement strand
TCTGCTCCCTCAGGGCAATCAGCAGGGGTGACACCTTCTTCTTGGTGGCTCCACGCTGAGGCAAAACAGCATCAGCAGGGATATTCCATGTTTTACCTGTGAGGAAAGCTCCATCAATCTTTCCGCTAGCACAATAATTGCGTGCCGTGCGTTCCGAAATGCCGAACTTCTCGGCAAACTGCATAACTGATATATACTCCATCTTCGTTTATCGGCAAGTTTTTTTCCCGTTTTCCACCGCAAATATATTCATTTTTGCCGATACCGGCAAGTTTGTGGCAAATTATTCTGCCTTTAACACGTTTGCGACGATGATGACCCTGAGCCCCCTAGTAACAAAACATTGGAATGCTAAGGAGAAAACATGCCAAGACGCCAAAAATAATTATTTTCAAGGCTTGAAAATATATTTTCATGGTTTGATAATTTATTTTCAAGGCTTGGTTATATATTTTCAAAGCTTGAAAATAGTTTTGAATGCCGTAATAAAATGTTTTATCCTTAGGGCAAAAAAGTTTTGTATCGGTGGGATAAAACAAAAAAACTCTCACGTTTCTCAACGCGGGAGCTATCTGGTACCATTATCTTATTAACTTAAAACCAATCTAATGCAATTCTATTTCTTTTCCTTCTTGGGCTCCATACCCTTTATGTACACCTTTTTGCCATTGATGTAGCTTTTCAAACTCTTCCATTCGTCAGGAATCCAGGAATCACCCTTTGCTGTAAGAGAAAGAATGTAAAAGCCTTCCTTGTCACGGGCAAACTTCAGGTTGTAGACTTTATCGCCTATGAAATCGTTACCATAAACCATGAGAGTGCTTACGTTCTTTTGTGAAAACGGGCTGTAACAATAGTTGTAAGCTTGCTCTGGATGACGGTTGACATAGTCGTGGACGAGCGAATCAAGTTGTCTGTACAGCGCCTCCACTTCTGCCTCGTATTGGATTGGGACAAAGTAAAACTGTCCTGTTGTAAACCCTTTTACTGCTCTTGATCTAGTTATATCTGTTTCATTCTTTCCATCATAACTCCAATACACAGGATTTGCTTTTGCACCTTTCAAGGAAAGAAAGGACTTTATTACGGGCTGGATAAGCGCTTGGAGTGCTTCAATATCAAAGGGCTTCAAATCTTTCTGAATTGAAAGACCCGTATCTACTGTGTAAACATGCGAATATATACCACTCTCGCTATATAACTGTCCCCTGCAATCGTACTTATTCTTCGAATAATCAAAATTCACCGCCTCGCGGGCATTATGGAATCTTATACTGTTATGATATTTATTTGTGTATTTAACGAGAGAGTCATCGAGGTGTGTTGATTCATTCGCAGGATCGACCTTGGAACGGGCAAAAGCCAACGCATATTTAATGGTATCTATATCATCCTTGTGATATTCATAGAGATAGCTTTCAGACGACTCTTTACCTAGACGGGCAAAGGTGAGTCGAATAGAGTCCAGGGCGTTCTCTAAATTTCTACGTCTCTGAGAAAAGTGTTCGAAAATTTCGAGAGACTGCTTCCCTTTTTCCTCGCTCTGATTCTCACGAACGGGCATATCCGCCCAGGTCGCATGCAGAGAGGCAGTCCAACGATGCTTAATGTTGGCATCACCATCCTGGTTATACTGGCTATAATAAAAGCCACAACCACTTTCTTGTAGATATTTTTCTAACTGCTGAAGCTGCTTGTTGGGTTCTTGGCAAAATGCTAAGACTGCAAATGCAGACAAACATATAAATGCAAATAGTTTCTTCATAACAATAATGTTTTAATGTTTATCTATTAATTGTGCTACTTCCTGACGTACTCGTTCCCCTCGCGAACGGATGTCCTGCATCTGTTCCATTATAGCGAGGTAGGGGTCGTTCATTCCTGGATGAATGGGGTGTACGTCTTCTGCAGCCCCTCTCTTGATCTCCTCCAAATGGGAGGCGTTAACTTCCGCTTCTGCCAGCAAAGGTTCTTCTATAACTTCTTGCTGAACAACGCGTCTATGTTTTGGCGTTCTCCTTGGCTTTGCCGGAGCCTCTACCTCTGTTATAGCCTCAGCAGGTTCTTCTTTTATAACAGGTTCTTCCTGTTTTTCTGTCTGCTGAGCCACAACCGGCCGAATCTCAGGCTCCACGTTTGTCTCTCTTGGCGGAACAAGGAAGATGGCGACAAATCCTGCCACACAGGCTGCAACAGCCAAGGGCCATAGCTTTATCCGCTTGGGAGCTTTCTTCTGGGCCATCAGGCTATCGAATAGCGCCTCATCTCTTTCCAGTTCCTGAGCAGAGGGCAGCTCCCATGAATTCTGCTCAATAGGATGCTTGCCTTGCAGATAGTCTTCTATGATACGATTCTTATTCATCTATGTATCCTCCTTCCTTCAACAGTTTGTAAATATGGTTTCTGGCATGACTGAGCATTGTGCTTACAGACCGTACGTTAACCTCCGTGATGGCAGAAATCTCTGCTGCTGCCATTCCTGCCTCAGCAAACAGGCGCCACAGTCGGCCTTCGGAACGTGGCAGCGTGCTGGCTGCCTTGCGGATGGCTTCTGAAAGTTCGTCGCCCTCCAGCGAGCTACTGCCTGGTGCAGCAGGTTGTGTCTCCTTGTGCGAGATGCTCAGCGATGTGTGAGGACGCCTCTGCTCCCTTCGCCATACATTTATGCACTCGTGCTTGGCAACGCTGATGGTCAGCCTGTCGGCTTCTCCTGCAGAAGACAACCCGTCCCACGCTTTCCAAATCCTAATGAGCGTTTCCTGTGCCACATCCTCGGCCTCATCTTCTGAGGCGAAGAACGACTGGCCTACAGACATTGCCTTCTTGCGCAGTTGGGGTGCTAATCTTATGAACTCAGCATGTTCCATACACCACTATAACGTCACAGAAAAGACGATGTCAAGTAAGATTAAAGGTTTTTAACATTCACTTGAATACAATCATGTCTGCCAACTGCAGAAAGTAGTCGTTAGACCAAATATCAAGTTCGTGAGGGTCATTCCTAAGGAAAGGCCGGACATCCTGCTTTACATCTTCAATATTGGTCATAGCCAGACGTTCTTTCAGTTTTGCTTTAAAATCATCCATTGACATCTCTACCCCATTGAACTCGCGGATACGTTCTTGCAGATGTTTGAAATCAAGAGGTATCTGCCAACGTACATACCATTCGAAGTCATACCAGTCGCGTCCCTTCACACGCGTCTTCCAGTTACGAAACACCAAAGCATGCATCTTGCCAGCATATAAGTCTGGCAGTTGAAAACAACGCACCATAAAGGTATAAGGCAGAGTTAGTGCCTTCTGTTCTGTCTGGAACATCAGAGGCGGTTGTGTATCAACCTCAATCTTTACCTTTATAGACTTCTCTGTCTGAAATGCCACATTATAGACATCCGTATTGTCTTTCAGGAATGCAGAATCAACCCTACCAAACAATTTCTTGTCCTTCTTCTTTATTTCAACCTTACGCCCCAGACTTTCGAACTCGTCTATAATCGGTTGAAAATAGTTCTCAAAAACAAAACCATCATCTGAAGTCAACAGAGAAAAGTCCATATCCTCAGAAAAACGAGGCAACTGATGGAACAGTCGCAGGCAGGTACCGCCATAGAAAGCAGCCTTATCGAAGAAACCACCACGATGCAGTCCTGCCAGAACTACCTGTTGGGTAATCTCATAGATAGCATTCTGCTTATCCTTTGCATTGTTTATCTGATAGCGTTGTAGCGCTCTCTCGAAGAAATCAGTCATCTTTCCAAAATCTTTATCAAGTTATTAATGGCTTGCCGTTTCTTACTCACTGCGGCACACTGCCGGAATATATCAACGTTCATTTCCCTAAAAGCATCCATATCCATTCTAAGATCCTCTTCCAGAAAGACATAGGTATCCTTTAGGAAACGTAAAGGAAGTCTGGGAGTAGTAATGATGTAATCACACAAAGCTTTCTCCGGCGTAGCTATCAGGTAAGAAACGCCTTCTTCTTCCCGCAGGGTAATACCTATGGGATAATAGTCTTTGGCACAATGATTATACTCAAACCTTCCTGCTTCATTCTGGAAGGAAACCGTCAGATGCGTGGTCATTGACTCCACAACTTCAACCCGTTCTGGTATAAGGCCATATTCCCTTAGGGCCGTCAGCTTGGAAACATACGATGGGCCATAAAGGACATTACCTATCAAGTTCAAAGACAGCAGCATGCCGCTCTCGCGCGGAGATACAACATAAAGCCCGCGCTTCAGACGAATAATCCTACCTGCCCTCTCAAGGTTTGCCACCTTTCTGTTAGCCGACTTTACATTAGAATACAGCGAGGCAATAGCAGCAGTATTAACCGGTATATTTTTTAAAACAGCCAGTTCGTTCATAACAATTCTCTTTGCTTTCGTAGGCAAAAATAGTTACTTTTTCAAGAGAAAACAACAATTTTTGTAATTATCTCTCAAAAAAATAACCATTTTTGATATATTTCTCCGGAAAATGCACAGAACAAAGTTGAATGATAGCGCGTTTCGCTATTTTATTCAATGTTCAGGGCTTTCTTGATTAGCGGTTCCAGTTCTTCCGTTTCTGTAGAAGTAGAGAGAATAGTGCCATCACGGTCAATAAGGAACATACCACCGCCGCCATTACCCGTTCCATTCTTCTCCCATATATGGTTTTCATCTTTCAATTCCAGTAAGCTTGTCCATGGGTATCCGTCTTTCTTGGCGGCCTTTTCCATATCCTCCCGTTTGTTTTCGCGGGCAATGGCTATGACGGTAAAGCCCTTGTCCTTGTAACGTTCGTAGACGGGAATCATTGCCATGCTATGAAGGCGGCAGGAGCCACACCACGAGGCCCATAAGTCTATGAGTACTACTTTACCCTTTATTAGCGAAGAAATGGGTACAAGTTCGCCGTCAACGTTACGGACACTGTAATCGATGTAGGGCTTGCCGGGTTGAAGGCGAAGGGCTGTAAGAGCTGTAGCAATCTGTTTGTGAACGGGATGGTCTTTATACATATTGCACAACTTCGATTCGTAGAGTGCGACCATATTCTCGTATGGCGTGGAGTTGAAGTTCTGGTAGATTTTTGCATGTTTGAGCATCTCAATATCTTCCAATATGTCATAGTAAGCCCATAACATGGGATGCTGTTCATAGTATTCTACCTCGAATGGGGCGATAAGAACGCTTAAACTGCCTTGACGCTGGAATAGACGCCATCCTTCATCTGTGTAATCCTCACGCTTGGAACTATAGCCGGTATGAATATGGCCAAGCTTCCTTTCATGGTCAACGTATGATAGAAAATCGGGTTTGAAGTATTTTTCCCTGTGTTCCTCCAACTCGTTCTTTATACTCATTATTTCGCTACGAAACCGGGTATCTATAACGCTATCCATCGCCTGATGCAATAGGCCTTCGTCGCCAGTACTCACTGTCTTCGGTTCCTTGTCATCGTAGATTTCGACATTTACCGTTCCGTTCTCCACGAGGAACAGGCCACGATACCAATCACCATCTACGTATTGTTTGTAGGAGAAAACTTCATACATTTCGGGAAGGTCTGCTTCTATGTCACATTCGAAGTAACCATTCACAGCCTTGTGGTGTAACTGCGGTGCATCATTGACTCGTAGGTCTGTCCCAATCTTGCATATAATAACTTCGTCGCCTACCTTGTCGCTCACAAGCTTACCTTTGATGTGACATTTGATTTGTGCCTGCCCTGTCAGGCCGACGAGAGTCAGCATAGCGGTGATAAAGAATTGCTTAATCATGTGTTTCGCCTTAGCTTAAAATTAATACCTTTCTAATATTATATACGCAAAACTACGAAAAATATTATAAGGAAAAGGAAACATTTTAGATATTTTAAGGTTTTATAGTAATTAAAAGAGGAAATATCCATTAAACAAAAACTCCCACGTTTCGCAACGTGGGAGCTATATGGTACCATTATTATTAACCTTAAAACTATTATTTCTTGGGCTCCAAGCCTTTGAAGTATGTTTTCTTGCCGTTGACGGATTTCTTGACAGCATACCAATCTAGAGGTACCCAGAAGTTTCCGCGAGACTGGGCAAGGACAAAGTGAAGGCCATAATCGTCCCAGATTGCACTAATCGTATAGGATTTAGGATCTGTGCTGTCCAATGGCTCCCAACACCAGAGAACATTACCCAAGTAGTACTTACCAAACGATTTCCTGTCGTCGTAACGATAATAGAAATCCTGTGGAGTGCCGGCAACTTTCTGCGCCAAAGCGCTCACCTCCACCAGTAGCTGGTTGGCCAGTTCTTTTTGTTCCTCTGGCAAAGTATAGACGGTTGCTTCCGTATCGCCATCCTTTCGGTCGTTATAGAAATTAATCATTATAATATAATCATTAGAACGTGCTTTCTCCAAAGAATCAGCGTACTCTCTATCATGTTGCCAATAGGACTTACGGGGCTTGATGTTATGCTGCTTGAACAAGCGGGCCATATCGTCTATCAGAGCCGTGAGGGAATAAGGCGCAGCAGCCTCTTTGTCCTCATCCGGCAACGTTACGGTATATTCCAACATTCCATCCATATCCGATCCACCCATCCAGGGAGTATAATAGAAATTCAGGCATTCATTAGAACGGAACGTAGTGTGGCTGCCGTTCTGATGCTTTACAACATCCGTAGTGTCAGCACATAGGTTCATGGAATAGATGATGCTATCCTTCCCGTTCTTATGAACCTCATAATGATAGCTCTCCTGCGCCACCTCCTGCAACTGATCCAGTGTCTGACGTACAGCTGCCAGCTGACGTTTCACTCTATCCTTTTCTACGTCTGGCATTACCTCGTACATATACAGATTTGTACGATAGGTCAAATGCGCAGGAAGGTGCGGGCTTCTAGACTTAACGACTTCATGATATGCCCCTAATTCAGAAAGCTGGTCGAAGAGCGCACTCATCTTTGGGTTTACCTGAGCATGAGATGCTACGCATAGGAAAGAGAGCATCATAAAAAAAGTAATTCTTTTCATTCGTAATATGGGATTAGAATTGTTTATTAACTTCGTTAATCAGCCGATGCACGTTTGCCGACAGTTGCTCGCCTCGTGCCCGTAATTCACCTATTGAAGGCATACCCGCTATAGTAGGTCTATCTGCTGTACGAACAATGAACTCAACCTGATCGGGAGCAACCTGAATGGTATATACGCTCAGGTATTCAGCAACAGGTTCCTCTGTTTGGGCACTAATAGCAGGCTCTTCCGGCATCGTTTCTGCTGCTGCCAACTGAGGCTCTTCTATAGCCTTACGGGCTTTATAGGTTCTCTTAGGCTTGACAGGTTCTAAAGGCTCGGAACTTACGGAGGGCTCAGCGTTCTCGGGATACTCGGAGGGATCAGAAGCTTTAGGAGCCTCTGGCAAAGGTTGCTGCTCAGTGACCTCCGATGCTACGGGCTGGTCAGGCAACACTTTATAATTAAAATGGAAAGCAATTAAGAGAACTATGCTGGCGGCAATCAAGCCTCCCGCTATCCCCCTCCAAAAGAGGGGGGACACTCTGCGTTTCAGCTCACTCTCCCCTTGGAGAGGGCGAGGGGTGAGGCTGGAGGCTTTACTTAACACCTTCTCTGCAAAATCGTCAGCCAACGGCGGCACCTTCGCTGCACGTTGCTTCATGGCTTCGTGCAGGAGCTTATCTATGTGATTGTCTGTCGTTGTCTTCATATTCCTATTAATTTACTGAGTTTCTGTCTTATTCTCTGTAGTCGGTTGGCCAGCGGCCCTGCCTGAACCTCCATCACCTCTGCTATCTCGCCAAGCGAATGGCCTTCGTAGTAACGCAGATGCAGGAGTGAGCGTTCCTCTGGGCGCAAGCTGTCGATGGCTTTATCCAGGAGCGTGAGTCGTTCTGCCTCGGAGGCAGCCTCATCATCCTGCGCCCATTGCAACACATCAGGCGGAGAGTACTGTTCCTCGTTCAGAGGCAGCGGCTCGTAGCCCCGACTGCGCAAATGGTTCAAGGCAATGTTGTGGGCAATACAACCAATCCAGGTAATGAACGAAGCTCGCTCTGGATTGTAATCCGAAAGATGTTCGAAGGCACGCACAAAGACATCCTGCGTCAACTCCTCCACATCCCTCATGTCCGTCACCCATTGTGCTACAAGCAACTGCACCTGGCGTCCGTACCTGTTCATCAGGAATCTGTAGCCTTGTGCCTGCCCCTGAAGGGCTGCTTGTATCATTTGTGTTTCTATCTCAGTCATGAGTTTTGCCTTTCTACCCTTATATACACGGTGACGCAGAAAATATGTCGGTCAAAAGAAGAGAAATTTTCATTTGCCAACGAAAAAAAATGAAAACCTACTTCTTTACCATATGACCGAAGCGGCTGTGAAGCCATTGGAAAGGCATATACAGAACGGGTACGATGAAGAGGAGGGCGATGGTTCCCACCAGCATACCGCCGGCACACCCCACACCCAGGGAGATGTTACCGTTGGCTCCTACGCCATGCGCAAAGACCAGGGGCAGCATACCGAATATCATGGTGAGCGAAGTCATCAGGATAGGACGCAGACGCACACGGGCAGCCGTCATGGCAGCCATTGTGATGCTCATACCCTGGCGATGACGCTCTGTAGCATACTCGGTAAGCAGAATGGCGGTCTTGGACAAAAGGCCGATAAGCATGATGAGACCCGTCTGCATGTAGATATTGTTCTCCAAGCCCCACATCCGCGAGAAGAGGAAGCTGCCCAGCAAGCCAAAGGGCACGCTCAGGATAACCGCCAAGGGGATGAAAAGGCTCTCGTACAAGGCACATAATATAAGGTATATGAATAAGACGCAGATGATGAAGATAACTGCCGTCATCGAAATTGTAAACTGTAAACCGTAAACTGTAAACCGTAAACCTTCCGAAAGCGACGCCTCCTCGCGCGACATACCGCCAAATTCGTACCCATATCCTTCTGGCAGCACTTTCTCTGCCACTCGACGGATAGCCTCGATAGTCTGACCGCTACTGTAGCCGTCGGCCGTCTGTCCCATTACGGCGATACTGCTGAACAGGTTGAAGCGGTTCAGGCCCTCGCTTCCATATACACGCTCCATACTGATGTACTGCGTAATGGGAATCATCTGCCCGCTCTCACTACGCACACGCATGTTGGAGAGCGACCGCTCGTCCAGACGGAACTCGGGCGAAGCCTGAACAATCACACGATAAAGCTTGGTGAAGCGCGTCAGGTTACTGCTGTACGTTCCGCCCACATAGCCCGAAAGCACCTTCAGCACAGCATTGGGTGTTACACCGTCACGCTTACAACGGGCCGCATCCACCTCCACGCGGTATTGCGGGTATTTGGTATCAAAGGTGGTGAAGGCACGGGAGATGGCGGGTTCCTGATTCAGCGAATCAATCAATATGCGTGTATAGCGCATCAGGTCCTCTATCTTGCCGCCCTTACGGTCCTGCACATGCAGCTCGAAACCGCTGGTGGCTCCGTAGCCCGAAATCATGGGACGGGTGCTGACACGAATCTGCGCCTGCGTGATGTCGGCAGTCCTGCGATATATCTCATCGATAACGGAATTGATATCATCGCCCTTCCCTTTGCGCTCGTCCCAGTTCTTCAGACGGATATTAAAGGAGCCGGCAGAAGAAGACTGGTCGAAAGTTGAACCACGACCGATGGTCATGTTATACAATCTGAATTGCGGAATATCCTTGATGCGACGCTCCACCTCGCGGGTAATCTCACCCGTTACCGCCATACTGGTACCTGGGGCACATTGCACATTCACATTAATGGAGCCCATATCCTCGTTGGGGACAAAGCCCGTCTTGGTGGTCCTGAGCATATAGCCCAGCAACACACAAACCGCAACCACCGACACCCAAGGCAGCCAACGGTTACGGAAGATGCGCAAGACACCACGCTGGTACTTACTTACCACACGCTGGAAGCTGACATTGAATGCCTCATGAAAACGGGCCGAGAAGCTGGTGTCTCCCTCCTTGCGGGGACGCAGCATCAGGGCACAAAGTGCAGGCGAAAGGGTCATGGCATTAATGGTGGAGATAACAACCGCTATGGCCATCGTCACACCGAACTGGGTATAGAAGACTCCCGTGGTTCCGCCTACGAAACAGACGGGAATGAACACACTCATGAAGACAATGGTAGTGGTGATAAGTGCCGAGGTGAGTCCCTTCATGGCATCAACGGAAGCCAGATAGGGCGAGCGGTACCCTTCGTCGAACTTGGCCTGAACCGCCTCCACCACCACGATGGCGTCATCCACCACCGTACCGATGACCAGCACCAGGGCAAAGAGGGTGAGCAGGTTCAGGCTAAAGCCTATGAAATAGAGCACGGCAAAGGTACCTATCAGACTGACCACAATAGCCAGCGAGGGGATGAACGTACTCTTCAGGTCCTGCAGGAAGATGTACACCACCAGCACTACCAGGATGATGGCTTCCAGCAGGGTGCGTACCACGTTATGGATACTGGCATCCAGGAAGTCCTTGGTGCTCATCACATCCACCAGCTCCATGCCTGGGGGCAGCTCCTTCTTTATCTCGAGGGCCGTCTCGTCAATATGCTCGATAATCTCATTGGCATTCGAACCAGGCGTCTGCGCAATCATACAGTTGGCCCCCGCGTGTCCGTTGGTACTATTCTGGATGGTATAGTTCTGGATACCCAATTCCACACGTGCCACATCCTTCAGGCGAAGCACACTTCCATCAGGCAACGACTTGATGACCATATTCTCATAGTCGCGTTCCTCCTCGTAACGTCCCCTGTACTTCAGCACATACTGGAAGGTATTCTCGGCATCGGCACCCAAGGTTCCTGTGGGAGCCTCTATGTTCTGCTCTGCCAACACATTATCAATATCCGAGGGCATCAGGCCATAGGAGGCCATCCTGAGCGGGTCGAGCCAGATGCGCATACTGTAACTGGCACCCCAGATATTCACCTCGCCCACACCCGGCACACGGGACAGGCGCGGCTCGATGTTGATCTTCATGTAATTGGTCAGGAAGTCTGTATCATAGGCATCCGTAGGGCTGTAGAGCGAGAGGCTCTTGATATTACTGGTCTGACGCTTCCTGACCGTCACGCCGCTACGGGTTACGTCGGCAGGCAGCTGTCCCTGCGTAGAGGCCACACGGTTCTGCACGTTCACCATCGCCATATCGGCATCTGTGCCCTGCTTGAAGAAGATGCTGATGCTGCCCGACCCCGTATTGGTGGCCGAGGAGGTCATGTACATCATATTCTCCACTCCGTTCAGGCTTTCCTCCAGGGGGATAATCACGCTCTTCTGCACCGTCTCGGCATTGGCGCCGGTATAGTTGGCACGCACGCTAACGGTAGGCGGAGCTATCTCAGGGAACTGCTCAATGGGCAGATTCAACAGTCCTATCAGTCCCAGCACCACAATGAATACTGAGATTACGCCCGACAGGATGGGACGGTCTATAAAAGTCTTTGGTGTCATTTTACCTCAACTCCTTCCTTCATCAGTCCGGCTCCTTCGGCAATAATAATGTCGCCTTCAGAAAGTCCTTCCTCCACAATATAGCTCTTGCCGTCATCCAGGGGAGCGACACGGATTTCCGTCTGAGCCGTCTTGCCGTCCACGACACGATAGACGAAGACCTTGTTCTGCAACTCGAAGGTAGCCGTCTGCGGGATTACAATCACCTGATCGCGGATAGTAGAAACCACTACCGTTCCCGTGCCGCCGTTGCGCAGCAGATGTTCCTTGTTGGGGAACACGGCACGCAGGGAGACAGCACCTGTGCTGGCATCCACAATGCCACTTACCGCATCCACCCTACCCTTCTGGGCATATTCCTTACCGTTGCTCAGCAGCAGAGACACATCGGGCATTCCCTTCATGAACGCCTCCAGGCTACCATATTGGAGGGTCAGGTCGGTCACCTCACGCTCACTAAGGCTGAAGTACACCCACATCTCGCTATCGTCACAGACGGATATCAGGGGTTCGCTGATATTGCTGCTAACCAAAGCCCCTACGTGATAAGGAATCATACCAGCCACACCACTAACGGGACTCTTTACAGTTGTATAGCTAAGGCTGTTGCGGGCATTTGCCACCTGGGCCTGGGCCTGAGCCACCTGAGCCTGAGCAGAGAGCAAGGCCTGTTGAGCAGTCTGCAAATCGTAGTCGCTGATTACCTGCTGGGAACGCAGTTGTTTCTTGCTGTCGTAATTGAGTTGGGCCGTAGCCTCGGCAGCCTTTGCCGACTTCAAGGCGGCCTCTGCCGTGTTCAAAGCTTCCAGATAAGGTACCTGGTCAATCACAAAGAGCGCCTGCCCCTTGTGCACCTTCTGCCCCTCGGCAATCAGGATCTTGGTGATAAGGCCACTCACCTGCGGCCGTATCTCCACAATCTCCTTACCCTTCATGGTGGCGCTATAGCCTGCCTTAACGGCCTGGCTGGCACGTTCCACCTGCATTGTCTTATATACGGGAGCCGTCTTCTCCTGCTTCTTCTCCTGGCAGGAGACAAAGCCCAGCAGAACCAGCATAAACGGCAGTAAAGTAGTCCTTCTAATCATATCGGATGGTTTCTGAAATTTGAACGGCACAAAAGTACGAAAAATCCCATAAACAGAACACATAAAAAACTTATTTATTCTGCCGGAAAGGGGAAAATATTCCTTTTCTGAACGAAAAACCGCCCCGGAACCACCATAATCAGAAGAAAAACCTTATCTTTGCCATGGTAAACAACACCCCCCCCGAACGGGTAAAAACAATTATATACTTTATGAAAACTATTTTCCTGGCTTTAGCCCTGCTGACCTGCGGCAATATCATGCAGGCTGCAGAGAAGAGTCTGCACCAGCTGCAGCAAGAGTTTGTGGACCTCAGATTCGGTATGTTCATCCACTTCAACATCCCCACCTTCTCGCCCGAGGACTGGCCCGACCCGGACCAGCCAGCCTTCACCTTCAACCCAACCAAGTTGGACTGCCGCCAATGGGCCCAGGCCGCCAAGAGCGCCCACATGACCTACGGCTGCCTGACCACCAAGCACCATAGCGGCTTCTGCATTTGGGACACCAAAACGACGGATTACAACAGTATGAACTCGCCCGTACACAAGGATGTGGTACGCGAATACGTGGATGCTTTCCGTAGCGAAGGCCTGAAGGTGATGCTCTACTATAGCATCCTGGATACACACCACCGCATCCGCCCGGGACACATCGATACCCGCAAGCAGACGGCCATGATTAAGGCCCAGCTGACGGAACTGCTAACCAACTACGGCGAGATAACAGCCCTCATCATAGACGGATGGGATGCTCCCTGGTCGCGCATCAGTTATGAGGATATCCCCTTCCCCGAGATATATCAGCACATCAAGAGTCTGCAACCCAACTGCCTGGTCATGGACCTGAATGCAGCCAAATACCCCAGGGAGGGTCTCTTCTATACCGACATCAAATCCTACGAGCAGGGAGCCGGTCAGAAGATCAGCACCTCCGAGAACCGTCTGCCCGCCCTGGCTTGCCTGCCCATCCAACGCACTTGGTTCTGGAAGAAGTCGATGCCTACAGACCAGCTCAAGGACGTCCGCTGGCTCGTCGAGGAAAACATCCGTCCCTACAACGACGCCTATTGCAACTTCATCCTCAATGTCGCCCCGAATCGCGAAGGCCTCATGGATGACAACGCCGTCGAAGCACTCCGCCAGATAGGACAGCTTTGGCATCACGAAGGGCCCACCAAGCCCATCCCCGACTGCGAAGCACCCATCATTCAGCACAACATTGCCAAGGGATGCCCCACAGAGTACAGCTGGAGCTATGACTGCATGATAGGCGACTTTGCCAACAATGATGACTTCTCGGACAGCTGGACCTCGCACCCAACCGTCAAGGAACCTTGGTGGGAAGTGGATCTGAAGGGCGAAAAGAACATCTCGCTCGTCACCATCGTAGAGGAACAGAAAGGCAGCATGCTGGCTTATAAACTTATATATATGCACGGAAAACGCTGGCATCCCCTCTTCGACGGGACAGCGCCAGAGTGCAGAGTCAAGCAACACCGCTTTGCCTCGGTAAAGGCCGAGAAGGTTCGCATCATTGTCACCCGACATCAGGGAACGGTAAAGATTGCCGAGTTCGGGGTATATGCCGCAGATTAAAAAGCCTCTCCCCAGCCCTCCCCGAGAGGGAGGGGGATGAGCGGATTAAGAGAATCATTTAAGAAGAACAAAAAATAAATCCATTATGAAAAATACAATGAAAAAACAAATTATCACACTCGTGATGCTGATGGGAATAGCCATCGGCTCACAAGCTCAGAGCAGGCTGGAACCCATATCTCTACAGGATTTGGATATGAAAAAATCCGATGTATGGTCTTTTACGAGATGGTACTCTGAAGAGGCAAGCCAACAGATGATTAAATTCCCTACACCCATGGAGGACTTCCCTTCCGCCCTGTATGTATATCGGGGCAAAAAACAAATCAAGCGGTTGCAGGTGAAATGGTGTGTGGCGAACGAATATACCAAATCGAATAAGCCAAAACTGAAGTTGGACTCCTTAGAAATTAAGACAGACAAGGAAACAGCATTGGCGTTTGCCGAGCTGATTGGACACGCAGTCGGCACAAGTATGTATAATGACACCAGATGGGGATTCGACGGAACCAACTACTACTTTAGGGATTATAGTCGTGTAGCCACAATATGGTCGCCAGATCGTGGAAGCAATTGCAGGAGACTGACGGATGTGCTGGAAAAAGCTATGACGGCCGTCAGGAACCAGAACGGGGAGGAACTGAAGGCTTTACTGCCCGAGGTTAAGTCCCTGACAACGGTGTTCGAGAATCTTTATCCAAAAGACATAGACAGGGAGTGGGAGAAGAATGATAGCATTTTACCACCCAAAACTAAGCTTTAGTCATTACTCCATTGAAAATAGAAAATGAAGAAAAAAGTAAGCAGAGCCTACGAAACTTGAATCTTTTTATTCCAAAAATTGCACACTTTTGTAAAAAATGTGTAACTTTGCAGCGTCTTTTTTGAAAAGACGTTGCTTTTTTGGGTAAAATACATACATTATTTAATATAAATATGGCATTAAAAATTGTAGTACTTGCTAAGCAGGTACCCGACACAAGAAATGTGGGTAAGGACGCCATGACTGCTGAAGGAACAGTCAACCGCGCTGCTCTGCCCGCTATCTTCAATCCAGAAGATTTGAA
>JAEEGF012198154.1_pt1 | contig 15261 bp, 10 predicted proteins | sample 9134171 | NCBI WGS metagenome assembly JAEEGF01 (sample SAMN16246542, study PRJNA631951) | gut metagenome | biome: gut microbiome; feature: rumen; material: AP-attached | host: Bos | place: Iran: Karaj | collected 2018-10 | reverse complement strand
GTGTCCGTGACGGTTGCAGTACAGGTAGGGGCAGGGTTGTTATTCGTGCCAAAACGCATTTTGAGGAATACGGTAGGGATGGCCGTCAGGCGATTATCATTGATGAGCTGCCATACCAAGTCAATAAAAAGACCCTGCTGGAACGTATTGCCGAAAATGTCCGTGAAAAGAAACTGGACGGGATTTCCGATATACGCGACGAGTCTGACAAGTCGGGTATGCGGGTTGTCATCGAGCTGAAGCGAAATGAAGTGCCTGAAGTTGTATTGAACAACCTGTTTAAACAGACACAGCTTCAAGATTCTTTCGGCATGAATATGGTGGCTTTGGTTGATGGGCAGCCTAAGCTTTTAAACCTCAAACAGATGCTGGAATGTTTCCTGGCGCATCGTCGGGAAGTTGTGACACGGCGTACCATCTATGAACTGCGGCGTGCTCGTGAAAGAGGGCATGTTCTCGAAGGTCTTGCTGTCGCATTGGCAAATATAGATGACTTTATTGCTATTATCCGTGCAGCGCCGACGCCACCGGTTGCAAGACAGGAATTGATGGCTCGTTCTTGGGATTCGTCCTTAGTTCGTACCATGTTGCAGCAAGCAAGTGCTGACCGCGAAAATGCAGCAGAGGATTTCCGTCCGGAAGGTTTGCCAAAAATGTATGGTGTTCAGCCGGATGGCTTGTATAAGCTGTCAGAAGAACAGGCTACGGAAATTCTTCAGATGCGCTTGCAGCGTTTGACAGGTCTTGAGCAGGAAAAAATCCTGGATGAATACCGCAAGGTCATTGCGCAGATTGCAGAATATTTAGATATCTTGGCTAAGCCCGCTAGGATTACCGCTATCATCGATACAGAATTAAGCGGTGTGGTAGCAGATCACGTTGAACGTTCAAAAGATGCACGTCTTTCCACCATTGAAGTGAATGCAACTGATTTGGCAACGGAAGACCTGATTACGCCTCAGGATATGGTCGTTACCTTATCCCATTCTGGTTATATCAAATCGCAGCCGCTGTCTGAATACCGTACACAACGGCGCGGTGGGCGCGGCAAGTCCGCGACGGCAACTAAGGATAACGATTGGGTCGATCAATTGTTTATTGCAAATACCCATGACTACATCCTCTGTTTCTCAGATAAGGGTAGGGTTTATTGGCTCAAGGTCTGGGAAGTACCGCAAGGTTCCCGTGGTTCCCGTGGACGGCCAATTATTAATATGTTCCCGCTTCAGGAGGATGAAAAGATTACGGTCATCCTCCCGTTGTCTGGTGAAAACCGGAATTTCCCTGAAGACCACTATGTGTTCATGGCAACCAGCATGGGGACTGTGAAGAAGACACCTTTGACCGATTTCAGTAACCCACGTAAGGCAGGTATCATCGCTGTTGCCTTGGATGAAGGCGATTACCTGATTGGTGCTGCGCTGACCGATGGAGAACATGATGTGATGTTGTTCTCTGATGCAGGCAAGGCAGTCCGTTTTGAAGAAAAAGAAGTCCGACCTATGGGGAGGGCAGCGCGAGGTGTTCGGGGTATGCAGCTTGAAGAAGACCAGCATGTCATTTCCCTTTTGGTTGCAGGCGATGAACAGCAGTCTGTGCTGACTGCAACTGAAAACGGCTTTGGAAAACGGACATCAATTTTGGAATATACACGCCATGGTCGTGGTACCAAAGGCATGATAGCCATTTCGACGAGCGAGCGAAATGGTAAAGTCGTTGCTGCGACCTTGGTCAATGCGTCGGACGAAATCATGTTGATTACGACAGGTGGTGTCCTTATCCGAACCCGTGTTTCTGAAATCCGTGAAATGGGCAGGACAGCACAAGGCGTGACCCTCATTTCTGTTGATGAAGGAACGAAGCTCAGTGGCTTGCAGCGGATTTTGGATGCGGATGTCGATAAAGACGATGCTTCTGGTACTGCTGAAGTTGCTGAATGATGCTGGCTAAGCGGGTCTTCAATTTTTCAGCAGGGCCTGCGGCCATACCGGAGCCGGTGCTTAAACAAGCTGCTGCTGAGATGCTTGATTGGCATGGTGAGCATTTGTCTGTCTGGGAAATGAGCCATCGTGGCAGTGCGTTTACATTCATCATTCGACAGGCTGAAGATGACTTAAGGGAGTTGCTTGAGGTTCCTTCAACGCATCGGATTCTTTTTATGCAGGGCGGTGCAACGGCGATGAATGCTGTTGTACCGATGAACCTGGTTAATCGTCCAGATTGTTGCCGAGTGATTGATTTTGTTCATACCGGCTTATGGTCTGGTAAAGCGCTTCTGGAGGCGCCAAAGTATGCTCAAGTGCATGTTGCAGCAACTTCCGAAGATACCCAGTTTACGTACTTGCCGCCGCAGGACAGCTGGCAGCTGACCGAACAAGCTGCTTATGTTCATGTGTGCCCGAATGAGACGGTTCATGGTGTCCAGTTCCATTTCCAGCCAGATACAGGAAACATTCCGCTTGTTGCGGATATGTCCTCTGAAATCCTGTCGCGCCCGGTTGATTTTTCTTGCTATGACGTGGTGTATGCCGGTGCCCAGAAGAACATGGGACCAGCGGGTCTTGTTGTTGTGATTGTTCGAGAAGACCTGATTGGACATGCTATGACGTGTTGCCCATCTGTTTTTGATTGGGCACATGTTGCTGAAGCAGGTTCAATGTTCAATACGCCGCCGACTGGTGCCATTTATCTTTGTGGGTTAATCCTTAAATGGCTGAAGCAGCGTGGTGGTGTTTCTCGGATGCAAAGGGAGAGCATCGAAAAATCACAGATGCTCTATGACTACATAGATAGTAGCAACCTTTATTACAATCCCGTTGAAAAGGTTTGTCGTTCACGGATGAATGTCCCTTTTTTCTTGCGTGACGCTTCATTGGAGGACGCTTTCTTGGCAGGGGCTAAGCAAAGGGGGCTTGTACAATTAAAGGGGCACAGGATAATGGGGGGGATGCGTGCTTCACTTTATAATGCGATGCCGATTGAAGGGGTTGACGCCTTGGTGCGGTTTATGAGCGACTTTGAAGGAAAACGGTTGTTTTGATGAGTCGGTGGCTAGCTTGTTATTTTTGGAAAGCAGGTAGGCTCCCTGCGTTAAAATAGAGCGGCTTTTTATTGGCAGGATCGGATAGAACATGGATGAATTATTAAAACCATTGCGCGACAAGATTGATGAAATAGATACGCAGATCCTTGATTTGTTGAGCCGTCGTGCAAAGGTTGCCCAAGAGGTTGGGCGGGTTAAAAAGCAGACCGATGCACCGATTTATCGTCCAGACCGTGAGCGGCAGGTGTTGCGCCGCATTGCAGACCGTAATCCTGGGCCGTTGCATAGTGGTGACCTGCAGAAGATTTACCGGGAAATCATGTCTGCCTGTAGGGCGTTGGAGCGCCGTAATGTTATTGCTTTTTTAGGGCCGGCGGGAACGTTTTCAGAGCAGGCGGTCTACGATTGTTTTGGTTCTGCAGTCGACACGTTGTCGTGCAGCACCATTGATGAAGTATTTACGTCGGTTGAAAATGGGGATGCTGAATTTGGCGTTGTGCCGATTGAGAACTCTACAGAAGGAGCCATCAACCGGACGTATGATTTGTTTGTCCGTTCCCCATTGACAATCAGCAGTGAAGTATCGATCCCTATCCGACATAACCTGATGACGGCATCGGGGACTATGCAGGGCATTACACAGATTTCTGCACATGCCCAGGCTCTGGCGCAGTGTCAAGGGTGGCTCAACGTCCATTTCCCAGATATTCCGAAACGGGCGGTATCTTCCAATGCTGAGGCAGCGCGCATAGCCAAGGATGATCCAACGATTGCAGCCATTGCAGGTGAAATAGCTTCAAAGTGCTATGACCTGAAGATTGTTAATGCGCAGATTCAGGATGAACCTCAAAACCGTACACGTTTTGCGGTCATTGGCAAGGTGGGGACGGAACCGACGGGTAAGGATCAGACGTCTCTTTTGGTTTCGGTCAAAAATGAGGCGGGTTCTGTTTACAAGATGCTGGAACCATTCAACCGCTACGGCGTTTCCATGACTCGTTTGGAATCACGTCCGATGAAGGATCGGGATTGGGAATATTACTTCTTTGTTGACCTAGTTGGTCATATCAAGGAGGAAAAGGTCGCTAGGGCCGTGGAAGAGTTAAAAGGCCGGGTTGCCTACTTCAAGGTACTTGGTTCGTATCCTGTTTAAGAAAATAGATTGGAATATCATGACTGTTCAGTTTGCACCAGACTACATCCATACCATTGCGCCTTACCAAGCGGGCAAGCCTATTTCAGAAGTTGCCCGTGAATTTGGCCTTGATCCAGCGAAAATCATCAAATTAGCATCCAATGAGAACCCGGCAGGTATGCCGGAGTCTGCACGGCAGGCTGCACAGGCTGCAATGATGGGTGACAATGGCCGTTATCCTGATGCCAATGGGTTTTCTTTGAAAAAGGCGATTTCAGAAAAATATGGCGTGCCGATGGATTGGATTACTCTTGGTAATGGCAGTAATGACATCATTGATATTGCCGGTAGGACTTTTGCGAAAAACGGTGATTCCATTGTCTATTCTGAGTATTCCTTCATCGTCTACATGCTGACGGCAAAAGCGGTTGGTGCTAAGGGCATTGAAGTGCCATCCAAAAACTATGGGCATGATTTGGATGCGATGTTAAAGGCCATCCGTCCAGATACCAAGATTGTATTCTTGGCCAATCCAAACAATCCCACGGGTACTTTCCTTCAGCCTAAGGAAATTGAATCTTTCCTGGACAAGGTGCCGTCTGATATTGTTGTCGTCATTGATGAAGCCTATAACGAATTCTTGGATGCTTCTATCCAGTACGATTCCACCGCGTGGGTCAAGAAGTATCCTAACTTGTTGGTTTCCAGGACTTTTTCTAAAGCGTACGGTCTGGCAGCGTTGCGTGTAGGCTTTGGGTTGGCACAGCCGCAGTTGACTGACTTATTAAACCGAGTCCGTCAGCCGTTCAATACCAATGTGGCTGCGCAAGCTGCAGCGATTGCAGCTTTGGGTGATGAGGCTTTCTTGAAGAAAAGTGCAGAAACCAATGCCCAGGGATATAAGGAACTGGTACAGGCATTTGAAGAGATGGGGCTTGAGTATGTCCCGTCATATGGCAACTTTGTCTTGGTCAAAGTCGGTGAAGATGATGATGCTGGTGCAAGGGTAAACCTTGAACTCCTGAAGCGGGGAATTATTGTTCGGCCAGTTAAGGGGTACAAGTTGCCGAAGTGGCTACGTATTTCCATTGGTTTGCCTGAAGAAAACCGAGCTTTCATTAAAGCGTTCAAAGAAATCCTGGGTAAAGTGTGATTGCATTCAAAAAAATCGTCATATGTGGCGTCGGCCTCATTGGTGGGTCGGTTGCGCTTGCCTTGCGTAAGGCGGGGTATTCGGGGCGGGTTGTTGGGTTGGAACGAAACTCGGATGTCCTTGTTCGAGCCCATAAGCTAGGTATCCTTGATGATGCCGGTTCTTCTTTGGGAGAAACCTTTAAGGATGCTGATCTGTTGATGCTGGCGGTGCCGGTTGCACAGACAGCCAAGGTATTGGAAAGTTTTTTACCGTACCTGCCTGACAACATTGTCATTACCGATACGGGAAGTACTAAATCGGACGTTGTTGCGATGGCTCGCAATGTCCTTGGAGACCGTGTTGCACGTTTTGTGCCAGCACATCCCATTGCAGGAAGTGAATCCAATGGACCTGAGGCGGCTTTTGCGACCTTGTTTGAAGGCAAGAAAACGGTTATTGCCCAGTTGCCGGAAAACAGTGAGACGGATGTTGCCCAGGTTGCTGCTTTGTGGGAAACGTGTGGTGCGATAATCCACTACTTAACCCCAGCCGGTCACGACCGTGTTTTTGCAACAGTCAGTCATCTGCCGCATCTCTTGGCTTATGGTTTGGTGGATTATGTGGCCAATCATCCGCTTTCAGAGTTGTTTTTCCAGTATGCCGCAAGTGGTTTCAGGGATTTTACGCGTATCGCTGAATCGTCCCCTGAAATGTGGCGTGATATTTCCTTGGCAAACCGTACACATCTACTGGAAGGGTTGGATGCCTATATGGAAGAGCTGTTCCGTATGCGTGCTTTATTGGCAGATAGCAACGGTGCAGGACTCGACGCCATTTTTGCCAATGCTCGGCAAGCCCGGATGAACTGGCGCTGTGCCATTGAGTCTGTTGAAACAGGAAACAAGAATAAATGACGACCCCATACCCTGCTTATATCGACCTGAAACCTGTCAATCATGTTTCTGGAACGGTGGTTCTGCCCGGTTCCAAAAGTATCTCAAACCGTACCCTTCTTCTGTCTGCTTTGGCGCAGGGCAAAACCAAGATCTGTGATTTGCTTGCATCGGATGATACGTCTGTGATGCTGGACGGTTTAAGGAAACTGGGTATTGACTGGAAAGAGACAGGGATTCCCAACGAATACGAAGTGACAGGCGGTGCAGGGCAATTGCCAAACAGACAGGCTGATCTTTTCCTTGGCAATGCGGGAACGGCTGTGCGTCCCTTGACGGCTGCACTGGCTGCATTGGGTGGAGATTACCTGTTGCATGGCATTCCCCGTATGCATGAGCGCCCGATTGGCGACCTGGTTGATGCATTGAATGTAGCAGGAGCCAATATCGAATATGTCGAGAACAAAGGGTATCCGCCCATCCGGATTCGTACAGGGCACATTGACTCTAAGAATCTGAAAGTCAAGGGGAATGTGTCCAGCCAGTTCTTAACAGCCCTTTTGATGGCCTCTCCTTTGATGGCACGTGACGGCGATGTGACAATCCATGTGGTAGGCGAATTGATTTCCAAGCCATACATTGAGATTACGTTGAACCTGATGAAAGCATACGGTGTTGACGTTAAGCGACAAGGCTGGGAATCTTTCACAATCAGCAAAGGTCAGCGCTATACCAGTCCGGGTGTGGTTCATGTGGAAGGGGACGCTTCTTCTGCTTCGTATTTCTTGGCGGCCGGCGCTATTGCAGGCGGTCCGGTCAGGGTCATTGGGATAGGCAAAAACAGTATCCAAGGTGATGTGCGTTTCATCGATGTCCTTGAAAAAATGGGGGCAAATGTTACCTATGGGGAGAATTTCGTTGAAGTTACATCAGGCAGTCAGTTGAAAGCTGTTGATATGGACTTTAACTTGATTCCTGATGCGGCGATGACAGTTGCGATGCTTGCGGTTTATGCGGATAGCCCAAGTATCCTGCGTAACATCGGTAGCTGGCGTGTCAAGGAGACTGACCGCATTGATGCAATGGCAACAGAACTGAAAAAACTCGGTGTCGGCGTTGAGGTCGGGGAAGACTGGTTGAAAGTGATACCTGTTGCCGTTATGCGTGATGCGGTCATTGATACCTATAACGACCACCGTATGGCGATGTGTTTTTCTTTGGCAAGCCTCTCAAGTGCTGAAAAAGCTGGCGTAAATGTTCGTATTAATGATCCGCGGTGTGTTGCCAAGACATTCCCAGATTATTTCCAAGCTTTTTCTGTTATTACTAAGCCTTCGGCTTGAAAAGGCTATCTTTCGAGATTACTGCTAGCTTGCAGGCAGTGTCCTACCATTCTTCTTTTAATGCAGAGAGACTTAAATCTGTTGTTTTTTGGCACAAGTTGTATTTTTTGTTGTGGTTTCATAAAAACTGTTTGACACGGTAGAGATGGTAGGGGCATAATTCCAATTCTCCGCTCACGAGGCAGGCACAACGACCTGCGGAGGCGGACAGATCTTTAACAAACCAGTAGATGATAGGTGTGGGCGCCCGGCCTTTCCTGGAGCAGGAAAAAGAAGGCGCCCGCAAAGAAGAAAGTAAGGATGTAAAAATCCTTGTCAGTAAGATTTGAGAGCGGCTTTAAAAAGCGAAGAGATTGAACTGAAGAGTTTGATCCTGGCTCAGATTGAACGCTGGCGGCATGCTTTACACATGCAAGTCGGACGGCAGCGCGGGCTTCGGCCTGGCGGCGAGTGGCGGACGGGTGAGTAAGACATCGGAACGTGCCACGGGGTGGGGGACAACCAGCCGAAAGGTTGGCTAATACCGCATGGCATCCACGGATTAAAGCGGGGGACCCTTCGGGGCCTCGCGCCCTGTGAGCGGCCGATGGCTGATTAGCTTGTTGGTGGGGTAACGGCCTACCAAGGCGACGATCAGTAGCTGGTCTGAGAGGACGACCAGCCACATTGGGACTGAGACACGGCCCAAACTCCTACGGGAGGCAGCAGTGGGGAATTTTGGACAATGGGGGCAACCCTGATCCAGCAATGCCGCGTGAGTGAAGAAGGCCTTCGGGTTGTAAAGCTCTTTTGTCAGGGAAGAAAAGGCGCCGGTTAAGAGCCGGTGCTGCTGACGGTACCTGAAGAATAAGCACCGGCTAACTACGTGCCAGCAGCCGCGGTAATACGTAGGGTGCGAGCGTTAATCGGAATTACTGGGCGTAAAGCGTGCGCAGGCGGTTGTATAAGACAGGTGTGAAATACCCGGGCTCAACCTGGGGACTGCACTTGTGACTGTACGGCTGGAGTGCGCCAGAGGGGGGTGGAATTCCACGTGTAGCAGTGAAATGCGTAGATATGTGGAGGAACACCGATGGCGAAGGCAGCCCCCTGGGGTGACACTGACGCTCATGCACGAAAGCGTGGGGAGCAAACAGGATTAGATACCCTGGTAGTCCACGCCCTAAACGATGTCGACCAGCTGTCGGGCCTGTATGGGCTAGGTAGCGAAGCCAACGCGAGAAGTCGACCGCCTGGGGAGTACGGCCGCAAGGTTAAAACTCAAAGGAATTGACGGGGACCCGCACAAGCGGTGGATGATGTGGATTAATTCGATGCAACGCGAAAAACCTTACCTACCCTTGACATGCCAGGAAGCCAGTAGAGATACGGGTGTGCCCGCAAGGGAGCCTGGGCACAGGTGCTGCATGGCTGTCGTCAGCTCGTGTCGTGAGATGTTGGGTTAAGTCCCGCAACGAGCGCAACCCCTGTCGCTAGTTGCTACGCAAGGGCACTCTAGCGAGACTGCCGGTGACAAACCGGAGGAAGGTGGGGACGACGTCAAGTCCTCATGGCCCTTATGGGTAGGGCTTCACACGTCATACAATGGCGCATACAGAGGGCAGCGAAGCCGTGAGGCGGAGCAAATCCCAGAAAGTGCGTCGCAGTCCGGATTGGAGTCTGCAACTCGACTCCATGAAGCTGGAATCGCTAGTAATCGCGGATCAGCATGCCGCGGTGAATACGTTCCCGGGTCTTGTACACACCGCCCGTCACACCATGGGAGCGGGTTTTACCAGAAGCAGGTTGCTTAACCTCCGGGAGGGCGCTTGCCACGGTAGGATCCGTGACTGGGGTGAAGTCGTAACAAGGTAGCCGTATCGGAAGGTGCGGCTGGATCACCTCCTTTCTAGAGCGCTCCGTCGGGGGCCTGGTGTCCACACCCATCATCTACAGGGACTGGGTCTGTAGCTCAGTTGGTTAGAGCACCGTGTTGATAACGCGGGGGTCGTTGGTTCGAGACCAACCAGACCCACCAGGGACTGGGGGTTTAGCTCAGCTGGGAGAGCACCTGCTTTGCAAGCAGGGGGTCATCGGTTCGATCCCGTTAACCTCCACCATCACGGAGCATCCTGTGTTTTACAGGGTGCTGCGTCATGGTGAAAGAGACCATGGTTGCAGTTCTTTAACAATCCGGAAAACAAAGCAAGACAAGCAAAAACAAAGATTCCCCACCCATCATTCGAGAGTTGGGTGGGAGGGTTTAGATTGTATTGATTGTAGTCAAGTAAGACGAAGTAATCTCAAGAAGAAGAAAACGACGATTATTTTGGAATACGGCAGCGCAAACTCAAGAAGCACAGAGAAAAGAAACTAGGAACATGGCTGTAGGGAGCCCCTTGGTGGGAGGCCTTAGAGCTATGGGGACAAGTGACTAAGTGCACATGGTGGATGCCTTGGCGATTACAGGCGACGAAGGACGTGGAAGCCTGCGAAAAGCTGCGGGGAGCCGGCAAACAGGCCTTGATCCGCAGATGTCCGAATGGGGAAACCCGGTGCGCAAGCACCACCCCACACTGAATCCATAGGTGTGGTGGAGCGAACCCGGCGAACTGAAACATCTAAGTAGCCGGAGGAAAAGAAATCAACCGAGATGCCCGTAGTAGTGGCGAGCGAAACGGGCGCAGCCGGCAGGAGCTATTTGAGCGAGACAGGAGAACGCCCTGGAAAGGGCGGCGGCACAGGGTGACAGCCCCGTATCCGAAGTCCGCTCATATGGACTAGGCCTGCGAAAAGTAGGGCGGGACACGAGGAATCCTGCCTGAAGATGGGGGGACCATCCTCCAAGGCTAAATACTCGTAATCGACCGATAGTGGACCAGTACCGTGAGGGAAAGGCGAAAAGAACCCCGGGAGGGGAGTGAAACAGAACCTGAAACCGTGTGCATACAAACAGTGGGAGCCCTACGGGGTGACCGCGTACCTTTTGTATAATGGGTCAGCGACTTACATTCAGTGGCGAGGTTAACCGGATAGGGGAGCCGCAGGGAAACCGAGTCCGAACAGGGCGCCAGTCGCTGGGTGTAGACCCGAAACCAGGTGATCTATCCATGGCCAGGATGAAGGTGCGGTAACACGCACTGGAGGTCCCAACCCACCGGCGTTGAAAAGCCGGGGGATGAGCTGTGGATAGGGGTGAAAGGCTAAACAAACCTGGAGATAGCTGGTTCTCTCCGAAAGCTATTTAGGTAGTGCCTCGTGGATGACCGTCAGGGGTAGAGCACTGTTATGGCTAGGGGGCCATCGCGGCTTACCAAACCATTGCAAACTCCGAATACTGACGAGTTTAACCGCGGGAGACAGTCACCGGGTGCTAACGTCCGGTGACAAGAGGGAAACAACCCAGACCGCCAGCTAAGGTCCCGAAGTCCGGCTAAGTGGAAAACGAAGTGGGAAGGCATAGACAGTCAGGAGGTTGGCTTAGAAGCAGCCACCCTTCAAAGAAAGCGTAATAGCTCACTGATCGAGTCGTCCTGCGCGGAAGATGTAACGGGGCTAAGCCGGGCACCGAAGCTGCGGATGCCAGAGATGGCATGGTAGGAGAGCGTTCCGTAAGCCTGAGAAGGCGTGCTGAAAGGCATGCTGGAGGTATCGGAAGTGCGAATGCTGACATGAGTAGCGATAATGGGGGTGAAAGGCCCCCACGCCGAAAGCCCAAGGTTTCCTGTCCAACGTTCATCGGGGCAGGGTGAGTCGGCCCCTAAGGCGAGGCAGAGATGCGTAGCTGATGGGAAGCGGGTCAATATTCCCGCACCATTGCTGGATGCGATGGGGGGACGGATTGCGGAAGGCAGGCCGGGTGTTGGAAGTCCCGGTTGCCCGTCTGGAGGAGGCCACCAGGCAAATCCGGTGGCATGATCCAAGGGACGGGGACGAGGAACCCACGGGTTCCGGAGCTGTTGGAAGGAGTCCCAGGAAAAGCCCCTAAGCTTCAGTCCAGTGATGACCGTACCGCAAACCGACACAGGTGGGCGAGATGAGTATTCTAAGGCGCTTGGGAGAACTCGGGAGAAGGAACTCGGCAAAATGGTACCGTAACTTCGGGAGAAGGTACGCCCTGGTAGCCTGGCCGGCCAGCGCCGGTAGGGTGAAGGGGCCGCAGTGAAATGGTGGCTGCGACTGTTTAATAAAAACACAGCACTCTGCAAACATGAAAGTGGACGTATAGGGTGTGACGCCTGCCCGGTGCCGGAAGATTAAATGATGGTGTGAGAGCACCTGACTGAAGTCCCGGTAAACGGCGGCCGTAACTATAACGGTCCTAAGGTAGCGAAATTCCTTGTCGGGTAAGTTCCGACCTGCACGAATGGCGTAACGATGGCCACGCTGTCTCCTCCCGAGACCCAGCGAAGTTGAAGTGGTTGTGATGATGCAATCTACCCGCGGCTAGACGGAAAGACCCCATGAACCTTTACTGCAGCTTTGCATTGGGCCCTGAACCGGTCTGTGTAGGATAGGTGGGAGGCTATGAACCGCAGGCGCCAGCCTGCGGGGAGCCGCCGTTGAAATACCACCCTGACCTGTTCGGGGTCCTAACCTGGGGCCGTCACCCGGCCTGGGGAAAGTGCATGGTGGGCAGTTTGACTGGGGCGGTCTCCTCCAAAAGCGTAACGGAGGAGTTCGAAGGTACGCTAGGCACGGTCGGACATCGTGCTGTTAGTGCAATGGCAAAAGCGTGCTTGACTGCGAGGCCGACAAGCCGAGCAGGTACGAAAGTAGGACATAGTGATCCGGTGGTTCTGAATGGAAGGGCCATCGCTCAACGGATAAAAGGTACTCTGGGGATAACAGGCTGATTCCTCCCAAGAGTTCACATCGACGGGGGAGTTTGGCACCTCGATGTCGGCTCATCACATCCTGGGGCTGTAGTCGGTCCCAAGGGTATGGCTGTTCGCCATTTAAAGTGGTACGTGAGCTGGGTTTAAAACGTCGTGAGACAGTTTGGTCCCTATCTGCCGTGGGCGCTGGAAGTCTGAGAGGGGCTGCTCCTAGTACGAGAGGACCGGAGTGGACGGACCCCTGGTGCACCGGTTGTCACGCCAGTGGCATAGCCGGGTAGCTAAGTCCGGAAGGGATAACCGCTGAAGGCATCTAAGCGGGAAACCCGCCTCAAGATGAGACTTCCCGGGAGCTGGACTCCCCTGAAGGGTCGTCCGAGACCAGGACGTTGATAGGACGGGTGTGGAAGCGTGGCAACACGTTGAGCTGACCGTTACTAATAACCCGTGAGGCTTGTCCCCATAGCCCTAAGGCTGTGGAGGCGCTGCATGGGCTGCAGCAATACATAGGTAAGCCTAGAGAGAGCTTGCGAGCTTTGTCCCGGATTGTGGGGATCCCGGTGGGGGTCCCTGAAAGTTCAATGCCTGACGGCCATAGCGAGGTGGAACCACCCCTTCCCATCCCGAACAGGATTGTGAAACGCCTTAGCGCCGATGATAGTGCCGGTCCCGGTGTGAAAGTAGGTCACTGTCAGGCAACATCTAACGGAGCCCCGTACCCATAAAAGGTACGGGGCTTTTTGCTATTCTGGACGCCGCAAGGTATTCCAGCCTGTTCATTTCCGGTGCTGTTTCTGATAAGCCTGCTTAATCTAACAATGCGAGGGATCTAAGTATCTGTTCAATCGGTTGTGGGTAGTTTTCTGAAATTTTCGTGTTGCTGGCGATGCTTAGTACAGGGCAAAAAAATCCCCTTCCTGAGATTTTCATCAGGAAGGGGTGCAAATACTATGAGATGGAAGAGAATGTAAAAGAATAAAAAATCCACTGAATCATCAGCGGATTTTATTCTGGTAGGTGGTGGGAGGCTCGAACTCCCGACCAACGGATTAAAAGTCCGCTGCTCTACCAACTGAGCTAACCACCCGAAAGATTTATATTTTATTCTTTATTTTTTTGTCCGTCAATAATTTAATAAAATAGTGTATCATTTTCACACTGGTTGGCTGCTAGCTTATCAGTGGCTTTTCTTGACATGGATTTTGTACCGCTATGATTGTTTTGGGTATTGAGTCGTCCTGTGATGAAACAGGGATTGCGCTATATGACACGCAGAAGGGATTGCTGTCCCATGCACTTTATTCACAGATTGCCCTGCACGCAGAGTACGGCGGTGTTGTGCCTGAACTTGCGTCGCGTGATCATATCCGGCGCATTATTCCTTTGCTGAAAGAAGCGTTTGAAAAAGCATCAATTGAACCATCGATGATTGATGCGATTGCTTGTACGCAAGGCCCGGGCTTGGCAGGAGCTTTGCTCGTTGGTAGTTCAGTAGCTGCGGGGATTGGTTTTGCGTTAGGCAAGCCCATCATCGGTGTGCATCATCTCGAAGGCCATCTGCTTTCACCATTATTGTCTAGCAATCCGCCCTCTTTTCCTTTTGTTGCGTTGTTGGTCTCAGGCGGCCATACTCAGTTGATGAAAGTCAGTGGTGTTGGACAGTATGAACTCTTGGGCGAAACGCTGGATGATGCTGCAGGTGAGGCGTTTGATAAGTCGGCCAAACTCATGGGCTTGCCTTATCCAGGCGGGCCTGAAATCTCCCGCTTGGCAGAACAGGGTACGCCCGAAGTGTTTCAGTTGCCGCGTCCGATGTTGCATTCCAAGGATTTAAATTTCAGTTTTTCTGGGTTGAAGACTGCGGTGCTGACGGCGGTCAACAAGCAGACAGCACCGCTGGCGGAGGAAACTAAAGCAGACATTGCGCGTGGTTTTGTGGATGCAGTTGTTGAAGTGCTTTGCGCCAAATGTGCAAAGGCCTTGCGTGAAACCAAGCTGCGTCAGTTAGTTGTGGCAGGGGGTGTCGGGGCAAACCGCCAGTTGCGAGCCGCATTGGATCAGATGGTGGCTAAACGCCGTTGCAAGGTGTACTACCCTGAGATTGCGTTCTGTACAGACAATGGGGCGATGATTGCCTTTGCCGGCGCAATGCGTTTTAAAGCAGATCCGTCCTGTGCGACGCGTAGTTATGGGTTTACTGTGCGCCCTCGTTGGCCTTTGGAGGAATTGCAGGCGGTCTGAACCTGTTTGTGTCAGATGTGGTCGGTCTCGCGTGAGAGACGTGCCACATGTCTGGCAATCATTAGTTCTTCATAGGTGGGCAGGATCCAGACAGAGACACGGCTGCTGACCGTGCTGATTTTCAGCTCACCTAGGTTGTTGGCACGCTCATCAAGTTCAACGCCCAGCCAGTCCAGTTGGCGACATATGGCCTTCCTGATGTATGGCGACCGTTCGCCGATGCCGGCTGTAAAGACGAATGCGTCAAGTCCACCGCAGGCAGCAGCTAGTGAACCTGTTTCGCGGACAACCCGGTAAACAAATAAATCCAAGGCTTCTTTTGCGTATGGGTCAGTACTTGCCATTAAGTCACGCACGTCATTACTGATGCCAGAAACACCAAGAAGACCTGAATCCTGATAGAGTAGTGTTTCCAATTCTTTGGGCTTCATTTGCTCATGCTGGATTAGGTACAGAATAACGCCTGGATCCAGTTGCCCGCAACGCGTTCCCATGACGAGGCCATCTAAGGCTGAGAAGCCCATCGTCGTTGCGATGCTCTTGCCATTGACCATTGCGCACATGCTGGCGCCGCTACCCAGGTGGGCGATGATGGTTTTGCCCATTGCGGCATGGCGGTCAATGTGTTTAAGTTCTTCGCTTACATATTCAAAA
>JAEEGF011540327.1_pt1 | contig 15268 bp, 9 predicted proteins | sample 9134171 | NCBI WGS metagenome assembly JAEEGF01 (sample SAMN16246542, study PRJNA631951) | gut metagenome | biome: gut microbiome; feature: rumen; material: AP-attached | host: Bos | place: Iran: Karaj | collected 2018-10 | reverse complement strand
CTCAAATATGCTTTTTAAAATTAATGAAAAAGAAAAAGAACTCAATGAAAAGACAGAAAAGCAAGATAAAAAACTCTTTGAAATGGCTGCCTTAAACCAGATTAACCATTCTCTAAGTTTTACTCACAACCTTGATGAAATTTACACTAAGCTCGTTGAAAATGTTTTGAATGTCATGAATGGCATACAAACATGTATTGTTTTAGTAGTAGATGAACTACATAATGAATTTGAATATAAAGTAATCAAAGGTTTAAATACAGAATCAATCCCTGAAAACAAGCGTGTTCCTCTTGATTCACTAATCGCTTCAAAAGTTTATCAAACTGGTGAAAACTTAGTAATCAACGAAACTGTTTCTAAGCAAGAAGGCAATATTTCTAATGATTCTGGCAATTCAGATTCAAATACTATTCTAAAGCAAGATAAATCCTTTTATATCCCTATTATCGTTAAAGGGAAAGTCATAGCAGTATTATTCGGTAAAAACAAACTTTCAGGCGAAGACTTTTCTGAATCTGATTTGAGTCTTATAGAAGGAATAATTAAAGAAACTTCTACAGCAATCAGAAATGCTATGATGTGGCAAGATCTTCATAGAAAAATTCTAGAATTGAATACTCTTCATGAAATAGCCAAAAATATCGGAACTGTATTAGATATCAACAAGCTTTTAGAACTAATCTTAGACTTGACGGCAAAAGTATTTGGCGGAGTAAAAACAAGTTCAATCATTCTTTATGATGAAGAAACCAAACTTTTGAACTTAAAACTCTATAAGGGCGAAAAATCCAGCAAAGCAATGAAACCTATAAAAAGTGGCGAAGGTATAGCTGGTAAGGTTTTCCAACGTGGCGAACCAATCATGATAAATGATATGCATACTAATAATAATGACTCTATAGATGCAGGTTCTAGTTCTATCTGTGTTCCACTCAAAGTTAAGGAAAAATGTCTTGGGGTTCTTTCTATTACAGATAAACTTTCTGGCGAACCCTTCGACAAAAGCGACCTTGATATGATGGTTACGCTAGCTTCTCAAATAGCTGTTTCCCTTAATAATGCAAAGCTTTATGAAGATTTAGAAGCAAGCTACTTATCTGCTGTCAGAGCTTTGGCAAATTCTATAGATGCCAAAGATACATATACAATGGGGCATAGCGAACGTGTTGCCAAGTATTCTGTTGAAATAGGCAAAAAGATGGGTTTACCAGAAGAGGAAATCAAAAATCTTTATATTGGTGCTCTGCTTCATGATATTGGAAAGATTGGTATTCCCGAAGCAATTATAAATAAAACAGATAGATTAACCAATGAAGAATATCAGGAAATAAAAACCCACCCGTCACGTGGTGCTATGATTATTGAACCAGCTAAGTTCTTGAAAGAAAAAGTTCCACTAATAAAATACCACCACGAACGATTTGACGGCAAAGGTTACCCGGAAGGCTTAAAAGGAGAAGAAATACCTCTACTTGCGAGAATAATATGCTGTGCAGACTCATTTGATGCAATGACAAGCAAACGTGCCTACAGAGACACTATGCCCCTGGAATTTGCAAAGAAAGAATTAATACGTTGTTCAGAAACTCAGTTTGACCCACGTATTGTTAACGCATTCCTAGAAGTTATTGCTAACGAAGACACAATTAAAGAAATCAGAAATATGTAATGGCTGAAAAAATCTGGAAATTAAAAGAAGTATCAAAACAAAGTATAGATAAACTAAAATCTACTGGTTTTAGTGATACTTTAATTAAAATACTTATTAATAGAGGGATTACAGACATCGCTTCTATTGATAAGTATTTTAACCCCAAAAGCAGGTATCTGTTTTCCCCATTTATTATGGATGGGATTTCTGCTGCAATCGACAGAATTTTTAAAGCAACAGAAAATAACGAAAGCATTAGAGTCTATGGTGACCGAGATGTAGATGGGATAACTTCCACTGTTGTTCTTACAGAAACTTTGAAATCTTTCTATGATTTTGTAGATTACACAGTTCCTGTAATAGAAGACGGATACGGTTTGAACCCAGCCTATATAGATGCGGCAGCCAAAGACGGTATTGGTCTTATTGTCACAGTAGATTGCGGAATCAGCAATAAAGAAGAAGTTGATTACGCAAAGAGCAAAGGCATTGATGTAATTATTACAGACCATCATGAGCCCCCAGCTCAAATACCAAATGCCATAGCAATAGTTGACCCCAAACTCCACGAGTCAATATGCCCTCAAAAGAATATTGCCGGAGTTGCCGTTGCTTTCAAATTATCTATGGCTCTTGAAATGACAAAATGCAAAAAGTTGTCAAAACCTTTGATAGCTTTTGATATCAGCAATGACGACATTACGGTAGTTCGTTTCTCGCCTAGAGAAGGCTTTACCTCTATAAACAATTTTAATGCTTCAATGCTGGTTAACTCTGTTCCTGTTTTCTTCAATAAAGAAGAAAAAAGTTTAATTGAAAATCTTATTCCGTCTATTGCGGCTGCAACAGGCGTTCCGACTATCAAACCAATATTTATCAACAGTTTTATAGCCGAATATTTACCAGATGCTGTTAAACTTAGCAAGGAAGACCTTAAAAAGACACTGAATCTTAATCATGTTTCTGGCGGGAAATCATTATTATTGCTGTTTTTAAAATGTATTGAAGCAGGTTTGCCAGCTATAAAGCAACTATGGGTAAAGTGTCTGGATATATTAACAATAGGCACTATAGCAGACATGGTTCCTCTTCAAGGAGAAAACAGAACCTTTACACAGATGGGACTCAAATTCGTCTCCAAAAGCAAACGTATGGGTTTGTCTAGCTTATTCACCGCCTTAGGTTGGAAAAACAAACAGATTACCGAAAAAGATATCAGCTTTAGTATCGCCCCAGTATTAAATTCTTCCGGAAGATTAAAAACTGCCGAATTAGCAATAGAACTGCTTAGTACCAACAAGAACAGCAAAGCCGATAATCTTGCTAAACAACTTTATGAATTAAATACTGAACGCAAAAAACTTGGTGAAGAATGCTATAACGGAGTCAAAGAATACCTGAATCAGCAGAACGACTTAGAAAACGATAGAATACTTATGGTTGCTGCACCTATGAAAAACCAAGGGGTTACTGGCATTGTTGCAACAAGACTTATGCTAGACTACAGCAAACCAGTTATAGTTCTTCTTGAAGATCAAGGCAAATTTTTAGGGTCTGCACGAAGTTTCAAAAATATAAATATAATAGAAGCTTTAAATTATTGCTCTGATTACCTTGAAAAATATGGTGGTCATATTGGGGCTGCCGGTTTAACAATGAATCCAGAAAATGTTAACAAATTCAGGGAAAAACTCAGAGAGTTCTCTGCCAGCAACATCTCTCCTGATGATCTTAAACCCGAATGGGAAATAGATACCGAAATAACTACAGATGAAATAGACGAAAAGTTCCTTGCTGACATTCTCAAGTTTGCTCCTTTTGGAATAGACAACCCCGCTCCTATTTTCCTAATCAAAGATGCTCAGTTTCATGAAATAAAAAAAGTTGGTGAAAGCAAAAACCATTTACGTTTTAAATTAAAACGTTCAAATGGTCGAAGTTTATTTGGTATTGGTTTTAGTTTAGGAAATATTATGGTTCCTGAATATATAAGAGACGGAACCTGTGATATAGTATTCCATGTTGAACCTAACGACTATAATGGAATTAGAACAGCACAATTAATGGTGCTTGACTGTAGGCTCAAAGCCTTTAAATAAAGTTGGAGATTATAATGGAAAATATTCTCGATCGGGAACCATTAAACAAATACGATTTCAGTAGAATGGTGAACATGTGGGAAAACCTTGTTTTTACCGCTGTTTCTGAAATGATAGAAAGGAACGAAATGTGTCCCTGTCACGATTGTGTCCTAGACACATGTGCTCTTGCATTAAATAGTCTGCCTACACGTTATTGGATTCTTGGAAGTTATGATGCATTTTGTCCTCCAGAAAAATTTACAGAAGATGTAATGAATATAAGATTGGCTGAAGAAGCCGTATTAAAAGCCTATCGTCTGGTTCAGCAAAATCCACATCATTAAATTGCTAAAAATTAATTATTGAAATTAACAAAAAAATTTTTATATTTAAAAAAATTACAAGACAAATAATCAACGTTTTGATAAGCTTATATACTGAATAATTATTAGAAGTAGGAATTTCTCGGAGGTCACTATGCTCTGTCCTGGTTGCGGTTTTGAAAATGAAAATGATAATAAGTTCTGCAATATGTGCGGAATGGCTCTGCCAAACGCTGAAAAAAGCGATAATTCTCCAGCAGAACGAGAACCGCTTGATTTAGATTTATCTCTGGATCTTAATTTGGATGATTCCTCCAATTCAAATTCTAATGGTTTGAATTTGGATCTTTCAGATAATACATCTGCTCAAGCTGATAATTCTAATGATCTTAATTTTGATTTAAATATTGATTCTAGTAGTGATAATACACTTGACTTAGATTTAAATGCTAGTAACACTGACTTTAATTTCGACACAGGTGATTCTCAAAATGCAGGTCTAGACTTAAATTTAGATAGTTCAAGCAATGACAATATAGATATAGACTTAGATTTAAATGCAGAAAATGACAATACAATAAGCATTGAAACCCCAACAGAATCTTCTGATGATCCATTTGCAGCTCCCGCTGAATTTGATATATCAATGCAAGAAGCTCCAGCAGCAGAACCACCAACAGATAATGTAGCCTATACTCCTCAAACCGAACCAGTAGCAGAAACTCCAATAGAAGAAGCATCTTCTGAAGATTTATCATTCGACATAGAAACACCTACTACAGAAGACAACCAAACAATGGAATTTGATCTCACTGCTTCAGCAGAAGACCAAACAACTAGTTTTGAAACAAATGATTTAAATACAGAAGCTGAAAGCTTTAATTTTGGCGATTTAGATACAGAAGCAGCACCAACTCCCGCTGTAGATGAAAGCACACCTGTTGTTGATGCTTCTGATGATGATTTAAGTGGTCTAATAGTCAGCAGTAACGATGATTTTTCTGCTTCCACTACCCCAACTTCTACAGAAGAATTCTCTATAGAAGATTCTTCTACTACAGAATTTGATACTACAAGCTTTGATGTTTCCTCTGAAACACCTGCAATAGAAGAAACCACTATAAGCGAAAGCGATGATGATTTCCTAAGTTCATTAGTAGTAGAACCTGTTGCAATAGAAGAACCTGAAAAGCCCGAAGAACCACAGCAACCAGCCAAGAAAGTCAGCAATTCTAAGCCCCAAAAAGCTGAAGCTCCAAAATCAGATGATGAAGACCTTAACAATCTCCTTCTTGAATTAGGCGGAGATGATTTCGCTAACATAGATACTCCAGTTAACATCGAAGAAACTGTTGAAGAAAAACCGGCAGAAGAAGAAGAAGATTTAAGTTATCTCAACACTATGGCTTCAACTGAACCAGAAGCAGCAGAAGAAGAACCTGCTCCTGTTGAACCAGCTGAAGAACCTAATCAAGATGCAGGAATAGATTTCGATAATCTTGCTGACACTGCTGAAACAAGTAATGAAAATACTGTTTTGAACGAAGCTATAGCATTCACTCAGCCACAAGCAATACTCGAAGAAATAGCTCCACAAACTCCTGAAGAACAACTTGAAGAATTACGTCAGATTCTTGCAGATACAACTGACCCGGACAAACGCTATTCACTTGTTCTTCAAATGCAGGAACTCAACTTAAAAGAATCTATCCCAGATTTTATTAATCTGTTAAATGATGACTTAAAAGATATCAGAGAAATTGCTGCTGACCATCTTGGTGAAATGGCTGCCGTTGAAGCAGTTAATCCACTTATCCAGTGTTTGAGTTCAGACCATACTCAGCTTAAGTTTATTGCAGCTCGTTCTCTTGGAAAGATTGGTTCAAAAGATGCTGTTCTTCCATTAATCAGACTTCTCGAAGAAGATAACGAAGACCTTCGCTATGTTACTCTTGAAGCTCTTGGTAAGATTGGTTCATCTACAGCAGCACTTAAAGCAGTCAGTGCATTCTTAAAGAGCCGCAACAACGACTTGCGTTATATAGCTTGTGAAGCAATAGGTAACATTGCAGAACCCAAATCTGTCGTTATCGTTCTTCCAATGCTTAAAGACCCAGAATTCGAAGTCAGACTCAAAGCTATTGAAGCTCTCGGCAAAATCGGTTCTACAGCCGCTTGTGACCAGTTGCTTGTAGTATTGAGCGAAGACAACGAAAGAATCAGAGCTGCAACAATCCAAGCTCTTGGTCAGATTAAAAATGCAAATGCTGTCGAACCTCTTATTGAAATTTACCAAGTCAGCACACCACAGCTTAGAGAAAAGATTATCTGGGCATTAGGTGAAATCGGTAATCAGAAAGCCGTCGACCCGATGCTTAAGCTCTCTAATGCATTCAATCCAAGACTGACAACTCTTGCTATTGAAGCATTTGCTAAGATTAAGTCTCCAAAAGCAAGCAGATACGTTCTAGCTGTTCTCGATAAAGACGACAAAGCTTTAAATTTGAAAGCAATTGAAGCTCTCGGCGAAATCGGCGAAAAGTCTTCTGCTGGCAATCTTATCAAATTCCTTGATTCTCCAGAAGCTGAATTTAAGATTACTGCAGCAAAAGCTATCGGCAAAATCGGTAATCCTATAGCCATAGACCCATTAATTCAGAAACTTACAGATTCTGAAAGAGATGTAAGACTCGCTGCCATCGAAGCTCTTGGCAATATCAAAGGTGTTAAAGCTATTGATCCTCTTATCAAATCACTTGCAGAACAAGACCAGCAGATTGTTGAAAAAGCAGAATGGGCAATCTGTGAAATGGGCGAAAATGCTGTTGAATACATAACAAAAGCTATAGAATCAGAAGAAAATCATTCAATACTTCCTTCTCTAGTAAGAATATTGGGTAGCATAGGCAGCATTAAAGCAATATTCCCATTGTTGAAAGTTCTTGATTCTACAGATGATACAAAGATTTCTTCCTGCATAGCTGATAGCCTTGTTTCAATTGATAATTGTATTACATCAGCCCAGATGAATGTAACATTAAAAGAAGGTTATGCTTGGGCTCAGTTCTCAATTGCACAGTCTCTTGCCAACCTCCAGGATGAACGTTCATTCGGTCTCCTTGTTAAGATTGCAAGAGAAACTCTTACTGAAAAAGATATCAAACAGTTTTCAGGCATACCGAACAAGAGTTTCTTGGAATACAACAATGAAATTCTCCACCTTATCAAACTCAATGTTGCTCACCTCTTTGCCAAAGTTGGCAATGACAAAGCAATACCTGTTTTGATGGATTACTTCATAGCCGGCGACCAGTTCCAGCGTCAATGGTGTGTTGAAGCTCTTGGAGGAATAAAGACAGAAGGAGCCTTGGATGCTCTTATCGATATTCTCAAGAAACCTGAATTTAATATTCCGTTAGATTTACTTTCACGCACTTTGACATCTAACAGAAGCAAGAAACTTGTTGAAAAGCTTATTAGAAGTGCTTCTCATCCTGCAGAACCTGTTAAGATTGCTATTGCAACAGTTTTGGGCGACACAAGAGATCCACGTGCAATAAGAACTCTTGCTAACCTCGTCAAAGACCCAGCTGAAAAAGTCAGAACATCTGCTATTGAAGCTATTGGTAAGATTGGTACAACAGCTGCAGTTCAACCTGCTATTGAAGCTCTTAAAGACTCTATCGAAGTTGTTAGAGCAAAAGCAGCCGAAGTTCTTGGTGACCTTAAAGATACAGCCGCTGTTGAATTCTTGCAGAAAGCCTGCAAAGATCCTTCAGAATTGGTTAGAAAGCTTTCAATCAAGTCCTTGTCTATGATGGCTGACGCAAGAGTTCCAGAAATCATTATTTCTGCACTTTCTGACAAAGCAGAATCTGTTAGAGCAACAGCAGTTGATGCTCTTGGCGACAGACGCGATAAAGTTGCTCTGCCTCATTTGGTCAAGACTTTGGAAGACCCGTCAGAAAAGGTTCGCAGCACTACTGCAGAAGCTATTGCCAAACTTGGTGAACCCTCTGCAATTCTCCCAATGCTCGCTCGCCTCGACGATCCTTCACCACTTGTTCCATTGGCATGCAGCGAAGCAATTGTCAGCTTCGGCGAAAATTCCTACGAAGTTCTTATCGAAGCTCTCAAGAATCCGGAAGAACGTATCAGACGTCATGCCTGTGACCTTCTTATCAGAATCGGTGAAAAGAACCTTATCAATAAGCTTCTCCATATCTCTCAAGATAGAAATAACTTCCTACGCGAAAATATTGCTCGTATTCTTGGCAGAATCGGCGACAGCGATGTTGTTGAAACCCTTATGGTTATGCTTTCAGACCGCAGCAGTGTTGTTAGAAAGACCGCAGCAGAAGCTCTTGGCAACTTACGCGATATAAGATGTCTTGTAGCTTTGAAGAATACAACAAGAGACCAGAGCAAAGAAGTCAGACTTGCAGCTAATGCGGCTTTGCAGGAAATTTTCAAAGCTCATAAACTTAACTAATATCTTTCATTAGATAATCTAAAATCCCGTCTAAGCTTTATCTTGGATGGGATTTTTTTTTGAGTAAACAACATTAAAGCTTTGTTTTTTTGCCTCACTCTATAGTGACTGTCTAAAATCCTCACCCACTTTCATAGAGCCTGTCCGAAAACTAATTTTTTAGCCCAAATTAGATTTATACTAATAGTCTACACTTTTGTCATAATAAGTATAGCGTATGGGCTTTAGCCCTGAAAGCTATACGGTTATGACAATGTGTAGACTACGAAAAAAGAAATATTATTTTTACTGCAAATTTCATTTTTTTAGACAGTCACAATAAAATTATAAATAATTTTAAAAAAGTGCCCTATCCATGTAATTTGCTACGGTTAATTGTGTACACACGACAGTATCAAAAATCATCAGTATTATGTAAACTTTTTTCATTTTGGGTAGGTTTACATAAAAAAGTACATTTTACAATTCTGATTAATATTTCACGTGAAACATTTTATTTTAAAATACTTTTATTATGTAAATGTATAAGCCTTATAAAACATATAATAAATCAACAATATTATGTAAACTTTTTCTAGTAAAAACATAAATAATCACAAATATTATGTAAACATATTTTTTAACTCTGAAGTTAATTATATCAATTTTTGGGGTTTATGTAAAATTACATTAGTGCAATTTTCTGGCCATTAGAAAACTGAGTGAGCGGACAGTATACGAGAGATCTTCTATTCTCCGCACAAGGCTCGTTCCCTCAAAGTCTATCCGAAGGTACAAATTAACAGAGACCGCGGAGGAGAATAAGGTCGAACAAGCAACTGTCCGCAATATTTATGTTGTTATTGTAGTTGGTTTTTGTTGTAGTTATTGAAAAAAAATTGTCAGAAGAGTTAAAAGAAATAAACTCAAACTCTATAAAAAAATGTTTTCTGTAGTTTGCCTTATTTAAGCTATAATATGGAATTATTAAAATAGGATAAGAATCAATGGAAACATTTTTTTATATTATACTAGCATTTCATCTTTTTATTGCAGCTCTTGCTTTCAATTTAATGCGCCCTCCGGATGATTCTAAAATAACTTCAGATAAGAAACAAAGAAAATTATTTGATACCAATTTTCCAATTCTTTATTATATAGCTTTACTTCTTCTTATGCCTTCAACACTCTATTGGATTTACTATGCTTGTTCAGTAAGAAAAGAAATAACAATAATATTTGATCATATAAGTTTAGAAAGCTTTAATTACGCAGTTATTATTCCATTTATGTATATGTTTATATTTGTTTTACTAGAAATAAAAGAATACAAATCACGTGGTGAAACTATAAAACAAGAATCCCCTGATATTATTATAGGTATTTTATTTTTTTTATATTCAACTTCTATTTTTGTAGGTCTAACAACAGTTCATATTGTAAATTATACCTTAGATTCATCTAAGTGAGAAGAACGTATTGTAACAGTTATTGACTCGGTTCATAATAAAAAACAAAATTTTGTTGGTGATATAGAAGATTACTACCATATTCACTTTGAACCAGATATACTAGACGTGAAAAGAATAAATGTTTCTCCTAGATTGCAAAGTTCTGCAAAAAAAGGAGATAAACTCAGACTTTACTTGAAAAGTGGGGCCTGTGGCTTACCTTATATAAGTAGTGAAATGGAAATCATAAAATAGTATAACTCTTTGTTTTTGAAGTTATAAAAAACATTTATATAGACGTATCGCGTCTGCTGCCCTCTTCCTCCATCTCTCTAAATTATTCCTCTCCTATAACCGATATATAGAATAAAAGGAGGATTCTAACTATGTCTATTCGTCCTATAGATATGAAAACCTCGCTTCTAACTGCTGATGACGCAAGTAAAATGCGTGAAAACCAGAAGAATCAGGAAGCCGGTCTTGCTGAACAGGTTGCTCAAAACCGACACAACCAGGAAACAAGAACGGATACTGTACAACACACTCAAGCTGCTGAAGGGCAAGTAATCCGCAAGGAAGACGAAGAAAATCCCAGAGGCAGGCAAGGCAATCAAAATAAAAAGAAATCAGCAAATAAATACGGGAACAAAGAAGAAGAAAAACCCAAAATCCAAGATGGCATACATGGCTCTTTAGACCTCAAAGCTTGATGAACTTTTCCCAAACAATCAATAAATTTCATTATCTAACTCTAGGTATAGCGTTAGCTGTAGCAACTCCTGTTTTGGCTACCAATACAGATGATGCATGGATACTCAACAAACAGGGGTTATATAAAATTTCTCAAGGCAATACCAAGGGTGCTATTGCTGATTTTGAAAAAGCATGCCAGCTAGACCCTTTTAACGACACAGCCTTAGCTAATTTAGCCTGTGCAAGAAATAATTTAGGTGTAAAATATGCCAAGCAGCAGAATTTCAAAGAAGCTGTAAGGCAGTTCAGAAATGCAAAAGATCAAAAACCAGAAGACATATCAATAAGGCTTAATCTGCTTTCCACTCTAGTAACAATAAAAAATGTCAGCGAAGCGGACAGAGAAATAAAAGAACTTCTTAAACTTCGCCCTAACGACAGCGATTTGGCAATAAAGGCCGCCACAGCATATCAGAAAATAGAAAACTCAAATTCAGCAATAGCTACTCTGCAAGAATTTACAGAACGTTTTCCAAATGATTATAAAGCAAATTACACCCTTTCAAGACTTTTATATCTTAATGGTGACTTAGCCGAATGTAGATTTTATTTAAACCGCTGCCTGGAAATGAATCCCAATGATTCAAAGTGTTCCGATCTTTTAAGTAAATTAGATAAAGAAGTTTCTATTGAACAAAATACCAACACTTTCACTGGGAAACATTTTGAATTAGCTTGCCCTGATTCTTTCTCAGAAGAATGGGTAGAAGAACTGCTTGAACAGCTTGAAAGTGCTTATGAAGAAGTCGGTAGCAAGCTGAACTATTACCCGGAACAGAAAGCCAAAGTTCTTTTGTTCCAAACTAATGATTTTAAAGAAGTTCATGATTTACCAGACTGGGCTGGTGGAGTCTATGACGGCAAAATTAAACTTCCTGTTCCTATGAATACAATTCCAATCGCTTTAAAGGGAGCTATTCTACACGAATATACTCATCATGTGGTTTTTCTAGCCTCCTCAGGAAACTGTCCCATTTGGCTAAACGAAGGCTTAGCTCAGATTTTCGAAAAAAACAGCGAAGACCTGCCTGAAATACCTGAAGTTTATTTTGAATACGATGAAAAACTACAAAGTATTGATGAGGGTTTCAAAAGCTCACCCAACCGTATTACAGCAATAAAGCTTTATAAGCTTTCTTTCAATACTACCTGCAAATTAATAAATGAATATGGTTGGAACTCGGTTGCAGACCTTTTAAGACTGCTTTCCATAGGCAAAAGTTTTGATGAAGCCTCTAGCGAAGTCTTAGGTGAATCCAAGGAAACAATAGAATCAAGAATTATCGCCTATAGATAATTCTGAAACATCAGCTTATTTTTACATTTGTGAAATTTATATTGACATATTTGTGAAAAATTATTAATATTAAGTTATAGATTCACGAACGTGAAAACACATACAAATATTTTCATGATTATAAAACACGGAGTTAAAAAATGGCTGAAAATGAAAAAACAAAAACTCCTTATATAGAATTCGGGCAACGTCTGCAGGAACTTCGTAACCGGCATAAACTGACCAGATCGCAGCTTGGAGAAAAATGCGGTGTTGCACAGAGTACAATAGTTAACTACGAGAAGGGTACCAGAATACCCTTTGCTGACACCGCAACTAAAATGGCTGCGGTATTTGGTTTAACCGTTGAAGAATTGCTGGGAGTAACCAACAGCGACATAGAGATGAAAAAAGCAGAAGCTCTTGATTCTTTACGTAACTTCTACGGCAAAAAAGGCGAAGATCAAGCCCGGGCATTACTTGAAGGCGCAGGTAGCTTACTGGCTGGCGGCACATTAACTCGAGAACAGCAAGAAGACTTTATCTTAGAAATGCAAAAACTCTTTATTATTGCTACAGAGAAAAATAGAGCAAAACAGAGTTCTAAAAAGTTTGATGCTCCAGATAAACTTATAAAATCTAAGGAACATTTAAGAAAAGTTGAAGAAATAGATAAAAAGCTTTCTGACAAAAATACCTACAATTCTTTCTTAGATGAAAATGAGTTTCACGACTGAGTTACTGTTTCGTAGTTATCATTTATTAACATCAGAATGAAAATACTAAACATCTTTGCAAAAATCGATAGAATCATAAAAAAGATTGGCACCGACAACCCAGAAGAGGTTGCCGCTTATTTAGGCTACGAAATTATTATGCTTTCCAGCAGTCTAGTAGGCTATATAACACGTATCAAAAATATGACTCTTATAGGAATTAACGGCAGATTAAGTCCTGTTAAGCGCAAATTTGATGAATGGCACGAAATCGGGCATGGAATCTTAGGCCATCTTAAAGAAGTTGATTTTACTAAATCAACTGGTTACCACCTAGACCATATACTTTTCGATTCAAGTCAGCAGCTTAACAGTAAAACCATTAGTCGTTACGAACGTGAAGCGAATCTTATTGCGGCAGAATACTGCATAGACAGCAAAAAAATACTTGAAATGACCGGATACAACAATAATGTAATCCAACAATTTCAAATATTAAAAGAAACTCAGCAGCAGCTCAGACATGAGTATGAACGATTATTGTTTACGGTGCAGCCCAACAATCTTTCTGTATCTCAAAAAATTCGTCTTTCTGAATATAAAACCGAACTATCAAAATTAGACGAAAAAGAACGGGAATTAGACAGTGAAATATCTGAATTAGGTGTCATGTCTATTTCTGAAATGGCACGCCATCTGCATACCAGTAGCATTATCGTAGAATACAAACTAGAAGCTATGAGGCTAAGAGGCTATAAAATAGAAGGAATTGAACTAGCAGCATATAACAAGGTTTTTAAGCAAGAGGCTGTATAATGAAAACCAGAACCTACATCTGCATAGACTTAAAAAGCTATTATGCAAGCGTAGAATGTGTTTACAGAAACCTTGACCCACTAAAAGCCTATTTGCTTGTTGCTGACGAATCAAGAACAGATAAAACCATATGTTTAGCTGTTTCCCCAGCCTTAAAAGCCTTAGGGGTACCTGGCAGACCAAGACTTTTTGAAGCAAAACAGAAAATTCGCGAAGCAGAAGCTACACTGAAAAAGCAGATAGATTACATTGTTGCGCCACCTAGAATGGCTGCTTACATTGAACAGTCTTCAAATATATATAAAATTTATCTAAAATACATATCCTCTGAAGATATTCATGTTTACAGCATAGACGAATGCTTTATGGATGTAACAAACTATCTGCATTTTCACAATGGTTCTGCTCATAAAATGGCATTAACCATGATAAGAGATGTTCTCAAAAACACGGGTATCACAGCCACAGCAGGAATAGGCACCAATATGTATCTGGCCAAAATAGCCATGGATATAATAGCTAAAAAGTCTATTGCTGACGCAGATGGTGTTCGTATTGCGGAACTAGACGAACAATCTTACAGAGAACAATTATGGGGTCACCGCCCTCTGACCGACTTTTGGCAGATTGGTTCAGGGACAGCAAACAGGCTTAAACGCTATGGAATCAACACCATGGGCGATATTGCAGAATATTCTATTTACAACGAAGAATGGCTATACAAGCTATTTGGAATTAATGCAGAAATTCTTATTGATCATGCCTGGGGTCTGGAACCCTGCCTGATGAAAGATATAAAATCTTATAAATCAAAGAACAGTAGCCTCAGTAGTAATCAAGTTCTTCCGCGACCTTATAAATTCACAGAAGCAGAGATAATTGTTAAAGAAATGAGCGATATTCTTTGTTTGGACCTGGTAAGGAAAAACTTAGTTACAGAATCTGTAACTTTATATGTAGGCTTTGACCATGCCTCTGCAGTTATCGGCTATGATGGTCCTTCTTATATTGATCATTACGGCAGAATCATACCTCAACATGCTGGAGGTACATTTCGTTTTTCCACACCAACAAATTCGGCCAAAGAAATAACAAAAGGGTTCTTAACCATATTTAATGATGAAAATAGAGTTAATCGAAACCTGTTAATACGAAGAGTCGGAGTCTGTGCAAATAAAATTTCGGCAAACACCGGCTGTTATCAGCTTGAATTATTCAGAGATTATGAAAAAGAAGCCAAAGAAAACAATCTGCAGCATACTTTGCTTCAAATAAAATCAAAATATGGCAGCAATTCCATACTTAAAGGAACCAACTTCTTTGAATGCAGCAGAACAAAAGAAAGGAACTCACAAATTGGAGGTCATAGAGCATAATCAGTCATCGGTTATCTGTTATCAGTTAACCAATTTATCCCTGCGGACAGTAGACGCGAGACCATAAAATTGTAAGTGATACGCTTCGCTGTGGGACACTTCGTTGTGGGACGTTTCACTGTGGTAATTGTTTATAATCGTTCAAAGAGTTCAAGGTTCGAAGAGTTCGAATTGTTTAGTTTACTAACTCTATTTTTAACAATTTGAACGACTTGAACAACTCGAACAATTTGAACAATTAGAACAATTAGAACAATTAGAACTTTCGTTATGTTATTCTCACGGGCTGTGAAACAGCCGTCTCACAGAGGCCTTAGCCCTGAAAGCTATACGTTTATGACAATGGGTAGA
>JAEEGF011654818.1_pt1 | contig 15269 bp, 13 predicted proteins | sample 9134171 | NCBI WGS metagenome assembly JAEEGF01 (sample SAMN16246542, study PRJNA631951) | gut metagenome | biome: gut microbiome; feature: rumen; material: AP-attached | host: Bos | place: Iran: Karaj | collected 2018-10 | reverse complement strand
CCCTGGTAGCTGCCGCGGATGCCCGTGGTATAAGGAAGCCATGCATTGAGCATGTCCCAGCGCATGAAGTTCAAATCCTGTGTCTGGTCCATGATGACGGCCAGACTGTCAATGTAACGGTCGAAATGGTCGGACGTGAAACCGTCTATGAGGCGTGCTTTGCTCCATATGAAGCGCAAACTGTCGGGAAAGGCTTCGATAACGCGCTGTATAATCTGTTTCATGCCCGGTACAGTTGAGCATTGGTCGCTCAAACACAGGTAGCCGTTGATGTTGTTTGCCGGATAGCATCGTGAGTCGTTGTCAAACGCATGATCAAAGTCCCACATCGGCCCCCAGTAGAACTTGGAATATCTGTCCTTTGTTAAATAAACGCTGTAATATGCATCTATGTTTGCCGTGGCTTCACTTACGAGGAAGCGTTTCAAGAATGACTCGACGTCCATTATACTTGGGATACCGCGTGTCTCGCTTGTGGGAGTCGAGAAGAAGACACGGGTTTCCATATTGTTGTAATGCGTTTCGATATAATTCTTCTGTGAGGTTGTAATGGAGTCTTCGCCCGGATACTTTACCGTTACGGGCGAATTGAATTTGCCGGAGATGAAATGAACTGGCTCGCCCACTGCCTTGTTCACGATTTCCAGCAGATAACCTCCGTGAACATTCGGATTATAGTTGTCTTTCGTGGTCATTTCCGTGATGTCCACGCGGTTCTTTCTGACTTCAATCTGGTCACACAGTTGATAGTTGCCCTTGTATTCCCCGTTGAGAATGACATCTACGGGAGTGCCTGCCGGAGTATAGGCAAAATCCATCTTGCGGCACATTTCGAAAGCCACTAAATTGCGTATTAACGTTTTATCTTGGCAATTGTTTATCAGGGTCCACTTTCTGGCTTTGGCAGGTAGGCCGCAGATGCGTTTTTTGCTGTTCAATTTAATCTTATAGGGCTTCTTCTCGAAAGTCCAGCTGCCATTGCCGCGGCCACGTATCTCCAAGCTGTCCGTAATTACGCCTGTGCCTTCGTCACTGATGATTGTAATGATTCCTTTCAGGTACTTCTCCTTTATGATGACGTCTTCGGCGTTCTCGGTGTGGATTGTGATGGTCGGTACATTTGTCAGTTGATACAGTTGAGAGTCGTCACCTTCTCCCAAATCCCCGTAGAATCTTATTTCAGCTATGTTGCAGCGCATGTCATGCGGTCCGATGTAACGTACATAGCGGAAGCCGCGGGAGCACTTCGGCCTGACGATGTTTTTCATGCCTTCACGCGGTGTAGACTTAATCATATGAATAGGTATGGCGTCGCTGAAATCGGCGTTGTTTGCTCCCTCAAAAATTCCAAGGGTCATACAATCGGCCATGTCGGCTCTGGGGCAGAAATAAATGCGTGTGATGACGTACTGTCTCCCGAGATCGAGTCCTACCCACCCACCACTGCGGTCGTATGCTGCGAAAAACGTGTCGTAATCCCCGTCGAAGACATTGTGGATGGTATTTTCAGTGTCCGAAGGCTCGAGTGTTTCGTATTGTATCGCAGTAGTGCCGATAGGAGTCCCGTGCAGGAGCTGGTCAGCCTGGGCTAAAGAGGGCACAAGCAGAACTGCGGCGGCTAGAAGCAGGCGTAGGGTGGCGTTTTTCCAGATATGGCTGTTCATCATTCCGATATAGGCTTTGGCAGGCCTTGTTTTGGTTAATTCCATAATGCAAAGTTACAAAAAACTCTCTATATAGGCATTGGGTATGTTTGATTTAGGCTTTTTTATCTCAAACATATGAAAAATTATATCTGACATCTTTTTAAGCAACCTTCGGTTGAGTGGCGTGGAAAGGGTTGCACGGCCCGCGAGAGTGCTAAAAAATGAACTAAAACGCTTCGTAGCGCTAAAAAAATAAAAATAGCGAGTGTCCGAGTGAAATTTATGTGGTCAAAAGTCGGTCGCAATGCAATAAAATCTGTACTTTCGCTGCTGATAAATTAAAAATTGAACAGCCATGAGAGGTTTATTTGTAGTTACAGCTTTGTGTGCAATGTCGCTCAGCGCTTTTGCACAAAACGATGTCTATTTTATTCCTTCCAAGGAGGTGAATGAAGTGAGATTGAACAATCAACGGGTTGAAACGAAGGTAGAAGAAACCAACGTTATCAATACCCCAGTGAAGTCCAGCCGTGATGTGGACGAATATAACCGTCGCGGAAGCGCACAAACCGTAGTCGAAGCCCCGGATACCGTGGATGCGGATTCCGATATCGAAGGTGTGGACAACTACAGCTGCTCCAAGATGATTATTCGTTTCCATTCGCCCGCCGGGGTCGTAATCAGCAGTCCCTATTATTGGGATATCTGTTACGGAAACACATGGGACGTGTACTATGACGCTTGGGCTTTCGCGCTTCCCAGTTGGAGCTACTGGTCTTACGCATATGATCCCTGGTATTACAATCGTTGGTGGTACCGTACTTGTTGGGATTTCACGTGGGGTTGGTATGATCCCTGGTGGGGCTATAGTTATTGGGGCTGGGGCCGACCTATTTTCTGGGGATGGAATCGTCCTTATTACGGAGGTTGGGGTTGGGGCCACTATGCCTATCATCACAACTGGGTATACGGAGGCCGTGGCTACGCTCCCGGCTTTGGACGCGCCGTTGGTGGAGGCCGTGACTTCATGGACGGACGTAACGTGACGCGTGGCAGTGCCGGCGGATTTATAAGCCGTGGTGGAAACGGTACACGCGGAGGTGTTTCGTCGGGAGGCAGCCGTAATTACAGCAGCCGCGGACTTGACAAGAGTTTCCGTGTAGGTGGCACGTCGTATTCCCGCTCTGCAACCGGTTCTGCCGGAGGTCGCATCACGCGTGGCAATTCTGGCGGATACACTCGTGGAAATGGCGGCTACAGTAGCTCACGCAGCAATTCCGATGTAAGCCGTCGTGGCACCTATAACCGTACAGATGTATACAATCGCCGCAGTACGTCGGGCAGTAGTTCGCGTTCCTACCAGGGATATACGCCCCGTTCGTCTTCAAGTACGACAACGTCTACACCATCCCGCAGCTATGGTAGCAGTAGCGGCAGTTCGTCGCGCAGCAGTGGCATGTCGTCAGGCGGAGGTAGCGTCTCGCGTGGCGGAGGTGGCGGATACAGCCGCGGAGGTGGCGGTGGATTCTCCCGAGGTGGGGGTGGCGGCCGCCGTTGACCGACTCCAAAGAGTACAACGTAAGTATAAACCATATTATAATTAAGAAAACTCAAGAATGATGAATAAAAAAATTGTGATTCTGGCAACTGCTTTCGCCATGACGGCAGGTGCCTTTGCCCAGGACATTTATCAGATGGCTTCTTTCTCATCTGAGGATTTGAACGGGACGGCCCGTTACGTCGGAATGGGAGGTGCCATGAGTGCACTGGGAGCTGATATGTCTGCAATGGGAACTAACCCGGCTGCAATCGGTCTTTATCGCAAGAGTGACGCTGCTGTAACGGTGGGAATGCTTACTCTGAGCGAGGGAGAGAAGTTTGACGGAAAGGGCAAGACACGTATGTCGTTTGATAATATAGGTATTGTCGGCACAATCAAAATGGACGACAAGACTTGCAAGTATTTGAACCTCGGTTTCAATTATCATAAGCAGAAAAACTTTAAGTCTTTGCTCAATACGGCATTCTCTCCTGCCAGTGCGGCTTCTCAGACGTGGCAGATGGCAGATTTGGCGTCCACCTGGGGAGAACCGGCGAAGGCAACGCCGTTAACGGACATGGGATACGAAGCTTATTTGATCAATCCTTTGGAAGACGGCGGCTTTGATGCATATGGTGCTTCATATGTGGCATATAACAAGTCGCAACTCGGAGGTATCCATGCCTTTGACTTTAATATCTCCACGAATCTTGCTGAACAATTCTACCTTGGCCTTACTTTGGGGGCGCAAAACGTGAATTTCAAGAGCATTTCCCTGTATTCGGAGGATATGATCAATTATGAGGGCGTCGATGCCGGTTATTACGATTTGATTAACGACCGTGAACTGACCGGTAACGGATTCAACGTGAAGTTTGGCTTTATTGCGCGTCCGGTAAAGAGTTCTCCGTTCCGCATTGGCCTGGCTGTTTCGTCGCCTACCTATTATAATTTGAAGTACCGTGCTTCTTCCGACCTGTATGCCAACTATAACGACGGCTTAGACCCGGAACATCAGTACACCGATGTAGACCGCTTCCGCTATAATATTCATACACCGTGGAAGTTCAACCTTAGTTTGGGCCATACCATAGCTAACCAGTTGGCCATCGGAGCTGAGTACGAGTATTCCGACTACAGCACAGCGAAGGTGACTTATGACGACGGTAATGACTGGGATTGGGACTGGTCGAACGAAACTGATGACCGTGAACTCAACCGTCAGGCCGACCGTTACCTGGCTGGAGTACACACGTTCAAACTTGGTGCCGAGTGGATGGTAGACAAGAGTTTTGCAATCCGTGCCGGCTACAATCATGTGACGTCTCCGTTTGAGAGCAAGGCTTTCCTGAACCAGACAATCAACAGTGCATCGCTCGACTATGCGACTTCTACCAACTATATGAACCTTTCCGGCATCAATCGTTGGACTGTCGGCATCGGTTACAATGTCGGTAACTTCTATGTGGACGCTGCTTGTCAATATCAGAACCAACACGGCGATTTCTACGCTTTTTCAACGCAGAACGGCAATGAAAACGAAGTCAATGATTGTCCTCGTCAGCGCCTTGACCTGAGTCGCACGCAGCTGATGCTTACTTTGGGATTCCTCTTCTGATTTTTAATTTATCAATATGGGGAGGCTGTTCCGGAAATGAGGGATGGCCTCTTCTTTTTTTGTCTTGGAAGACTGACACCCGCGTCTGCATAGTTGTATCTCCGACATAGAATAAAGAACGAGCCATATAAAACATTTTATGTGGCTCGTTGCTGACACTGTGTGGCCTGTTCTTCTGACGAAGTGCCACCGCTGTCGGTGTGTCCTCAATTTAATGGCCCGATTGCTTGATGATGTCTTCCGTACAATAGGCTTTGACCAGCGGACGGCAATTGTATTGTGACGCCATTACCTCACCGTAGGCACCGGCTGAAAGAATGGCGAGCAGATGTCCGCGTTCAACGGTCGGAAGCAGTTCGTCGGTCCCGAAAGTGTCGGTACTCTCACAAATGGGTCCCACTACGTCGTAGCGATGACGCTTCTTGTCTGTGGCACTCAGGTTGATGATTTTGTGATGTGCCTGATATAGGGCCGGACGTATTAGTTCCGTAAATCCTGCATCAACGATAGCGAAACGCTTGGTGCGTGTCCGTTTTACGAAGATGGTCCTGGTGATGAGTGAACCCCATTGCGCCGAGAGCGCACGGCCTAGTTCGCAATGTATAACTTGATTGGGTCGCAGGCGGAGGTATTTCTTGAAGGTAGCAAAGTACTTGTTGAAGTCGGGCAGGGGATTATCCTGCGGTTTGTCGTAGTCAATGCCGAGCCCACCGCCTACATTGATGCTGCATGTCTGGATTCCTGCGGCCTCAAGAGCATCTTGGATTTTGTTAATGCGGCTGCTGAGAATTCGGAAACTGTTATAGTTCAGAATTTGTGAACCAATGTGGAAGTGAAGTCCGTAATAGTTCACGTTAGGCAGGTTAATGGCGTGCTTAACGGCCTTGAGCATGTCGTCAAGTGCGATTCCGAATTTGTTATCTTCCAGTCCGGTCGTAATGTACTCATGCGTGTGGGCGTCAATATTCGGGTTGATGCGCAGGGCCACGTTTACGGTCTTGTCCATCTGCCCTGCCAACTGGTTTATGATGTCCAACTCTTCGAGGCTCTCCACGTTGAAACAGAGAATGTCGTTTGAAATGGCGAGCATAATCTCTTTGTCGGTTTTTCCAACGCCTGCAAACATGATTTTATCAGCAGATATGCCGGCCTTAATGCAGAGTTCAATTTCTCCGCCGCTGACACAGTCGGCGCCAAAACCGGCATCGCGTACATATTGAAGGACACGCGGATTTGCATTCGACTTTACCGCAAAATGAACTGTGGTATTGGGAATCTGAAGTGAAGCCTGCCGCGCTGCATCAAAGGTCTGGCCCAGCAGAGCTGTGTCATAGTAATAAAAAGGAGTCTCAATCTGCCCGAAAGCATTGAGAATGGTCTTGTCAAATTTCATTTGAAAATGTGATTGCTGAGTTCTTGAAGCGCTTGACGTTTGTTGGCTTGGCTCACAACAAATGAAATGTTGTGGTTGCTGCCTCCGTAAGAAATCATACGGACTGGAATGTTTTGCAAGCCTGATGTGATGAGAGATTCAAAGCCTGTATTTTTACTACGGAGGTCTCCAACAACGCAGATGATGCACATGTTGCGGTCTATCTGGACTGTACCGTATTTTTTAAGCTCTTCAGTAATGTCTGCAAGGTATGAATCGTCGTCTATGGTCATGGAAATTCCGACTTCAGAGGTTGTGACCATGTCGATACTCGTGTGGAACGTCTCGAAGATGTCGAAAACTTTTTTCAAGAAGCCCGATGCAAGTAGCATGCGGGACGAAACAATTTTGATAACAGTGATGTTGTCTTTTGCAGCAATTGCTTTTATCTTTTTAACCTCCGTTTCGTTGTTTATGAGCGTTCCTTCGGCTTCGGGATTCATTGTGTTGAGCAATCTCACGGGTATGCCGGCAAATTTAGCGGGAAGAACACACGTGGGATGCAGTATCTTGGCTCCAAAGTAGGCTAATTCGGCCGCTTCCTCAAAGTGGAGTTGATGGACGGGCTGTGTGTTTTCTACATAACGGGGGTCATTGTTGTGCATGCCGTCGATGTCAGTCCATATCTGGATTTCTTCGGCTTTTATGGCGGCTCCAATGAGTGATGCAGTGTAGTCGGAACCGCCGCGTTGCAAGTTGTCAACACCTCCCTCGGAGTTGAGGCAAATGAAACCTTGGGTAATGAAGAGTTCCGTGTCTTTGTGCTCTTCGATAAGGGGGATGAGGTGCTCGGAGAGGTACTTGATGTCCGGTTCACGCGATTCGTCGATGCGCATGAAGGCGAAGGCGGGGAGTAAGGTGGCTTTGATGCCTTGTTCCTTTAAGTAATTTGTCATCATGTTTGTACTCATGATTTCGCCCTGCGCCAAAATTTCTTTTTCAACGGCGTCGTTGTATTCTTTGTCCGAGAAAGAAAGGAGCATGTTGAATATAGTGTTGAGTATCTCCTTTGTTCTTTTCCGCGTGTCGGATTTAGAATAAAGTTCAGCAACGTGATCGTTGTACTTAGTCCGTAATATGTTTATTATAGCTTGTGCACTTTCCGGATTACCTTTTTTATAGTAGTCCGCAATTTCAACAAGCGAATTGGTAGTGCCTGACATGGCAGAAAGAACCACAAAGTTTTGTTGGCCGTTGTGGATTAGTTTGGCCACTTCCTTGAATCTTTGCGGAGAACCAACTGAGGTTCCGCCGAATTTCATGACTTTCATTGATTCTTAATATTAGTTGTTGATTTAATCGTCGTTGTTCGTACTTTCAATCTCCTCATGTGATTCGGCCATATCTTCTCCAGAAGATTCTGACGTGGAGTTGCTGACTTCAGTCATTGTCTTGTCTTCAAAATTAAACACGCGAGCATTGACCAAATGGATTAGATTTAGATTGTGCGTGCTCATAATGACTGTTGTGCCCGATTGAGTCAGACGGAAAAGAATCTCAAGAATGGCTTTGCTTGTTTCAATGTCGAGATTGCCTGTCGGTTCGTCTGCAATAATCAATTCGGGAGTGTTCAGAATGGCTCTGGCAATGGCCACACGCTGTTGCTCTCCTCCTGAAAGCTCGTGAGGATATTTTTCTTCCTTTCCATTTAGCCCTACCTGGGTTAATACTTCCGTTATGTGGGCCGGAATATCGCTTTTCTTCCAGCCTGTGGCTTTGAGAACAAATTCCAAATTGGCGTAAACGGTTCTGTCAGGAAGTAATTGGAAGTCCTGAAAAATAATACCAAGCCTGCGGCGCAGTTCGGGCAACTTTTTTCGTTTAATGCTTTGCATGTCGTAGTCCAAAACGTATGTCCGGTCTCCTGTAACGGGCAACATGCCGTAGAGTGTGCGTAGAAAGGACGTCTTTCCCGAACCTACTTTTCCCGTAAGGAAGATAAAGTCTCCCTTTTCGGCTTGAAAATTGATGTCATTTAGGATATTGATGCCGTCATAACCGACGGACGCTTTCTGATAGTCGACAATCATGAGATATGAGGGCTTAATGTTTTTTCCATCCGGGATTATGCCGGTTTTCCAATTCTCTTACGACATCTTCGATGCGTATTCCTTTGTATGTAAGCAGAACTATGAGGTGGTAGAACAAATCTGAAGTTTCGTAGACGAGTCTTTCGTCTGTCCCATTGACAGATTCGATGACGGCTTCCAAAGCTTCTTCTCCCACTTTTTGAGCTATGCGATTGATTCCTTCACGAAAAAGCGAGGTGGTATAAGATCCGTCGGGCAGTTCTTGATATCGTTTCTCGATGAAATCTTGTAATTCGGACAAGAACAGAAGTGAGGGACGCTTATTCTGTTCTCCCCAACAGGTATCGGTACCTTTGTGGCACGTAGGTCCCTCCGGGTGAACCAAAACAAGGAGAGTGTCGTTGTCACAATCAACTTTTATTTCAACCAAGTGGAGATAGTTGCCGCTTTCTTCACCTTTTGTCCAAAGACATTTGCGTGTCCGGCTATAGAACGTGACTTTCTTTGTAGAAAGTGTTTTGTCGTATGCTTCTTGGTTCATAAAACCCAGCATAAGGACGTTTTTAGTTTCTGCATCTTGTACAATAGCAGGAACAAGCCCGTTCATTTTTTCAAAATCTATGGTCATGGTTAATCAATTATAGTCTTACGTTAATACCTTCCTGTTTTAGATATGTATTTAACTCTTTAATGCTGATTTCTCCATAATGAAAAACGCTCGCTGCCAAGGCTGCGTCGCTCTTTCCTTGTTTAAATGTGTCGCGAAAGTCTTCTTTGCATCCCGCACCGCCAGATGCGATGACAGGAATGGGAAGTGTTTCGCTTAGTATGGCTAATGCATCATTGGCAAATCCTTTTTTCACTCCGTCATGATTCATACTGGTAAAAAGAATTTCGCCTGCGCCACGCTCAGAAGCCTCCTTGGCCCACTGAAATAGTCTGTATTCTGTTCTAAGCCGACCTCCATTAAGATAACATACCCATTCATTGTTCTCCAAATGGGCATCAATGGCGACAACACAAACTTGCGAGCCGAAATGTGAGGCTATTTGGTCGATTAGTTCCGGATTGCGAATGGCAGCAGAATTTATGCTGACTTTATCTGCACCGGCGTTGAGCATACGTTCGACATCGCCCAGTTCATTAATACCTCCGCCGACTGTAAAAGGAATAGATATTTCAGCAGCTACACGCTGGACCATATCAGTAAAGGTTTTCCTTCCTTCATGACTCGCAGTGATATCCAGGAATACAAGTTCGTCGGCATTTTCTTCACTGTAACGCTTGCCAAGTTCCACAGGATCTCCTGCAAGGCGCAAATTTATGAAATTTGTACCCTTTACGGTTTGCCCGTTCATAACATCCAAACAAGGAATAATGCGTTTAGCTAAACTCATGGCCGCTTTAACTATGTTAGGTTAAATGATGCGGCCACGTCACTCAGACTAATGTGACCTTCATATATGGCTTTTCCAAAAACAGCTGCGGGAACGCCTGCTCTATCCAAATCTTTCAAATCATCAAGACAACTAACGCCACCGCTTGCAATGAGATGGCACTGCGGATATGCGGACAGTATCTTTGTGTATAAGGGTAAGGCTGTTCCTTGAAGCATTCCGTCTTTGCTAATGTCGGTACAGAGAATCTGTTCAATACCTTTATTAATATAATGACCGATAAAATCGAAAAGATCTACCGGACTTTCTTCTTTCCAACCATTAATGCAAATTCTTTCATTCTTTACATCAGCACCAAGAATGATATGGTCAGCCCCATATTGGGTTATCCATCGCTCAAATATGTCTGGCTTTTTTACAGCTATGCTTCCGATTGTAGCCCATCGGGCTCCGTTGTCAAAAACAGCCTGAATGTCTTCATCAGATTTGATTCCACCTCCGAAATCTACTAATAGCTTTGTCTTAGAGGTGACCTGTTTCAAAATATCCAGATTAACCACGTGACTAGATTTGGCTCCGTCTAAATCAACGATGTGTATACGCTTAAATCCAAGCCGTTCCACTTGCACCGCAAACGATATTGGATCTTGCGGGTAGATTGTTTTTGTCGCGTAGTCTCCTTTGGTCAGTCGTACACACTGTCCACCGATTGTATCAATTGAGGGAATAGGTTCAAACATGGCCATTGGAACATTTTTGTGAGTAATCAAGGAAGTTTTTTAGGATACGTTCTCCTACAATTCCGCTTTTTTCCGGATGAAATTGCGTGGCCCAAAAATTATCTTTGGCAAGAGCTGCGCTAAACGGCAGGATGTAGTCATTAGTCGCAATTGTAAAGGGATTAAGAGGCACAAAATAACTGTGGATAAAGTATACGAAAGCGCCTTCGTCAATTCCATTGAAAAGAGGATGCGAGATATTCGTGAGTGTGTCCCATCCCATGTGCGGAATCTTCTGCTCTTGTTTTTCCGGAGTGAAGTGTAAAACTTTTGTGTCGAATATTCCTAAACACGATGTCTCTCCTTCTTCAGAGTAGGTGCACATCAACTGCATGCCAATGCAGATGCCAAGAACTGGCTGTCTGAGATTAGTGATAACTTTGTCCAGTTTATTTGCACGCAAGTAATTCATAGTTTTTGTTGCCTCCCCTTGGCCAGGGAAAATAACACAGTCAGCTTTTCCGATGTCGTTTGCGTTGTCCGTTACATCGGGTTCTATTCCTAGCCGCTTTAATGCGTGTACAACGGAATAGATGTTTCCTGCATTATACTTTATGATAGCAACATTCATTATTTAATATGATCTTGCAATAAGGGCTCTGTATTTTGCCGGTTTCCCAGAAACCATATCCAATCCCAAATTTTCTTGACTTACTCCGTAAGGTATGCAACGGATTGTGGCTTGTGTTTCTTCCTTAATACGAGATTCCGTTTCCGGAGTGCCGTCCCAGGGGCACAAAAAGAAACCACCCTCCTGAATACGTTCCTTAAATTCGTCGTAATTGTCGCACTCGTAAATGTGTGAATCAAGGTATGTCTTGGCTTTCTTGAAAATATTTGTTTGGATGTCTGAAAGCAGACTGGCGATGTGCTCACAAATGCCGTCATAGCCGATGGTTTCTTTTTCCAAAGTATCACGTCGCATGATTTCAATGGTATTATTCTCAAGATCTCTTGCACCTAGAGCCAAACGAATGGGAATTCCTTTGAGTTCGTATTCAGCAAATTTAAAGCCAGGCCGACGTTTGTCGTCGTCATCGAACTTTACGCTAATGTTCATCCCTTCTAAACGTTCGATAATAGGGCTTATTTTTTGTCGTATCAATTCCAGGTCATCGTCTGTTTTATATATAGGAACAATGACGACTTGTATCGGGGCGAGTCTCGGAGGTAAAACGAGTCCATTATCATCTGAGTGCGTCATAATGAGTGCTCCCATCAAACGAGTGCTGACTCCCCATGACGTAGCCCAAGCATATTGCATTTGGTTGTCCTTGTCTACAAATTGTACGTCAAAGGCTTTTCCGAAATTCTGCCCTAAAAAATGGCTTGTCCCGCTTTGTAGAGCTTTTCCGTCTTGCATTATAGCTTCTATCGTGTATGTATCCAAAGCACCAGCGAAACGTTCTGTCTCGCTTTTCACACCTTGTACGACGGGAATGGCCATAAATTGTTCTACAAAGTCAGCATAAACTTTGAGCATCAGTTTTGCGCGGTCTTCTGCTTCTTCACGTGTGGCATGAGCCGTATGCCCTTCTTGCCATAAGAATTCTGCTGTGCGCAAAAACAGACGTGTACGCATCTCCCAACGCATTACGTTGCACCACTGATTGACTAAAACGGGAAGATCTCTGTAACTTTGAATCCAATTCTTGAAACTGTTCCAAATTATAGTTTCCGAAGTGGGCCTTATGACGTACTCCTCTTCAAGTTTAGCCGCTGGATCAACGACTATTTGTTGACTTTCTTCATCCACTTTCAGACGATAATGTGTCACTACGGCACATTCTTTTGCAAAACCTTCCACATGCTCGGCTTCACGTCCGAAAAAACTTTTCGGAATCAGCAGAGGAAAATATGCGTTTTGGACTCCCGTTTTCTTAAACTGCTTGTCCAATTCATGTTGTAGCTTTTCCCAAATTGCATATCCGTATGGTTTAATTATCATACAGCCTCGCACGTCTGCTTGTTCGGCTAAATCTGCTTTAACTACAAGTTCGTTATACCATTTGGAGTAGTTGTCACTACGTTTTGTCAGATTTTTGAGCTCTTTTGCCATATTTCAAAGGATTAATTGATGCAAAAGTACAAAAAACTTAGGAATTTAGTCCGTTTATCTCCGGTAAGAACGATTCATATAGCCACTTTTGTCCCATTTGTTTTGTGGTAGATATGGCTATACCCGTATTTTGCTTTGCGCTCTATGCAATTTATTGTCTTATCTCGGAGACAGTATCGGCGATGTCATTTGAAAGAAATCGTTATTTTTAAAAAGTTTCGTCTAAATGCTTGCTGTTTATAAATATAAAAATGTACCTTTGCACAAAGATTTGATAACTAAAAATTAATATTGTCATGAAAGTAAACAAGTTTCTTGTAGGAATGATGTGCTCGCTTGTTATTTTAGCCGGGTGCAATAGTATGAACAATACTACCAAAGGTGGTATCATCGGTGGCGCCGGTGGTGCTGTTTTAGGTGGAATTATTGGAAAGGTTGCCGGAAATACGGCTGTTGGTGCTGCAATTGGTACTGCCGTAGGTGCTGGTGCCGGCATCTTGATTGGAAAGAAAATGGACAAAGCCCGTCAAGCCGTGACACAACAGGTACCTCAGGCACAAGTAGAGGAAGTTAAAGACAGCAATGGCCTGAAAGCAGTCAAGGTTACCTTTGATTCTGGCCTTTTGTTCGCAACAAACAAGGCCGATCTCAGTTCTTCTGCGAAGACTTCTTTAGTTAAGTTCGCCGAAGTGCTGAAAGAGAACACGGATATGGACCTTGCTATTTACGGTCATACGGATAGTACGGGTTCAGATGCCATCAATGACCCTCTGTCTCTGCGTCGTGCTGAATCAGTTTCGGGTTATCTCTCCACATGTGGCGTTTCCACGAAACAGTTTAAGGTGATTGAAGGCAAGGGCTCGAAGTTACCCGTTGCTTCTAATGAGACTGTGGAAGGCAGAGCCCAGAACCGTCGCGTTGAAGTGTATCTGTATGCCAGCGAAGAAATGATAAAGCAGGCTGAGGCCGAGGCTAACAAGAGTTAATAGTTACTATTTTTACAGGAACGGGGTGTAGGATTCCTTGCATCCCGTTTTTTATTTATTTTGCCTGTTGTGTGACATGAAATCATTGTTACGGTTCGTCTTAAAGGTGCTCCGGTGGTGCATTATCCTGTTTATAGGGTCTAGCATCTTCTTTACACTGCTTTACAGATGGGTTCCGGTGCGCATTACACCCCTGATGATTATCCGGTGTGTCCAACAAGTAAGTCACGGTGAGAAGATTAGGCTGCGCTGTCATTGGGTTCCGCTTGACGAAATGTCGCGTTATTTGCCCGTATCCGTGATTGCGTCTGAGGACCAGCGGTTTCTGTTGCACCATGGCTTTGATTTCAGCGCCATTCAGCAGGCTGTAGAGGAGCATGAACGTGGTGGCCGCCGTCGTGGGGCGAGTACGATTAGTCAACAAACGGCTAAAAACGTTTTTCTCTGGCCTGCTTCGTCGTGGGTCAGAAAAGGGCTGGAGGTATACTTTACTGGTTTGATTGAAATTTGTTGGAGCAAAGAGCGAATCATGGAAGTGTACCTGAATGTCATAGAAACTGGCGACGGAATCTATGGTGCGGAGGCTGTAGCCCAACTTAACTTCGGCTGTACTGCAAAAGAGCTTTCACGAACTCAATGTGCCTTAATCGCAGCTACGCTGCCAAATCCGCTGAAGTTTGACAGTGCCCGTCCTTCGCGTTACATGATGCGGCGTCAGCAGGCTATAATGAAGCAAATGAAGCATGTGCCGTTGTTTAAGAAGGCCAAGTGAAAAAACAAGTCCGATATAGTTTGTTCTATGTCGGACTTGCTTCGTTTTATATCGGACTTGTTTTTGCGCAGGAGGGATTACTTGAATGCGTTTTGCCCTTTGTTGATGCGAATGACGCGTACTCCGGTTTGTGTGCGCTGTTTCTGCTGGTACTCCTCCAATGTGAGGTCGTCGAAAATGACTTTGTGACGAAGACTGGAGGCGTGAAGCAAGTGTAACTTCCCGTCATTCATCCATACAGCCAATCCAAGGTGGCTCACGTCCAATCCGTCTTTTTGTGTCACCAACGCCAGAATGTCGCCATCGTGTATGGCTTTTCCCAAAAGGTATTTCGGACCTCCCAGTGCTTGCTTCGGGATGTAACGTATGTTTTTTCCTGTCAGCGATTTCTCAGCTTCTCCGATGGGAATCAGAAATTCGGGATGATTAACCAAAGCCGGGTAAAGCTCAGAATGCTTTGTCATGAAGTGAATGTTGAGTTGCTGAACGGCAGTAAAGGGAGAGATTTTCGAATGTCCCGCAGGGCCGATTTCAGTAACGATTCCAAGGCGCTCATTGCTCTCTATCCAGGTTGAAAAATAGTGATTGCGCGAAGGATATTTGTCTAAAACGCCGCCTTGATAGCGAATGGTTTTCAGAGCTTGGCAATAGTCGGCGAAACGGTGCTTTTTGTTACGGTGACATAGGGTAAGGGCTGTGACAGTCTCAACAAACGTGGTGCAATCCAGCTGATTGAGATTGATAATAAGCCTTTCCGTGTCGCTCTTCTCCAATGTGGCGGCTCCGTAAGGGAGTCCGACAAACTGTTTGCCGAAGAAAAGCACGATGTTCACGTCTTTGGGTTGCTGTGAAGCCTTTTGCAACAGTTGTTCAATCTTTATGGAATCTTCCGGAGTGTACATGGGGCCGGGAACCTGGCTGCTGCCGCCGACGGAAGCCAATATGACTGCAAAAAAGAAAAATATTCGTAATTTCATTGTCAAGGATATTTTAAGTGAAGGCAAAATTCG
>JAEEGF012431839.1_pt1 | contig 15273 bp, 23 predicted proteins | sample 9134171 | NCBI WGS metagenome assembly JAEEGF01 (sample SAMN16246542, study PRJNA631951) | gut metagenome | biome: gut microbiome; feature: rumen; material: AP-attached | host: Bos | place: Iran: Karaj | collected 2018-10 | reverse complement strand
AGCGTCATAAGGTGTCCGATCTCCTCCATCGACGCGCCGGCCGCTTTCAAAACCTCTCCCATGGAGACAAAACAGTAGGCGCCGGTGAGATTTTTCGTCCCGCTGACCGTATCACCGCCGATATACGGAAAATGCTCCAGCATGTTTTTCTCGTAATGGTCCCATATCAAGGCAAACACGTCGGCATAGCTTCTTCCGCTGCGCCGTTCCAGTTCGGACGCGATGGGCTTCAGCAGTCCGTTCATGGCTTTTTTCAGCTTCGGCGCGTTTTTCTGATAGTATTCGTGCATATATATCCTCCCGGTTTTATACTGCTTCCGGTCTGAATCATATCATCGAAAAGATTCTGTTGTTCTTTTCTCCTTTATCGAGGAGAAAAGAACAACAAGAGGAACTCTTTGGAAGTCTTGAGAGTTCCGACCTCTGCGGAGGTCGGGTCAGGGCTTCGCCCCGACACCCTACCGCCTTTTGGAAAAAGGCGGGCGAAAACTTTTGAAATGATTTAGCGCGTATTAAGTATTATACAAACAGCGCCGCGATGTGATAGACGATGCAGGACAAAATCAGCGCGCCGCCGACGTAGAACGCCGCGACACGGGCCGTCCATTTGAGGGAGTGGGATTCCCGGTATGTCGTGCTCAGCGCCATGACGCAGGGGATGTTGAACGTCACGGCAAACAGGAACGCCAGCGCTTCCGGCGCGGATACGACCGAGCGCATGATCCCGGCAAGCGCCGCGCTGTCCTGCACCGCCGTCTTTGCGTTGAACGTCGCATCCAGCAGACTGCTCTGTCCGACAAAGACCGCGTTGAGCACGCCGAGAACGGCTTCTTTCGCGAACGCGGAGCTGACGAACGCCGAGAAGGTCTGCCAGCCCATCCCGAAGAAGCGGGTCACGGGTTCGATGAAGGTCCCTACGCGGTAGAGCAGGCTGTCTTCGATTTTCCCGCCCGCGCTGAAGGACAGGGCCCAGAAGAGGAGGGAAACCAGCGTCACCGTGCTGAGCGCGCGTTTGAAAATATCCCACGCCTTCATAAACGCTTCTTTCAGGATGTGCTTCCAGTGCGCCTTGTGATAGGGAGGAAGCTCCATGATCATGCCGCTGCGGCCGGACGACGGGGAGAGCGCTTTGCCGAAGACCTTCGAGACGATCCACATCATGAGGATCATATAGCAGAGGATGCCGACACAGACAAGGAGCGTCGCCCACGCCGGGAAGAAGACGCTGGAAATCACCGGGATCACCGACCAGATGGAAGCGCAAGGCACCGCCCAGACGACCGCCATTGCCAGCATCCGCTGCCCCCAGTTGTCCATGACGCGCGTGCCGCAGGTACCGCCGATGGTGCAGCCGAAGCCCATGAGAATCGGGCAGATGGCCTTTCCCTGCAGTCCCAGCTTGGAGAGCACGCCGTCGAACTGATAGGCGGCCCGGGCGAGGAATCCGATCTCTTCTAAGAATCCGAAGACCAGGTTGACGCCGAACACGAACGCCGCCATGGAGACGGAGAAATAGATCACATTCGGCAACAGCAGGCTGAAGATGGATACGAGCCACGGGTGCACGTTCCATCCGGTCAGAAGAGCGGAAACCGGTCCGCCTAAAAGCCCCGGGATCATGGAGCCGATCGACATGAACGGAATGCATACCACCATGGCGACGAGGAACGCCGCGAGAATGACCCCGATCGTGACGAGCTTGCCCTTGACGGGGCTCGTGGCGATCCGGTCGAATTTCGAGAGCCGGTATTCGGACGCCGCACCCGTGCTCACGCCTTCGAGCATCGCGTCCGCCCAGCGGTATTTCGCCGCGCTCGCGCTGAGAGCCGTTTCCGCCGAATCCGTTTCTTCCGTCTGCATGGGTACGGAGGCAAAGAGGCGCGGATTCTTGAGGCCGTCGGCGAGGAGTTCTTTCAGTTTGTCATATCCGCGTCCGTCCGCCGCCGTGAACTTCAGCACCGGAACGCCGAGCCGCCCGGACAACTTTTCCGCGTCGATCTTTTTCTTCTGCGCCTCGGCTACGTCCATCATGTTGAGGAGAACGACGGCGGGCTTTCGGAGCAGCGCGAACTCCGCCGCCATATACATGCTCCGCTCAAGCTGCGAGGCGTCGAGCAGCAGGCAGACAAGATCCGCCTGTCCGGATTTGATGTATTCGGAGGTGATGATCTCTTCGTCGGAGTTCCCCGAGAGGCCGTAGCTGCCGGGCAGGTCGGTGACGGTATAGCGCGTTCCCCGATAGGTATAGGTCCCCTCATTCTTCTCGACGGTCTTGCCCGGCCAGTTGCCCACATGCTGGCGGGAGCCGGTCAGGGCGTTGTAAACGGTGGATTTCCCGGAGTTAGGCTGTCCGAGCAGTGCGATTTTCGTGTTCATTTGTCCACCTCGATTTTCTCCGCGTCAGAGCGGTTGAGCGCGATCAGCGATCCCCGGCAGTAAAGCAGCACCGGCATTTTGGGATCATTGCGGACGGTCCGGAACGCCGTCCCCTCCGTGATCCCGATGGATGTCACCCGCCGGATGAAATGCGTGTCCCCGCCGATACGGGCAATTGTTCCGTGATAATCCGGCATCGTTTCTTTCAGAGTCATGACTGTGTTTCCCCCTTTTCAGAATCGGACGGTTTCGGATCTGCATGCGCGCCGCAGCCGGGGCATCCCGCGCAGCCGCACCCGCAGCCTTTCTTTTTGAATTTGTTCCGGAGAGCGATCGCGATGATCGCAGCGAGAACGAGCGCGGCAAGGATCGTCGGGATGTTTTCAATGAGCCAATCCGCCATATTGTCGGGAACCCTCCTGCCGTTGTGATTAGTATTTGCTAACTATAAGCCCGATTTTTTGCCCGTTCTGGAGAGACGGACGGGTATTTTGATTAGCGTTCGCAAACATTATAGTTCCGGCACTCTTTCTTGTCAAGGGTTTTTTCGGAATTTTTGAAATCTTTTTATTTTCTATTCTTTTCTTCAAAGGGGCTTGACGCGGCAGAAAGTCCGTGCTATAATCAAATAAGCACGAACTAACCGAAAAGCGGGGAGCCGTCCAGAGGATCCCGTCTCCGAACAGCGGTTAGCGAACACAAACCGGACAGGAGAGCAAAATGAGCGTTGTGATCGTCGGCGGGAATGAGTGCATGACCCGGCAGTACCGGGATCTGTGCGCCGAATACCGCTGCAGTGCGAAAATCTATCCGAAGATGAAAAGCGGTCTGAAGGATTTCGGAAGTCCCGACCTTTTGATCCTCTTCACGGACACCGTTTCTCACAAAATGGTTTATTCCGTCATGAGCCAACTGAAAAGTCATACAACAGTGCGACGCAGCCATTCGAGCTCCATGTCTGCCCTCCGGAAGGTGCTCGAAGAACAGACGGCGGGACTGAGCGGTTCGGTTTGAGCGTGTTGACAAAGGAAGGAAAACGGGCCTCTCAGCTCGTCGGGAGAACAGGATATGTCAGTCAAATATGAGATCTTGAAAATCCTCGTCAAGGCGTCGGGACTCAAAAAACGATGGAACATGAGCGTGGAAGACCTGCTCGAAAACAGGAGGCGGGCCAACGCGAAGAACAGGATCCCCGACCTGCGCGACCCGGACTTCGACATCGGCCGTATCACCGTCTGCGGATGTCCGGTCGTGACGATGAAACACAAAAACAAGTCGGACAAGGCGAATCTCTTCATCATCGGCGGCGGCATGATCAGCGCTCCGCGTCCCGGTTCCGTCAAAAAGGCGCTGCGTTTTGCGAAGGAAACCGGGCTCGATCTGTATGTTCCCTATTATCCGCTCTGCACGGACTATTCGCTGACGAAAGCCTACGAGATGATCCACGCGACCTACCGGGAAATGCTCCGCCATTACAAACCGCAGGATATTTCCGTTCTCGGAACGTCTTCCGGCGGAAATCTTGCGCTGGGCATGGTCCCGTACATCCATGAGAATGCTCCCGAGATCCCGATGCCGGGATACATCATGGCCATTTCCCCCGGCACCTGTGTCGCGACGGAAGAAGAATGGCAGCGGATGGTGGAACTGGACAAAAAGGATGTGGCGATCCCCGCGGCGTACATGAAGACCGCGGAGGTCATCATGAAGCACGGAGACGATTCGGTTCCGGACTACATGATCCGGCTCCAGAACGGGGACTTTTCGGGTGCTCCGTTCGTGACCTTCATCTACGGCTCCGACGAGACGCTCTACGCCTGCGCGCCTTCCTTCGAGGCCGCCATGCAGAGAGCCGGTGCGAAGTATGAGATGATCGTCGGTCAGGCGTTGTTCCACTGCTATCCGGTATTTCCCGTCTGCAGGGTAGGCAGGGACGGCTGGGCCATGATGATCCGGACGGTGAAGGAAAGGACCGCGTCGTGAAGGTCTGGGAATTCGGCGCGGAAAATGCAAAGACCTTTGTGATGTTCCCCTGCGCCGCGGAGCCGTGGTGGGCGTTCCAGTCCTCCGCCGAAGCCATAGCAAGGGATTACCACGTTTATCTTTTCATGTCGGACGGACACGACGAAGAGGGGACGGACTTTGTTTCCATCGAGAAGAACGTGCAGGACGCGGCGGAAGTTCTGCGTCAAAAGGGCGTCTCTCATGTGGACGCGATGTACGGCGTCTCGATGGGCGGGGCGAGCGTGATCCGCTTCCTCGCGACGGAAGACATCCCTGTGGACAAGGCGATCATCGACGCGGGCATCACGCCGTACCCTTATCCGCGCTTCGTCTGCCGTCTGATTGCCCTCTGGGACTGGACCACCGTGATGCTCGGTACGAAATCCATGACGCTCATGAAGCTCGCCATGCCGCCGGAGCGGTGGACGCCGGCAGGGGAAGACCCACAAGAGCATTACCGGAAGATTTTCGATTTTGAGAAGCACCACTTCTCGCCGAAGACGATCTACAACGTCTTCTGGTCGACAAACAACTATTCCCTGCCCAATCCCGTGCCGCCGGTGAACACGGAAATCGAATACTGGTACGGCGAGGAAGAAAAGAAAGCGCGGAAAAACGATCTGGCCTACACCCGGAAGGCATATCCGCAGACCGTCCCGCGGGAGTTCAAAGGGCTCGCCCATGCCGAACTGGTGCTGATGTTCCCGGAGCGGTTTTACCGGGAAGTCGGACGGTTTCTGAAAGACATAAAAACATAGCACTCCAAATAACTAAAGACATCGGAGCCGCCTCATCGCAGGCGAGGCAAAATGCAGCTTTTCCCTGTCATTCCGAACCGGCGACCGCGTCGCCGGCGTGGGAATCCGTCCCCCGCCCATGCGGTGTCCGGAAAAAAACGGATTGCCACGACCCCTGCGGGGTCTCGCTCGGAGATTTGCCACAGGCAAACTCCTGAAGTTCGCGCAGAGCGCGAAGCTTCGAATGACGGGTCTGCCATATGCTGTTCATACAGAGAGTTGATGTAAGGAAGTGACGCGAACATGAAATACGCCGGAATGCCCGCGGGAATGTGGATCCTGTTTCACCGGTCCTTCCGGGAAAAGCTGGTCTCGGTCCTCGGCTGTGATCGGGAGACCGCCGCGCGGACGGAAAAGAAAGCGCTCCCCAAGTACAAAGAGATCATTGCGGGACTGCCGGAGTTCGAAAAGGGCGACCGCTTCAAAATGAACATCGTGAACTGCGCCATGCTCGCGGCGTTCTATCTGAACATGGAGAACAAACCGTCCGTCGGGCAGATGACAGAGTATTACGAAAAAGCCATGATGACGGGGGCAATGAAATGGTTCTGCCGCCGGATGGGAAAGGCGAAATTCACCCCCGCCGACGTCTCCGGGATGCGGAAAATGGCAGCTTTTCGTGCAGCGGACCGGAACCCGTACTCGTGGAACATGGAGTTTCTGCCGTATGGGGACGGCAGCGGCTACGAGGCGCGGTTTTCAAGCTGCGGCATCTGCACGCTGATGACCGAGCTCGGCATCCGGGAGATCGTTCCGGCGATGTGCCGTCTTGACTACGCCATGAGCGAAGCGGGCGGGGCGGACGAATTTGAGCGGCGGTACACGCACGCGTCGGGCGGTCCGTATTGTGACTGCGGATATAAGAAGAAAGAGGGAAAATGACATGATCAAGACCACGCTGACAATCGAAGGCATGATGTGTCCCATGTGCGAAGCGCACGTCGCGGATGCTATCCGCAAAGCGGTACCGAACGCCAAAAAGGTCAAAGCCTCCCGCGTCAAAAAGGAAGCGTCGTTCCTGACGGATGCGCCGGTCGACGTGGAATCTCTGAAAGCCGCGATCAACAAGACAGGCTACGACTGCCTGAGCGCGGAATCCGTTCCGGTTGAAAAGAAGGGCTGGTTCAGGCGATGAAGATCCGCATCGAGAAAAACACCGTACAGGAGACGCTCGTCATCCCGCTTTTCGGGCGGGTGGTGTGCTCGGAACGCTTCCCTGCGCTGTTCTCCGACCCGGAGGCAAAGCGCATCTGCGACTCGCTGGACTACGACTTCGAGGCGAAGCGGAAGAAGATGGAATCCCCCGCCGGACTGTTCGGGGCTCTCGAAGTAGCGCAGAGGCAATACGATCTTCTCTGTGAGGCGAAGGCATATCTGGAAACGAATCCGAAAGCTGCCGTCGTCAATCTCGGCTGCGGACTGGACTCCACGTTTTCGAGAGCGGACAACGGTCTGTGTCACGGTTACAACCTCGATCTGCCAGACGTGATCGCGGTGCGGAACGAACTTTTGCCCGCGGGAGAACGGGAGGAAAACGTCCCCTGCGATCTGAACGACTTTTCGTGGATGGAAAGGATTGATTCGTCGAACGGCGCGGTCTTCTTCGCAGCGGGCGTGCTTTACTATTTCAGGACGGAAGAGGTCAAAAAGCTCTTTGCGGCCATGGCGGAACGCTTCCCGGGTGCTGTGCTCGTCTTCGATTCCTGCAACCGGCGCGGAGCGAAGATGATGCGGAAGACCTGGCTCAAAGAGGCAGGGATCACGGACGTGAACGCCTTCTTCTCGCTCGAGGACCCTGATGAGATCAGGAACTGGAGCGGGAATTTCGCTTCCGTCGGCTCCAAAAGCTACATGCGCGGCTACCGGGACATCTACAAGGATGTCGGAGTTTTTCACAAGGTCTTGATCCGCTTCTGCGACGGGCTCGTGAACATGCGGATCGTGAAGATCGGATTCGGGAGAAAATGACATGAGGGGAATCCACGCCGTTTCGGTGACGCTCGGACTGTCCGCGGTGATGATGGCGGGCTTGTTCCTGATGCTGTGGGGGGCAGTGGCATTCGTACAGGACAAGCGATTGTTCACCTCCGCGCCGAAGGAGGTTCAGGCAGCGGTTCTGCCGAAAAAGGAACGCTTTCCCGGCGCGCGGCTTCTCGGCTGGAAGCTCATCACCCTTGCTCTTCTGATCATGGCAGGGGCGCTGTTTCTCGGAGCGCTTGACGGGATCGAGAGAGGCTTCGGATTTTGGGACTTTTTCGCTCGGTTCGCAGCAATGCTGCTCCTTCTGAAAGCCTTCGATATCTTGTTTTTTGACTGGTTTCTTCTGTGCCGGTCGGGATTCTTTCCCCGGTATTATCCGGAGACGCGGACGGTTCTCGGCCCGCATCTGTTCGGGTACAACAAAAAGCCGCATCTGGTTCAGGCTCTGTGCTGTATGGCGGGGTCGTTCCTCGCCGCGTGGATCTGCTCGAGGTTCGTATCATGAAAGACGGGAAAACGAAGAAGACGCCTCTGCCCGTGAGGCTGTTCACGGTCCTTCTCATCTGCGCGGTCGACCTCGCCTGGACGGCGTTCTGGATCTAACACACGGGGAAAAAACATGAACGAACTCTATGAAACAAAGATATCGGACGCTCGATGGATCGCATACGACATTCCGGGGAATATCGGCTGGATCATCTGGTTTGTCTGCCTGTTCCGGTGTCTGACAGAGGGACGGACGGCGTATGCGATCCTGTCCGTCATCCCGGCGCTCTTCATGCTCGTGGGCATCGCGGAACTCATCAGCGAACGGATCAAAAGACTGGACCGGGTACTCCCGAAGAGTCGCCTCCTCCGCGGTTTCGGCGCGCTGACGCTGGGCGGAGTCTTGGGCATACCGGTCTCGCTCGTCGGGCTGTGGCGGGGCCGAAACGGCAGCCTGCCGCTGTGGATGCTCCTCGGCGCCGTTCTGTGCGGATTGTTCGCCGGACTGTGCTTCATCGGATACAAAAGAAAAAACGCATAAATAAAAAAGTCAGGAATTATTAACCTGATCATGAAAGGAAACCGAAAATGGGACTGTTCAGGGATTTTGTGAGCCAGACACGGAAACCGGAAGGATTTCTCGGGAAACTGATGCTTTCCGGCATGAATTCCGGGCACGCGAAGATGGCGGACTGGGGCTTTTCCCATCTGCCGGAACTTAGGCCCGCGCAGATCGTCGATCTCGGATGCGGCGGCGGGAGGAACGCGGCGGAAATGCTGAAAAAGTATCCGGAAGCGTTTGTGACCGCCGTCGACTACTCGGAGCTCTCCGTGGAAAAGGCAAGAAAGGCCAATCGCGCCATGATCGAGGCGGGACGGTGCGCGGTACGGCAGGGAGACGTGTCTGCGCTTACTCTCCCCGCCGGACGGTACGATCTTGCGACCGCGTTCGAGACCGTCTATTTCTGGCCGGGACTTGAGATATGCTTCGCCGAGGTCGCAAAAGTGCTGAAGCCCGGCGGCGTATTCCTGATCGTGAACGAATCCGACGGCACGGACGAAACCGGACGGAAATTTGAGAAGATCATCGACGGGATGAAGGTCTATACCGCCGCAGAGATTGAGGCCTCGCTCAAAAAAGCAGGATTCTCGGAGATCCGGTCCGACCGCCGCTCCTCGAAGCCGTGGATCGCGGTGCTGGCGAGGAAATGAGAGCTCCGGGATGATCTCCGTCCGGCCCTGCACACATCACAGCTTTCTCAGAGTAAAATCGCATCGGTCCGCGCCTGTGCCGAGCGTTCCGGCTCTTTTGAATTCGAGTCCCGGCAGATTCCCGTATACGCGGTCATCATTGGCGCAGTAGATCTTTGTCAGTTCGGGGCAGCCGAGTTCGGTGAAATACCGGACATACGGACAGGAGACGATATCCATCCGGTATTCGTTTTTCTTCTTCGGGTAAAAGACGTTTCCGAAGCCGCAGTCCGGTCCGAATTTCTTTTTTGTCATAGGATCCCAAATCCTGATAAAGAGGCTTTTCATCCCCGGCAGCTTCAAGAATCCCGCGAGCGCTCTGCCCGCTTTTTCCGTGTACGTCACCGCCGCGTTTTCGATCACGCTGTACGCGCTGTCCCTGTAATCGCTCGAGAGGAGCGTCAGATAGACCGCGGCGGTGGGGAAAATGAAGTTGTCCGTATGCGCGTGCTCGCCTGCCGGGATGGACTGATGCTGTTTTAAGATCTCATCGAGCTTTCTCTCCGCCTTCCGCCAGAGGGCGTCGCTTACTTCTCCCGGAAACTGTCGGTCCATCTCATCCTTGATAAACTGTTTCCTTTTCAAAATCTGTTTTGCGGTTTTCATAAACTTACCCTCTTCATCCGTTGACCTGCCCGCTGTATGTCTTTCGGATCTCTTCCCATGACGGCATTTCTCCGCGAAGCCTGTCGAAGTGCGGCATCGGGAAATCCGGCTTTTCGGCGCGAAGCGTTTGAAACGCCCTGTCCAGATCTTCCATCTCCCCGGGCGCGTGACGGCAATGCTCCGTGGTGCAGAGCGCGCCGATCCTCGTCCGGGACATCCAGTAGATGACGAGTTTGACCGCCGTGCGGACCATGCCCGGTTCCAGAAACTTTTCGTCGCCGACCGGTCGGACGGGAAAACCAAGCTCCGTCAGCAGGCGATAGGCGTCGCCGACGGCGTCGAGCAGGAGCCCTCTGTCTTGCTTCGTGGACTTTTTCAGATCGCACCCGGTTTTGTAGCACAGATAGACGGCCGGCAGGATGAAGGCCGCGTGGTATTTGAGCCAGGCGTCCATGTCATCGCACCACGAGATCGAAAGTCTGCTTCCTTTGAACAAGCCCCCGAGAAGGGCTTTTTCTTCTTCCGAAGCCTCTCCGTGCGCACCTCCGACCGTCAGTTTCCCGTCCCCCGTATGAACGGTCGTCAGTTTTCCGTTCTCACGCACCCCGGCCGTCGAGCCGAAACCGAAGAGGACGCTTTTCGGTGCCGCCGACGCCTGACGGATCCGGCTTTCCATTTCATCCACCGACAGATTGTTGCCCACGAGCACAACGATCGGGCTGTTCACCGCCGCCAGATCGTCGAGGATCGCCTCCATCTGCCGGTACTGCATGACGGCGAACGCGATGTCATACGGCTCGCCGTCCGGCTTTTCAAGTATGCGCGGATGGTCGACCGTGTCTTTTCGCTGGATATAGTGGCGGATGCGCAGGCCGTCTTTCTCAAGGGTCTCCTTCCACGCGCCGCGTGCGATCACCGTGACCTCGTTTCCGCCGACGATCAGCGCATGGACTAATTGTCCTCCGATCACGCCCGCGCCGTAAACCAATACCTTCATGTATAACTCCTTCCGAAAAACGGGAACATGATCCCGCTGAGAACCGCCGCGATGATCGGGCTTCCCATGAGGGTGATCGCCCATTTCAGAATCCGTGTTTTCTTCGGGATGTACGGTTTCAGATCCTCCGTACCGCGGATCGTCCACGCTTTCGTATGACCGACCCAGTACCGGTCGATGAAAAAGCGGTCAAAGAGCCCCTCCGCCATTGCAAGAACAAGGATCTGCAGGAAGGGCTGCCAAAATCCCCGCGCACCGTTGACACCGTAGACCGCCCACAGGACGAACGCGGCCATGACGGTCAGCCCCGCGATTTTGAAGACCTTCCTGTTTCGGTTCAGCCGCTCGCGGGTGACGAGCCCCCTCTGAACGACCCGGTCCTGTACCTCTTTTTCATACAGAAACGCGGCCTGCTCCGCGCCGTTCGCGATGGCGACGACACAGGACACGAGCAAAATGAAGCAGATGACGACGCACTCGAGAATCAGGTTCATATGTCAATTCATCCCAATACGCACGTTCTTATACTAAGTAGTTTCTAAAATGCACAAAGATGAGGAGTCGATTTTTTGTCGTGACAAACGCGATCCGCCACAGCAATACTGGGGGTATTGCAAGGCGGTCAAGTGCAGTCACGGCGGAAAGGCGGCCCTCAGATTGGGCGTTTTGGAAACGGATTAGTATCACACCGGTGTTTCCATGAACTCGTCGATCGCTTTCAGAACAGGAAGCGTGTATTTTTCTTCGCCCAGAAGCCACTGTTCATGCTGCATGTCGAACGCACGGATCTCCGGGTCGCGGAAATACTTTTTGTACCGCTTCAAGTATTTCTCCCCCATCTTTTTCGCGTAAATGAAGTGGACTTTCGTATGCTCCACGTGGATGTCGTCGTCCAGCCATGTGAGCAGGTCCGTGCAGTACTCGTTTTTGATGGATTCGGGGGAGAACTTCTCGAAACACGCCATGAATTTGTCGGCAGCCTCGTCGTCCATCTCAAAGAAGCCTTTCAGCTTATCCCTTGTCTTCGCTCTCTTTTTTTCGTTTCCCGTGAAGCTCGTGAGGAGCGGCACGACCAGCTTCGATTGCAGCCACGCGCTGAACCGCCCGCTCTGGTCAAGGTCCGGGCTTCCGAAAATGCCGTGATCCAGATGCACGTTCCGCCGCTGGATGAGCTGTCCGACAAAGCTCGATCCGAGCGAGGAGCCGAGCGCACCGTCGATTTTTCCGTGATAATTCTCTTGGACGTACCGCTCGATCTTCTCCGTGACCGTGAGCATGTCAGGGAAAATCAGACCGCTGCCGTCAAACCCGTCGTAGTTGACGCAGATCAGATGATACTTTTCCCCGAGTCTGTCGAGCACGGAGCTGAAATTCGTCTGGTAATCGCACGCCGTCCCCGGAAACAGGAACAGGGTCTTCCCCCCGGTGGCTCCCATTTCATCAAACTGCATCCTTGTCCCTCCTCTGTTCCGTCAGAAAATCAAAACGATCAGTCCCGCAACAACCGCCGCGCCCGCGATCCAGATCAGTGTCAGGATCCCGCGCTTTCTCAAAACCTGCTGCCATGTCTGCACAAAGGGCACCTCTTCCGTCCCCGGGATGATCCAGAACCGGCTGTGCCCGACCCAGAGCCGGTCGATCACGATGCCGTCATACCAGTTCATGGCCTCGAGAAACAAGAGCGCCTGCAGGTACGCGGGCCAAAAACTCCGGATCCCGTTCCAGAGCCCGACGATGAGCACAAGCGCCGCGAGCATCACGAGAAAGAACGGGATCAAGAACCGCTTTCGTTTCCGTGCGACGGTCTCCCGATCCGTCAGCCCGAGCGCGTAGACTCTCTCCTGCACGGGCTTCGGGTAGAAGTAGAGCCCGTTCAGCGCGCTGTTTCCCACGGCGAGCTTCACCATGAGGGTGAATAAGGCGCAGAACAGGACGAGCTGCAAAAGGATCATCTCAGATCTGCCCTCCGATCCGCATCGTCAAAAGCGCCAAGATTGCCGCAGCAAACGGGAAGACCGCAAGGCGGATCAGCTGCCCCTTCCGGTTGAAACCGAACCGTTGATACCCTTCGCAGCCCTCCGTCTCGGGGTAGAAATGCTGAAAGAAATGCGATTTCGTCAAGAGCAGCCGGTTCGGCCGGACGATATATGCATTCATGTTTTCTCCTTCAGTTTATCGCTGTGAAAAGAACCGCGACACCCGCGACGATCAGTCCGGCGATCGGACAGACAAGAAACGTCCAGCCCAAGGTGTGCTCCGGGATCGCCAGCTTCAGGAGCCATTCCTTTCGCTCCCACGCCTTGCAGTGTTCAGCGCCTTTGATCCTGTTCCGCACCTTCCCCGGCAGCCAGCAGTCAAGGATCAGAAAATCGCTGACGCTGACAAAGGTCATTTCCGCATAGCCGGTCCAAAACAGCGGCCAAAAGCCTCTTGTTCCGGCAAGATGCGCGCTGAGTGCCCAATAGAGGAACAGGGCAAGATACAGCCCGTACAGAAAAAGCTTCATCTTGCGCACGTCTTTTTTATTCACATAAGGCGCCGCCGCTTTTTTGATCTCTTTCGGGAACATGACACTGTATTCCTGCGGCCAGAGAGTGAAGCCTAATAACACAGCAGCATTAAACACCGCCGACATGGCGATCCCGTCTAAAATGATTCTCGGCCAGTTCATATCATCACGCTCCTCCGCTTTCCCTTTCGATTTCTCCTGTCCCCGTCATTTCTTTCAGCAGGATCAGCCCGAGTATCAGCACAAGCGCATGTCCGAAGGACTCCGTCCCGTGATCCAGCTGATTGATCGGCCAGGGCAGCAAAGCCACAAGATTTCCAACTACACCCGGAAGCATGATCGGATTGCAGACAGTCGCAAGGATCCTTTCCCCGGTACTTTTCAGCGGGATGATCTTCTTCCAGATCATTGTGATCACAGTAACGGTCAAGCCGATGTCGCAAAGGATATACGCAATCAGCATACCCGGCGCGTTGGCGCAGAGCACCCGGTTCGCAATGTCGGCCGCCGTCTGCATGTCCCCGTAAGCCTCGTAAACAAATCTGAAGATCAGCGCGTTTGTCATAAACATGGCGTGGACCCATGCCCAAGCGGCGGTTCCCATGATGTATGCCACATGAAACAGCTTGACCCAGACCCGGTTTTTCGGTTCCGTCACATGGGTTTTCAGAAGCACGTACATCTGATGGAATCCCATGTAGTACAGGATCGTCCCGATAAAACCGCAGAGAATGCTCGCCCACATGCGCCATGTCGCCATATCCAGATAGGCGATCTTGGTAAACAGACCGATCGTCTCGGTAGTCTGTCCTTTCCCGGTCGCCGCATACAGGAAATCACCGATCACATAGAGCAGGCATCCGAGAATACCTGCGATCAGCAGCTTTCCGGTTTTCCCGACAGTCTTCATCTCGCTGCTCCCTTCTGTCGTTTTTTGCTCTTTTCTATTTGATCCGTGTAAATATCCATGCTGCCAGCGCGCTGCCGGCCACGATCGTCACAATCTGCCTCATCTGCTGCTTTCGGTTATATCCGAAAGCCTGCCAACCGGCGCAGCCTTCCGTCTCAGGAAAGTAGTGCTGGAAGAAGTGTGTCTTGGTCAGGAGGAAATAATCCAGTGCGCCGATGTCAAAAGCCTTGATCACACCTCCGATAATCAGAAAGCGCAGGAAGAACTGCCAAAAGGAAAAGCCCTTTCGCAGACCGTCGATGCCGCCGATTATAAACAGGCCGATAAAGGCGATGCAGAACAGGATCAGGATGATCCACCCGAGAAGACGGCGCAGAGACATACCATGGCACTCCAATTCTTCAAGCCTCGGCTTCAGTCTTTCCTGCACGTCCTTTGGAAAATTCTTTGCCAACAGTTTTGTCGGCATTGTGACCGTTACGCCCCAAATACCGAAAAACAGCAGCGCACAGCCACTCAAAGATAAAATGATTGTCAAAGCCATCTTTTCACCCGGCCTCCTTCATCGGACCCGCATGACCGGCAATCCTGCCGGCGCGGCTGAAATCAGCGCGAATCGTAAAAGGATCTGTAAGTACGGATTATCCCCTTGGAATCTCGTCCTGTCTTCCCGTCAGATCAGCTTCCGCATGCTCGCCGTCCCGACGGCGAGGGTGGAAAGGTTGTGCAGCATGGCGGAAGCCGCAGGCGGCATGAATCCGATGACCCCGAGCAGGATAAGGGTCAGATTGAATCCGATGATGAAGCGGTAATTTGCGTGAATCCGCTTCATGTACGCCTGGCTCAGCTGCCGCAGGATCACAAGCGTGTGAAGATCCTCCGCCGACACGGTGATGTCCGCAATTTCTCTGGCAATCGCGGCGCCGCTCTGAACCGCGATTCCCGCGTCCGCTTCGGAAAGCGCCGGGGAATCGTTTACGCCGTCGCCGAGCATAAGAACCTTTCTGCCCCGTTCGTGCTCCTGCCGGATGAACGCCGCCTTGTCCTCGGGCAGTACCTCCGAGAAATAATCGTCCACACCGACCGAGGAGGCGACCGCTTTTGCCGTCCGCTCGCTGTCCCCGGTCATCATAACGGTTTTTGAGACGCCGAGGGAGCGCAGAGCCTTGACAACTTCGGCAGCCTCTTCCCGCAGGGGATCGCGGATCGTGATCACAGCCGCGAGCATGCCGCCGACCGCCAGATACAGGTGGGAGCAGTCGGAAGGCAGGGAATCGAGTACGGCTTGTTCTTCCTCCGGAATCCTGTTTCCCTCATCCTCAAAGATAAAGTGCCAGCTTCCGATCTGTACGCGCTC
>JAEEGF011087615.1_pt1 | contig 15274 bp, 12 predicted proteins | sample 9134171 | NCBI WGS metagenome assembly JAEEGF01 (sample SAMN16246542, study PRJNA631951) | gut metagenome | biome: gut microbiome; feature: rumen; material: AP-attached | host: Bos | place: Iran: Karaj | collected 2018-10 | reverse complement strand
CAACCTCTCGGATGGCAAGAAGCGGGATGTGACGACCCGGAGTAGTTCGTCGCAGAGTATTAACCAAACACAAAATAAATATGGCTACAAAGAAAATTTCTATGGGGATCAATCTCCGCATGAACAAGGGTGCCATCGCCAGTGCCAACGGTAAGTACTACCCTGAGGTGGATGTGCAGAAGACGCTCTCTTTGCGTGGCTTCGCCCAGCACATGACCGATCACGGCAGTCTGTTCGGACGAGATGTTATCGAGGCTGTGCTGATCAAGATCACGCAGTGCTTGCCCGAACTGGTGGCACAGGGCGTTCCAGTGCAGCTGGGTAACCTGGGCACCTTCTACCCTACCGCAAAGGTGAAGAAGGGTGCTGCAGTGGAGAGCATCGAGGCGATGGAAGGCCTGAACCCGAACGATATCATCCAAGGAATCCACATCCGATTCCTGCCTGACATGACCCGTGAGGATAACCTGTGCGGTCCAAAGTTCAAGGAGGCTTGTGCGCTGGAGTTGCGTAACATCGTGGATACCGAAGAGGTGGTTATCAACGGTAAGACCCGCAAGGTGCAGACCCTGAAGCCGATTGCAACAGCGGTAGCAGAGCTTCGCTCTGGTAACGTAACCCCAACACCTGGTGGCAACGGTGGCTCAACCGGTGGCAACACTGGTGGCGATAATGGCGGTGGTGATGGTGGAGGTGACGACCTAGACATCTGAACCAATGTAATAAGTAGGGAGTAAGGGCGCTTTCTCCCTACTTACCCCAATACCTTATTTATTAGACTTAAACCACAAAAGCTATGAAAAACAAGGAATTTTGGAAAACAGTGATTCAGTTCGCCATCTCGATACTGACAGCAGCATTGACTGCGATGGGAACAACCAGTTGCATGGGGCAAGGACCCATATACCTGTAATTGGATTGTTATATGTCCTATATTTAAATATCCCGAACAGTAAAACTGTCTCGGGATATTTTCCTAACGTCGGGCATGGACCTTCATGTCAACCCAGCTGCCATGGACCATCTTCATATACTCCATCAAGATCACGATGCCCTATAATTTCAGGCCGTAGGAATGCACATCCAGCAGCATAGCGGCATCTACTCAATAACTGGTAAGAGGAGGAATAAATGACGACCTGCTAGTTTGTCGTCCTGATGTAAGCGCTCCGTCTGTTATCGATAATGCTGAACCACCAACTCCCTCTTTTGTGTCTAGTGGTTGTTCATCTACTTTACAAGTTCTCTTAGCCCCTCTTGCTCCTGTCGTCTCATCATAACTCTCAAGATAAAATACATCTGATCCACCCGTCACCAATTCCAGGTCATCCTCGCTCAGTTCCTGGCGCATCACCACCTTCTCATCACTGTTCATGCCAGTGACAGATACTTTCTTTACATCATCATCAAGCTCTACTCGAAGCAGTCTTTTTTCTTTCTTCTCTTCCATAATCTTTACCTATGTTAATGATTGGTTTTAGTAATCGTATGGCTCTGTCAAGTTACTCACGCAAAGTTACACCATAATTCTTAATATCCAAACATTTTAGGCTGATTTCTTTTGCCTATGCTCAAAAAACTTAAGAATTGCCTAAATTCTGCACCGGCAAATTGTGGCAACTATGAGAAATTGAAGTTGAATAAAAAATAGGCAAACATTGGGGATTACAAGAAATAGTAGTAACTTCGCCGTCGATTAACTATTCTTCATTCGTAACAATGAACAACAGGTTATATATATGAGGCAGCTTTGAAGAACTGCTGAGAATTGTGAAAGTAACACTTGATTAGTATGGTGGAAGTGATGATAACCCTTTTTGCCATTGCCGTGGTGGGTTATGCGGCTGGCAAAATGAAGTATATGGGTGGTGAATTCGACAGGAAGTTATCCAGCTTGGTCATCAACTGGACTTGCCCGGCTTTGATCCTCTCGTCAGCTATGACGGGCGAGTTGCCCGACCGACGATACATTCTTCCTCTCTTGGCAATCAGTACTTTTACCTATGTGGTGCTGACGGCATTGGCATGGGGGCTGGCACGTCTGATGACGAAACGGGTGGAGCAGCGTGGCATAGTGGCGTTTGCACTGGTGTTTGGAAACGTAGGGTTCATGGGCTATCCTGTGGTGGATGCTATCTTCGGACATCAGGCTGTATTCTATGCCGCTGTGCTTAATGTGGTAAATACATTTGCCATTTTTACCGTAGGGACAATGATGATTACAGGTGGCGAGGGTGCCGACAGCAAACATTTCAATAAGAAGGTGCTATATAGCACACCGATGCTCGCGGCTTATCTGTCCATGCTGATTGTGGCTCTTAACATCGACAATATTCCTGGCTATATCAGTCAGCCGCTAACGATGATTGGTAATATCACCGTGCCAGCTGCCCTGATGATTATCGGTTCGTCGATGTCGCAACTGCCTCTTCGTGCTTTGTTGGGCTCACCGCTTATTTATGCCACTACCCTGCTTCGCCTGTGCTTATTGCCTGTGGGTGTTCATTTCCTGTGCCTTGCCCTGGGCTTCGACCCCTACGTGACTTATATCAACACGATGGTGATAGCAATGCCTGTGGCAACCTACGGCACTATTCTTTGCCTGAAATACAACCGGGATACAACGCTGATAACTGAGATGACGTTCACCACTACTTTGCTGTCCATACTGACCATACCGGTGGTGGCATTATTGCTGAAATAAAAAAGGTGACTGCCAGTAAAAGCAGTCACCTCTGATATTCCTTTATTCCAGAAACGACGGTTATTTCGTCACCGAATGTACCTTAGAAGAGCTTGTTAGGATAAACACCAGCATCTACCAATGCCTGGATTTTATCTACCACGCTTTGACGATCTTCCGGATAGGTCACACCAAACCATTTGCTGGTGGTGTCGAGCACCTCGCAGGTGGCTGTACCATCGGTGATGAGCTTATCTACCATCAACGGGATGAAGAACTCGCTCTTGAGGTTGGTCATGTTCTTCGGGTCACTCAGGAAGAACTTGAAATAGTCTTCGCTATAACTAAAATAGTCGGGGGTGAAGCCCCAGAAGTTCATGCTTACGGGTGTGGTCTCAGGGGTGGATGCCCACTCGCCATTGTCGTCGATGTACTGCACCTCGCCCTCACGACGCATGATCTTGGTACGCTCAACCACAGAGGTAAGCAGGTGTTGCTCGTTGGTCTCACAGATGCCTCGGCTCACGGTACCACTCTCGCTCAGGGTGTTTCCCACGCGGAAGCCCACCATTGAATAGGTGTTCACAGAGGTCTCAGGCAAATTAGTGAGCCACTTGCCCATCACCTCGAATGAGTCGCGGCCATAGAAGTCGTCGCAATTGATCACGGCAAAAGGCTCGTGGATGACAGGAGCGCCCATCAGCACAGCATGGTTGGTACCCCAAGGTTTCTGACGCCCCTCAGGGCAGGTGAAGCCCTCAGGCAGGTCGTTGATGCTCTGGAACACCAGTTCACAAGGGATGTGACCCTCGTACTTAGAGATAATCTTCTCACGGAAATCGGCCTCGAAGTCCTTGCGGATGACAAAGACGAGTTTACCGAAGCCTGCATGAATGGCGTCGTAGATGGAATAGTCCATGATGGTTTCGCCATTAGGACCCAGTCCGTCAAGCTGCTTCAAGCCACCGTAACGGCTTCCCATGCCTGCAGCAAGTAAAAACAATGTTGGTTTCATAAAAACTACGTTTTTTATTGACAATTGACAATTGACAATTGACAATTATCCATGCGGTGGAAAGTCCAAAGCCAACCCAATTGTCATTGGTTATTATATTATTAATTTTCAATTATCAAAACCGCCAAGCGGTTTATCAATCGTGCTTTACACGATTTCAACCATTTAGAACGGGTATCCAATGGCAAAGTGGAGAGCCATAGCATCGTTCCACTTTGGCATATTGAAATAGCCCTTCTTACCAGTATCGTAGGGGGCATGGAGGCCAAGACCCCAATCGAGGCGGAACACCAGGAAGTCGAGGTCATAGCGCAAGCCCAAGCCCGTGCCGAGTGCCAGTTGGTCGAACAAGTTCTTAAAACGGAACTGCTCATTCTCCCGGTTCTCATGGTTACGCAGGTTCCACACATTGCCAGCATCGAGGAAGATAGCCCCATGCAGGTCACCAAACAGGGGGAAGCGGAACTCCACATTCGCCTCCAGTCGCATATCTCCCACATGCATAAAGAAGAAGCGGTTGTCCTTGTCAGGCGTATTACTACCCGGACCAATGCGACGAGCCGGCCAAGCCCTTACGCTGTTGGCACCACCTATATAGAACAATTCGGTAAATGGTGCATAGAGCGAGTTACCGTATGCCCAGATGGCACCTCCTGCCGCACGCATCGCCAATACCATATCGTCTCTGATGACATAGTGATAGCGGAACTCCGCATTGAGTTTGAGGAACTGTGCAAAGGGCGAGCCCAAGAACTTCTTCTCGCGTTCTTTCCAATCACGGCCTGCAATCTTATAGACAGCAGCAGTGACATTTCCAGCCGAGGCGAAGGTCACCTGCCACCACTTGGTATGCTTGATGCCACGCACCTTGGAATCATCGAATGTGAGCGAGTATTCCATCTGAGGGATGTATTGGTCGTCCAAGCTGGCATATAACCCTGGATTCTGGTTGAACAACTGCCAGAAGTCATCGGTTTGGTGACTCGTGGCGTTATAGGTAAGCTTCAACGGCGTGAAGCTATGCTTATACTTGCTGGTGGGCTGGAACTCGTAGGTGGCACTACCGCCGAATGCCCACATGTGATAATACTTGGGATGCACCAACTGATTGGCATAGAGCGAGAAAGTGGTGGTGGCAGGGAAGTCGTACTCACGACTACCGATGCGAGGGAAGACCACTCGTGGGAACATCAAGTTTGCCGACAGGCCATACTCGTAGCTATTCATGTCAGATGAACTATTCTTGCCTGTTTGCCACTCATAAGCACCTGTGAGCGACACACTCAGGCTCTCACCAGCCTTAAAGATGTTATTGCGGGTGATACCCAATGAGGCGCCTGGACCCATCTGGTTATTGCTCTTCAACTTCATGTTGAAGTCTGCCGTCACGCTATAAGGCTTGTCCATCATCATGTTCATCACCACATCCAAGGTATCGCCAATAAGACTGCTGTCGCGAGGGACATATTGCATCTCCTGATAGCGGAAGATACCCAGGTTGGTAAGCCTCTCTTGAATGCGCGTCTGACGTTGCAGGCTATAGCGATTACGGGGAGCTGTGCGACTGACACCTGTAGAGTCGTCCATACGTCGCTTCATGCGGTAGTTGTTATAGTCGAGCCATCGGTAAAGCATCTTTGGACGCACAGGTACCTTATCGTAGAAGTTTATCTTCACGCCATTATAGGAGGTGGAATCATTAGGCGCCTCACCCTTAGGACCTAAGAAATTCACGGTGGTGGAGCTCACCACAAAAGGTTTCTGAGCTGCATCAGGGATGCCCTCCACAGGCACGATGCGCAAACTGACGTGACCACCTCCCTCCACAAGGGTGGTATCAGCCTGATAAGTCATATAGTCAGGTCGGAAATAGTAATTGCCGACATTGCGAAGCAGGTTACTCAAGCGGACACGCTCAGCATTGAGGTCGTTGAAATTAAACTGAGTGCCTGGCTGAATAATGGAGTGAGAACGAGAACGCTCGAAGATGCGCATGGTACGGTCAGTAAAACCCTTGTAATATACCGTGTCAATGAAATAAGGCTGGCTCATGGTGACATGATACTGAATCTTCGCCTTCAGCGAGTCGTTGGGTTCAGGCAGGACGTTGTAGGTGACATTGCCACGGAAATAGCCATAGTCTCGCAGGATGTTTTTTGCCGCTTGTGAACGGATGCCCGGGTTGACAGAGGAGATGAGTACAGGGTCGGCGGCAAAGTGGTTGAACATCCACTTGCCCATGCCTTTCTCGCTTTTAGCATAGGCATTGTAAATCCACAGGCCGATGGGGAAAGGCGTACGGACGGTAGAGCTACCCAACAAGGCATTGTTGGGGGCTGTCGCCAATGCTGCCTCCACTTCCTCTAAGGCAATAACACCCACGTCACTCAAGCTGTCGTTACCCTCTATCTCAATAGGTTTCTGGCCTATATAGAGCACCTCACCCTCAGGCAAGTTCTTGGTGGTGGAGCAAGCGAAGAGGGTTATTGATGCAAGGAACATTAATAACCATTGACGATTGACGATTGACCATTGACCATTGACCATTGACCATTGACGATTGACGATTGACGATTGACGATTAGCCATGTGGATATAGCTAATTGCCTTTCTACCTATTTTATGTATATTATTATTCATCATAATTCTTACTTTTCATTTTAAATGGTCAATCGTCACTTTTCTTCTTCCTCGCCCACATCCACAAATCACTCAGGCTATCCAGCTTCTTGCGGAACAGGAAGCCGACACCAGTTTCTGTAATTTCACCCTCGATGATGTTCTCATAGTTCTTCTTATGGAACGCACGTATATAGCGCGTGCCACCACTGTCTAAACGATACTCCAACGAGACATTATCAATGAATGAGTCCATATCGTTAGTGGCCTGACTGCCTGTAGATATCTTACCACCAATGATAATCTGTACGCGATCATTGAAGAATCGCTGGGAATAACGGAAGGTATAATCCGTCTGGGTAGCACCTGTGTTCAACTCCCTATCCTCAATGCCCACACTGAATGAAGCATTGGATACCGAGCCTGCCAACGTATTAATCTGACTTTGCAACACACTGTTCAAAGCGGCGCCCATAGTCAACCCATTTGCAGCACTATTACCCATATACATACCTGTTGCCAGCATCGTAATGGCGGCTTTGCTACGTTCATCGGTGCTCATGGACTGAAGCTCATTCTGGATGTTACCATCATTAGGAGCAGCCAAGTCAAAGCTCAAGTCAGGTGCCTCAAGGGTGTTTTTGATGGATACAGACACATCGAAATCGGTACGCCTACTACTGTTTTCGCCATCGCTCACAGAAGCCCTGACGCGTTCGGTGGCCGTAAGACTGAGGCGAGGATTCATCAAGTCGCCTCGCCAATCCACATAACTGCCCTGTACAAAGGTGAACTCCTTGAGCGGGATGACAGGCAAGGAGTATTTCATGGTGCCTCCCGAGAGGGTATATCTGCCCGTCAGACTCATGTCTCCTTGTGGGGTATAGAGCATATTGAGGTCGCCACCACCCTGCAATTCCACGTATTTATTACCATCGGTGGTAAGGTTTGCCCTTAGGCGTACAGCATCATCGATATGCACCGTCATATTCATATCCAATCCACCCAACGACATGGCATTCTGTTCATTACGCCCATAGTTAAGGGTATCATTGAAAGAGACGAAAGTCACCAACCCATCCAAGCGATCCTCCACTGTGAGGGGCGAGTTCGCCATCACGTAAGTAGCATTGGTATCGCCCAGCACATTCATCTGACCACGCATCACCAAGCCCGTCAATGGTCCACGGATGGTGGCATTCATATCTACCAGTATCTTGCCAAAGAGCAGACTCTCACGTGTTTTGGGAGCATCGAGCAGCGTGTATCTGTTGGCTTTGAGTGAGAGCACAGCAGAAGGGTTAGCAATATCGCGGAAATCCACCACGCCCTTGACCACAAAGGGGTTATCGCTGGTGGTATAGATGGAGAAGTCATTCAGCACCATCTGATTGGCAGTGATGTAGATAGGACGGTCGTCCAGTCGATACCTGGCACCAGCCTGCTGTGCCACGATGGACACATTGTCCATTTGCACCTCGCCATTGACACGTGGTTTGTCAGTAACGCCCCTGAGTTGCAGGTTACCTTGCACCTTGCCCAAGAAATTTACGATGCCGTCAGGGATGAACACATCTGCCACCCGAAGGGGGAAGTCTGTAACATCAGCATCGATATTCAGGGAATCACCTTTGAGCGTACCGCTTGCCATCAGCACCTGGTCATTATCGAGCATCAAGTAGGAGTCGAGGTAGTGCTTGTTGGCACCTTCAGGCAACCAGGTAAGACCCAGGTTCACATCACCCACAGGTTTACGTTCATAAGTCAGCGAGTCTATCATAGACTCGGCACTGACCTGCATAGAGGTGGCAGATTGCAGATAAGTAGCATCCACGGAAATCAGGCCTCCCAGTTCTGGCATATAGGGCAAGATGGCAGATAAGTCCTTCAGTGGCAAACGAGAAAGTTCCACAGTCATATTTTGCAGAGAGACTGTATCATTGCGGTCACTACGCATACGGAACCGTAAACCTTCATCGGCTCGCATGTCAACATGGGCATAAAGACGCTTGTCTTGGTGCAGGTAAAGCCAGTTGTAATCTTCGTTGAAATGGAACTGACGATACGCCACAATGGGTTCTTCAGGAGTGAGATAGACCAATAAGCCATTAGCGCCACCTCCCTTGCCACCGTTGACCACAGGCTGGGCATTGAAACCCAACTTCAGACCTGTCTTACCCTTGCCATCAATGTAGTTAATATTCATATCCACGTCCTTACTTCGGATGTCGCCATCAAGATAAGCGTGGAACACGTATTGCGGATTGCGAGGGCCATTGATGACACCTCCCTGCAAAGCCAAATGTGAGGTATCTTGTCGCAGGGTGAGGTAAATAGTGTCAAGCTGAAGGGAGTCAACTCTGAGTCCGTGGAGAGCAGCTCGGCCATTGATACCCATCTCAGGCGTAAAGCCATAGTTCACCAATACGTCGTTGAAAGTAATGCCCTCTGTCTTGAGGTAGTCTGCCAAAGGGTTGTTCCTGCCTGCACGGATGCGCAAGCCTCCTGAAGGCAATGCAGCTCTGAGCTCGGCATGATTGAGTTGGCGAGTCTCAATTTGCTGACGGAGGAGTTCATCAAAGCGCTGACCATCTTCCAAGAGTTTGTCGATGGTAGTGAGCGACTTCAGACGCAAGTCGAGGTCGCCTCCTTTGATGTCAAACTGGGCAGAATCTCGGCGAGCCACACCCGTGATATGTACGGCAAAAGGCTTCTCCAAAGGTTTGGATGCCAAACCCAACTTGTAGAGGTTGATGTCTTCCACCTCCAAATCTATATTGCCATTGAAATGAGGCACATCCATACGCATCCTACCATTGCCAGAAACTCGGAAGAGATTATTGTCAGCACTGAGGTTCATAGACAATCGACTATTCTGCAGATTGCCTTCAGCAGTGATTTGACGGATATCCATCTCCTTGAACTGCACCTGATCTACAGATGCTTGGAATTGTGAGGTGGATTTAGGAGAAGCGAAATCTAAACCCCTACCCTTGGCAATGGCGTGACCAGTAAAGAGGTAGATGGAGTCTTGGGGCAAGAAATGGTCAATGCGGATGGAGTCAATGCGAATATCGGCATCGTAAGCTTCAGTGAGCATGTTGTAATTGCCATTGATGATGGCATTGCCTTTCCCCTCTGCTAACTTCATGGAAGTACCTATCTTTTGGCCATCCAACTGCAAGTTACCATTGAGGCGCATACTATCAGGGATAGCCACCGACTTATCGCCTGCCTTGATGCCTGCCAAGCCCAAGAGGAAACCCAAGCGCCCTGTCTGTGCCTGCACAGTCATTTGTCCGCTTCTTTTGAGGGAATCGGTGATGTTGTACAGCGTGCCATGTGAGTTGAGGGAAATGGCGCCGGGCAGGTCAGCTCTGAATTGGGAAATATCCAACCTATTGAGGGTTCCATTTACTTGGGTACGTAATACCAAGGGGTGGATGGGGTATTGCTTGCGGAAGTTTTCATCGAGGGTTTCTTTACCCAATACCGCCAATAAGTCCTCTTTGCCAAGTCGGGCAATCAAACGGGCAGTGAAAGGATTGACCTTTGACAATTGACCATTAACCAATGGTATTTCAGATTGTAACGATGCTTCGCTATGAGGTGTCAAAAGTCTTATATCATCCAAGTGCATGCCCTGGTTATCAGCTAAAAAGCGACCTGTAAGCGAAGAAAGTTCGAAACCACTACGCTCATAGAGGCTCATCTCTTGAATGACAGCCCTGATGTCAGGTTCTTGGTAAAGGATGGAATCAGCCTCCATGCGTATCTGGTAGAGTGCCAGATGGGAAGGGTCGATGCCATCGCCCTTGTTGGCTCGCTTGTCCTCACCCATATCAAGAGCAAGCTTACGGGCATCAAGGGTGAAATTATTCACCTCATAGCGAGCGTTTTTGATATCCACCAAGCCGTCTTTCAGCTGGGCCTCATTCACATGGGTGCTCAGCTGGAAGGTGTCAAGGGGCATTTCAAAATCCACTCCTACATTGTTTAGGGCTAACTTCTCTACTCGGATGACCCAATTGACCGGTTCTGATACGCTATCGCTGGGGAGGGTATCAGCGTAAGCCACATACACTTGGGCATCAGACAGGGATACATCATTGATGAGGGCTTCTTCAGTATTGAGATCTACATGGTGACTTTCCAAAGAAAGATTGCCCACCGTGCCTTTCACCAACAAGCCCTCAATGAGGTTAGCAGAGTTCAGACGGGCATTTTCAATCTCGGCTTTCTGAATATCCACTTTGCCTTTGAACAGGGGCCATGCCTTAACGCGGACATTAAGGGTCCCAACATCCAGCAAGGTATCGCCTTGCTGTACGGCTCGTACATCGTGTGCCAAGAGGTTGAGGGGGAAGCGCAGGTCAACACGTCCAATGGTAATGTCCATGCCCAATGACTCAGAGGCGATGGAAGCAGCTTTGTCACAGACAAAGTTCTGCACTGGTGGTACATAGAGGAGTACCATCAGCAGAATGAAAAGGGCGATGGGCGCTACGATAACCCATAACAATACCCTCTTCAGATTGACCGTTGACAAATGACCATTGACCATTTTTATGCCTTTTTATAATGCAAGACATTAGCATTGTCTTTCCTAAACAACTCACTGGCAACACGCTGTAAGCATTCTGCATCAACAGCACGATAACAAGCCAGCTCGTCATTAATTTGCTCTGCCCTACCATTGAGTTCAAACCAAGCAAGTTTGTAAGCCACACGCTGGTAATTGATATTGCCGAAGGTCTGCACAGACTCTTGTTTGTTTTTGACCTTCTCCAATTCATAATCGTTCAGGGGTTCTGCCATCAGCTTATCCAGTTCTTCCCAAACAGCTTCTTCCGCCTCTTCCAAGGTAACGCCCTGCCGAAGCTGACCCTTGATGTCAATCAAACCCGCATCGCGAGTGGACGACATTGGTGCATCGATGGAGGTAAAGAGTCGGCGCTCATGGATGAGTCTCTGTTTCAACCTACTGGATGCTCCATTACAGAGAACATCCGAGATGATATCGCAGGCATAGAAGTCGGGATGCTGGAAAGCTGGAGTATGGAACGACATATAAAGGCTATCTTGGGGTACAGCCCGCTCTACACTCATCCTGCGTTGCTGAGTCTGACGAGGCTCTTGGGGCAGGTGTCGTTCATAGGTCTCGCCTGCAGGGATATCGCCAAACCATTTCTCAGCCAAGTTCAACACTTGATTCCAACCAATATTACCAGTGACGGAAAGCACAGCCTGACCTGGATTGTAAAAACGATGATGGAAAGCACTCACCTCATCCATGGTGGCCTGGGCAATGTGACTAAGTTCCTTACCTATGACAGGCCAACGATAGGGATGTACCTCATAACAAAGGGGAGACATCAAGTGACCTACATCGCCATAAGGCCGGTTCAGACAACGTTGCTTAAACTCCTCTATGACCACACTGCGCTGTACCTCCAGATTACGATCAGAGAGGTCTAAAGACAACATGCGGTCACTCTCCAGCCAGAAAGCTGTTTCAGCATGGTGACTGGGAAGGGTGGCATAGAAATTTGTGACATCGGCACTGGTCCACGCATTGCTCTCTCCGCCAGCACGTTGCAAGCAGGCATCGAAATCGGGCACATGGGCAGAACCTCCGAACATCAGATGCTCAAAGAGATGAGCAAATCCTGTATGGTCGGGATGCTCATCTCTTGAACCTACATCGTATAAGACGTTCACAGCCACCATTTGGGTGCTGGAGTCTTGCGTATGCACGACCCTCAGTCCATTGTCCAGTGTGTGCTTGTTAATCTTCAAGGACAGTCACTTTTTTAATTACCACGTCATCTATTGGGCGATCAGCTGGATTTGTGGCAACCTTTTGGATTTCATCCACTACATCCATACCTTCCACCACCTCGCCAAATACGGTATATTCCCCATCGAGATGAGGCGTTCCACCAATAGTTGTATAAGCTTCAGCCTGCTCAGGAGTGAACTTAAACTCTGGCTCGTCTTTAATCTGCTCACGAGCTTGGGCAAGTAATTTGTCTTGCATAGCCATCAGGGCTTTCTCATCTCCCTTCTTCTGCAAGTTCAGAATCTCATCTCGGTTCTTCATAACCAACTGAGTAAAAGCGGCATTCAGCACATTATAGTTCTTGCGCTTCTCCATGTTGACAATGGTGGAATCATTATAAACCTGCCCCGTCACAATATAGAATTGACATCCTGATGATTCCTTTTTAGGATTCACCTGGTCACCTTGACGAGCTGCAGCCAATGCGCCACGTTTGTGGAATCGTTTGGGATAAACAAACTCAGCAGGAATGGTGTAACCCACATCACCATCACCCAGTTGCTGGTCTTTGGTGGCTGTCTTGGAATTAGGATCACCTGCCTGAATCATAAAATCTTTAATGACACGATGGAACAAAGTTCCTTCATATGTACCATTCTTAGCCAGTTTCAAGAAATTGGCCTTGTGTTTGGGGGTATCATTATACAGTTCCACAATAATGTCGCCCTTGCTGGTCTCAATTTTTACTCTTGCCATACCATCGTCGTTTTTATTGACTATTGAACATTGAACATTCAGCATTAGCCATGCGGATAATGCCAAAGCCGTTGCAAATATTTTTCTCATATTACACATTTTTAAACGAAGTCCATAAAGTGGTCTGAGGTACAACCGCCTCTACCTCAATCATCACTTTTTTGACAGGATGCAGGAAGCTCACTTTGCGGGCATGCAGGCAGATGCTACCATCGGAGTTTGAACGTTCGGCACCATATTTCAGATCTCCCTTAATAGGACATCCTATCTTGGCGAGCTGACAACGTATCTGATGGTGCCGTCCTGTCTTCAAATCGACCTCCAGCAGAAAGTAATTGTCGGATTTGCCTATCAGCTTATAGTGCAGGATGGCCTTCTTACTGCCTGGAACCTCTTTGTCATAAGCATAGCTCTTGTTCTGCTTCTCGTTTCGCACCAAATAGTGAACCAGCTCATCCTCTTGCTTGGGTGGCATGTGTTTGACAATGGCCCAGTAGGTCTTCTGGACTTCGCCATCACGAAACATTTCACTTAGACGAGTCAGTGCCTTACTGGTTTTGGCCAATACCACAATGCCACTCACAGGCCTGTCAAGTCGATGAGGCACACCGATGAAGACATTACCAGGCTTGTCGTATTTCTCCTTGATATATGCCTTGACGGTGTCAGACAGGGGCTTGTCCCCTGTCTTGTCACCTTGTACTATCTCACCAGCATCCTTACTGACAATGATGATGTGGTTGTCCTCGTAGATTACTTCCATCACATATTCATACCGCCGTCAACCTGGATAACCTGACCTGTTACATATGATGACAGGTCGGATGCCAAGAAGGTGGCTACATTAGCAATGTCTTCTACCTGACCTGCACGACGCAATGGAATATTCTGAATCCACGCCTTGCGAATATCGTCAGGCAAAGCTTGAGTCATAGCCGTGTCAATGAATCCAGGAGCAATGGCATTGGCTCGAATGCCTCTACTACCCACTTCCTGACCAATACTTTTGGCCAAAGCAATCAAGCCTGCCTTGGAAGCTGCGTAGTTGCACTGACCAGCATTGCCATGAACACCCACTACAGATGCCATATTGATAATGCTACCAGCTTTCTGTTTCAGCATGATAGGTGTAACAGCATGGATAAAATTGAAAGCCGACTTCAAGTTCACTGCAATAACGGCATCCCACTGTGCCTCACTCATACGAAGCATTAGGGCATCTTTGGTAATACCCGCATTGTTTACAAGGATGTCAATTCTTCCGAAATCAGTCTGCACTTGCTTAACAAGTTCCTCTGTAGCAGCAAATTCTGCAGCATTGCTGGCATATCCTTTGGCTTTAACACCAAATGCAGCTATTTCCTTTTCTGTTTCCAAACCATTCTCATCAATCACCAAGTCAGTGAAAGCAACATTAGCGCCTTCGCTGGCAAACTTTAGGGCAATGCCCTTGCCAATACCACGGGCCGCACCAGTAATCAGAGCGGTCTTACCATCTAATAATCCCATATTTTCAGTTTTTAAGTTTATAAATTTCTTAAATTATTTAGTTTTGTTCGTCATTTGGCTGAGTCACGCCCAATGCCCCCGCCAAAATGTTCTCTACAATGCGCTGAGCCATAGCATCACTTACACCAGGACCTAAAGTATCCTTGATGTAAGGAACTTCCAAACCCTTCAAACAATAGTGGATAATCTGAGCCGTCAGTCCAATGTTCTCGATATGGAAAACACCCTTCTTGACGCCTTCATTGAGAACTCTTCTCAGAATGCCCATCTCCTTGCGGTCAAAACGCTTCCTAACTTTTTCCACCAACATAATATCTTGGAAGAAGTCGGCCTTCAGGGATCCGTTTCTATGTACCACCTCTTTGATGGCAACTAAGCGAGTGAAAATCATCTCCAACAGCTTTTTGTCTGGAGTAAGGTCTGCCTGCGCCACAGCTGCCATGCGAGCCATAAGCCTCTCCAACTCTGTCTCGATAACAGCCATGTAAATCTCGTCTTTACCAGTAAAATAGGTATAGACCGTTCTTCGGCCAATATCACAAGCAGAGGCAATGTCGTTGATGTTAACATTGTCAAACCCATGCTTAGCAAACAATTCACGAGCTTCATTAACAATTTTGTCTTTCGTATCAGTCATAGTTCCATTCTAATACTTGCATTCACACTGTGCAAAAATAAAACAAAAATATCAACAATACAAGAAATTAAAAAATTATCTCATAAATATTTGCCAATTAAAATAAAAAAGCGTACCTTTGCACCCGAAAACAATGAACATCGCGGAGTGGAGCAGTTGGTAGCTCGTTGGGCTCATAACCCAAAGGTCGTTAGTTCGAGTCTAGCCTCCGCAACAATAGGTCAGGGTAAATAGCTAATTATAAGCATTTACCCTTTTTTATTATTAACCATG
>JAEEGF011119923.1_pt1 | contig 15275 bp, 7 predicted proteins | sample 9134171 | NCBI WGS metagenome assembly JAEEGF01 (sample SAMN16246542, study PRJNA631951) | gut metagenome | biome: gut microbiome; feature: rumen; material: AP-attached | host: Bos | place: Iran: Karaj | collected 2018-10 | reverse complement strand
TTTTCTTTCGGTGCAAACTGTTAACTTCTGCGGTCACATAGCCCGCTATGCTCCCTTATCAGTTAACATTTTGCCCTCGAAACAAATTCAAAAATCTGACAGTGGGAATTATTAGAACCCACCTTAAAGCTATAATGCAAAAACAGTAGGGACACTTACGCTATAGCCTTAGAAACAAGAAGAGACCGCCAGAACTTGCTTTGTAAACGAGTAAGTTCGGGCGGTCTTCTATATAGATGTAAATAGTGAGGCTTGGCTATGTCTTTTCGTCAAGCCATCCGAAACGATTACTTTTCTTATGACTGCTTCCACTCAGTCAGACACTTGTCGAGTTCCTCTGTAATGGCTTTTTTGTCGAGGTGCTGACCAATGAAGACGATTTTTTGCTGACGGTCGCCATAAGTGTCATCCCAATCACGGTTTACACCAGGGTTATCCCTGCGGAACTGCTCCAGCTCTGCCTCAGGCATAGTGGCATACCACTGTCCGGCATTCTGCAACTGCACCTGACGACCAGCCTGCTCAAATATATAGCAGAGATGAGGCTGGTCCTCAAACCAACACAGTCCCTTTGCGCGTATCACGCTCTTAGGCCAGCGTCGAGCTACGAAATCATCGAACAGTGAAATGTCGAATGGCTTGCGGGCATAATATACGAACGTCCCTATGCCGTATTCCTCAGCCTCGCCCTCTCCGTGGTGGTGATGATGATGGTGGTGACAACCGCAGGTGCATTCACCACCATGGTGTGACTCGCATTCCTCATCGTGGTGATGGTGGTGATGATGCTCGCACTCCTCGTCATGGTCGTGATGATGGTGATGCTCATGCTCGTCGTCGTCGTCATCGTCATCCTCATCATGGTGATGGTGATGTTCATGTTCATCCTCATCGTCTCCCGAATGTTTCTCTATCTCGTTAATCCAAGCGGCAGAGGTTGCTACAGAGTCAAAATCGAACATGCCGGTACCGAGAATCTTTTCAAAATCAACGTTACCATAGTCGCACTCTATAATCTCAGCCTTAGGTTGCAGTGCACGTACAATCTGCTTTACACGCTCCAGTTCTTCTGGCGATACCTCAGAAGCCTTGTTGAGCAGTATGATGTTACAGAATTCAATCTGCTGTATAACAAGATTCTCGATATCCTCTTCGTCGCGCTTAGCTCCCAGCAGACTCTTGCCGCAACCGAACTCATCCTTCATACGCAGTGCGTCAACCACGCTGACGATGCAATCGAGCTTAGGAGTGCCTCCCTCGTTATACTGTGCACCCATTGTAGGAATAGAGCAGATGGTCTGGGCTATTGGTGCAGGCTCACAGATACCGCTTGCCTCAATGACGATATAGTCAAATTTCTGCATCTTTACGATGTCGCTCAGTTGCTGTACGAGATCCATCTTCAGTGTGCAGCAGATACAACCGTTCTGCAGTGCCACCAGCGAATCATCCTGCTGGTTCACCACGCCCCCCTGTTGTATGAGGTCGGCATCGATATTCACCTCACCGATATCGTTGACAATCACGGCGAACTTGATACCCTTCTCGTTGGTGAGAATACGGTTCAACAAAGTGGTCTTTCCGCTGCCTAAGTAACCCGTAAGCAGCAGCACGGGAATTTCTTGTGTGCTCATAATATATATGTAATATATGTTTATCGTCTTGTTGGTTGATTACAAAAACAGTGCCATGATGTGCATCGTGTCACTATTTCTTGTCCTCGGGCATCATTTTACGCAGGCATCCTACAGCCTCTTTTACCGTAGGCACGTTCTTGACCATCAGTACGTTCTGTCCCTTTACTACCTTTAGGTCGCAATATTTAGCGTGGGTAGTGACATAGTTCAGTATGCTGTCGAAGAAGCGGCTTTGGTAGAATACACTGTCAGGATTGCTGACAAACTGCATCTTCATGATATGCTGTTTCAGTACGATTTTCTCGCATCCGAGCCTTCTGCCCAGTCTGCGCAGTATCACAACGAGCATCAGTTCTTCACCCTCTGGTGGCACCGGACCAAAGCGGTCCTCCATACGTTTGCGATAAGCCTCCAGGTCGTGGTCGGTCTGTATGTTGTCCAGTTCGCGGTAAAGAATCATACGCTCGCTTGAACCAGGTACGTAGGTGTCAGGGAAATACATCTGCAGGTCGCTCTCCACGGTGCAGTCATCTACGAAGTCCTCACCTGTAAGATTCTCGCCCTCGGCAAGTTGCTCAGCATACAGATCCTGGAATTCATCGTTTTTCAGTTCGTTTACTGCCTGTGAAAGTATCTTCTGATAAGTTTCATATCCCAGGTCCTCCATGAATCCAGACTGCTCTGCACCAAGCAGGTTGCCGGCACCTCTTATGTCGAGGTCCTGCATGGCAAGACTGAATCCTGAGCCAAGGTCGGCAAACGTCTCCAAGGCTTCCAGACGGCGTCGGCTCTCCACTGGAAGATATGTCAGCGGTGGAGCCAGCAGATAGCAGAAGGCCTTACGGTTGGAGCGTCCTACGCGTCCGCGCATCTGGTGCAGGTCTGACAGACCGAAGTGGTTGGCATCATTAATGATGATGGTGTTAGCATTAGGAATGTCGATACCATTCTCTACGATGGTAGTGGATAGCAGTACGTCATAGTCATGGTTCATAAAGCCGATGATAATCTTCTCCAATTCCTCAGGCTTCATCTGTCCGTGACCGATTGCCACGCGGCAATCCTTCACCGTGCGCTCAATGACAGATTTCATCTTGTCGAGCGTGGCAATGCGGTTACATACGAAATAAACCTGTCCGTCACGACTCATCTCAAAGTTTATGGCATCTGCCACGAGTTCGGCAGAGAATGTCGTCACCTGTGTGTCAATAGGATGACGGTTAGGTGGTGGAGTGCGCATGATGCTCATGTCCCTTGCACCCATCAGTGAGAACTGCAAGGTGCGCGGTATTGGTGTGGCAGACATGGTGAGGGTGTCGATATTGCTTTTCAGCTGTCGTAGTTTCTCCTTGGTTGACACGCCGAACTTCTGTTCCTCGTCGATAATCAGCAATCCGAGATCGTGCCACTTCACCGTCTTCGACAACATGCGGTGAGTACCTACGAGAATGTCAATCTTGCCAGCCTCGAGGTCCTCCTGCAGCAGTCTCAGTTGCTTCGGGGTGCGTGCTCTTGATATATAGTCAACCCTCACAGGCAGTCCGTTGAGTCTCTTGGTGAAAGTCTTGTAGTGCTGAAAAGCCAGTACGGTAGTAGGCACCAGCACTGCCACCTGCTTAGAGTCGCATGCAGCCTTGAAGGCAGCTCTCACCGCCACCTCCGTCTTTCCGAATCCTACGTCGCCGCATACGAGGCGGTCCATAGGTCGCTGCGACTCCATGTCGTGCTTCACCTCCTGCGTAGCCTTCATCTGGTCTGGCGTGTCCTCATAGAGGAACGACCCTTCAAGCTGGTGCTGTAGGAAAGAGTCAGGCGAGAAGGCGTAGCCCTTCTCGTGGCGGCGCTTGGCATAAAGTTTGATAAGGTCGCGTGCAATGTCCTTGATGCGCTTCTTGGCCTTCTCCTTGATGCGCTCCCATGCTCCGGTGCCAAGTGTGGAAAGCTTAGGCGGCTCGCCGCTGTCAGCGCGGCGATATTTGCTGATTTTGTATAGTGAGTGGATGCTGACGTCCACCTTATCGTTCTTCTGATATACTATTCTGATAACCTCCTGGTAGCCTTGTACCATGGAACCGTCAGCTTGTTTTACCATTGTAGGCACGCGCACCAGTCCGGCAAACTTGCCTATGCCGAAGTCCACGTGTACTATGAAGTCTCCTGGTTCCATCTCCTGCAGCTCCTTCATGGTGAGAGCCATCTTGCCGCGCTTAGCCGACTGTGCCTTGAGCTGATACTTATGGAAACGCTCAAATATCTGGTGGTCGGTAAGCATAGCCATGCCCATGCCTTCATCTATGAAGCCCTCGTGCAGAGTACCTTTCACAGGAATCCATGCATCACCGCCACGTAGGTTGTTCAGGATTTCGTGCAGACGTTCCAGCTGCTTGTCGCTGTCTGAAAGTATATACGTCTTGTAGCCTTTCAGTTGGAAGTCCTCCAACGTCTGTGCCAGCAAGTCGAAATTCTTGTGGAACAGAGGCTGCGGTGTGGTCTTCAGCTCAAGCGAGATTTCAGGTTCGGAACCGCTAAGTTCTACCACTCTCAGACGGTCGAGCGACTTCTCAAACCTCGTAGCAGTGCATAGGTTCAGGCTCGCCGTCAGTTCGCGTATCACCTCGGCCTTCTCCACCTCTGAAGTATATGCCGTTCGGTCAGCCAGTGCCTGCTGTGAGAATCCATCTTTATAGATGAAGTCCACGGCATCTATGACGTATCGGATGTCGTGGGTTATGATTATGGTGTCGTCGGCGAAGGAATCGAGCACAGGAACCTTCTCCGTCTCGGTGCGTGCTATCTCAGGCACTATGGCAACGGAGTCAAGTATGGCGAGCGACAGTTGGTCTTCTACGTTGAATGTGCGCAGGGTGTCGATTTCATCGTCGAAGAAATCGATACGGAAGGGTTGCTCGTCAGAATAGGAGTAAACGTCCACGATACTGCCCCTGACGGCAAACTGTCCAGGCTCATATACGTAGTCGCGTTCGGCAAATCCCAGTTCGCGTAACCTATGTACGAGGTCTGTGATGCTGATGTTCTGTCCCTTCTGCAGTGCTATACGGTTGTCGTCAAGGTTCTGTTGCGATATTACGAGTTCTGCCAGTGCGGCAGGGTAGGTGACGATGATGCCGGCACAGCCATTGCCGCTGAGTTTCGTAAGCACTTCGGTACGTAGAATCTCGCTTGCAGCATCGCGCTGTCCGAACTTCACCGCACGCTTGTAGGACGACGGGAAGAACAGCGGGGTAGGCAGCGAACTACCTTCTTCGGCCTGCTCACTGTTGCCGCAGAGGCTCATAAAGTCCTGATACAGGTAGCCAGCCTCGTCGGCATCACGCATGATGAAAAGCAGTTGTCTGCCAGCCTGCCGGGCAACGGCAGCGAAATTAAGTGCAATAGATGACTGTGTAAGACCGTTCACGATGGCCCTACCTTTGGATTTTTTCTTAAGTAACGACAGCAGAGCCTTCGACTGTGAAGACTTGCCATAAATACGCAAAAATTCGTTTAGTTGCATAAAAAACGATGCAAAAGTACAAAATATTCTTAAAAGAACAAAGAGTTTAAAGTTTTTTTCGTACTTTTGCATGCGAAAAACGAAAACGCGTAAAAAAATGAAACCGAGTGACAGTATTATAATCATTCCTACATACAACGAGAAGGAAAACATTGAGAAAATCATAAGAGCCGTATTCTCGTTGGAGAAGAGTTTCCACATACTCGTTATAGACGATGGTTCGCCTGATGGCACTGCGGAGATAGTACACCGACTCATCGACACAGAGTTTGGCGGTCAGTTGTTCATAGAGGAACGCTCAGGCAAGCTTGGTCTCGGTACAGCCTACATCATGGGATTCAAGTGGGCTTTGGCGCACGACTACGAATACATATTCGAGATGGATGCCGATTTCAGTCATGACCCTAACGACGTGCCACGCCTTTACAGCGCCTGCGCCGATGAAGGCTATGACGTAGCCATAGGTTCACGCTATGTAAGCGGTGTGAACGTGGTGAACTGGCCTATAGGCAGGGTGTTGATGTCGTATTTTGCATCAAAATACGTGCGTCTTGTCACGGGTTTCAAAGTTCACGACACCACTGCGGGCTTCAAGTGCTACAAGCGCCGCGTGCTTGAGACCATAGAGCTCGATAAGATACGCTTCAAGGGCTATGCCTTCCAGATAGAAATGAAGTTCACCGCCTATAAGATAGGTTTCAAGATAAAGGAAGTACCGGTTATATTCGTTAACCGCAGGGAAGGCGTCAGCAAGATGAGCGGCGGCATATTCGGCGAGGCATTCTTCGGCGTAATGCGTCTGCGCCTTGACGGATGGCTGAGAAAATATCCGAAGATTAAGGCTTAGGAATCGTATTTAACTTGCGTTTCCTTGCGTTCAAAATCACCAAAGTGATTTTAGGCGCGAAATAGCGCAAAATTTACGAATATAGCGTAACTGTCTGATAATCAGTTGGAGCATCTGGCTTAGAGGTGCGAAAGAAGCATCATTTAAGGGTAAAAGCATAGCTTTCACACTACAAAAGCTATGCTTTTACTGTGTAAAGTGGGTGCTTTTACAACGTAAAAAATGCCATTTAGGAGCGTAAAAGCTATGCTTTTGCAACCAAAAGCAAAAAAAACGAGAAGACGGCTGTGTGGATTTTTCTGTGACAAGGGATGGTTTTTCTGTGTGAAAACTCTATTTTGCGTTTTTTTGTAGTGTTTGAAAAGTGCGCAGATTTTGCATGAATTATTTTGCCGTTTCGCGAAAAGTTATTACCTTTGCACTCAGTGAGCTGTATTCTTGATCAAGACATAAAATATCTTACGGGAGTAGGACCGCAAAGACAGAAGATACTCAACCAAGAGTTGGGTATCCATAGTTTCGGCGATCTGTTAGAGTACTACCCCTACAAATATGTTGACAGAAGCAAGATATACCATGCCAACGAGTTGACGTCAGACATGCCCTTCGTTCAATTGAAAGGCAAGATACTGTCGTTTGAGACCTTTGACATGGGAATCAGGAAGAAAAGGCTTGTAGGCCACTTCAGCGATGGCACCGGAGTGATAGACCTTGTGTGGTTTTCTGGTGTGAAGTGGGTGGTGCAGAGCCATAAGGTAGGTAAGGAATACATAGTGTTCGGCAAACCTACCGTGTTCAACGGGCGCTTTCAGATAAGTCATCCTGACATGGATGATGTATCGACGTTGTCGCTTAATGACATGGGTATGCAGCCTTACTACGTAACTACGGAGAAGATGAAGAAGGCAGGCATAACGTCGCGCACCATGGAGCGCATAACGAAGACACTGCTCACGAAACTGCCTCCATTGCCAGAAACCTTGCCTGACTATATAACGAATCCGCTGCACCTCGTAAGCAGGGATACAGCAATGCGATGCATACACTATCCGCACAACCAGTACGAGATGCTGCATGCACGCGAAAGACTGAAGTTTGAGGAACTGTTCTACGTACAACTCAACATACTGCGCTACGCCTCGAACAACAGGAAGAAATACAAAGGCTACCTGTTTCCGAAGGTAGGTGACGTGTTTCGTGAGTTTTATTCTAAAAACCTGCCGTTTGAACTGACCGGAGCACAGAAGCGAGTGATGCACGAGATACAGAAGGACATGAACACCGGCAGGCAGATGAACCGACTCGTACAGGGCGATGTAGGCTCAGGCAAGACGCTTGTGGCGCTGATGGCAATGCTGATAGCCGTCGATAACGGTTTCCAGGCAGTGATGATGGCGCCTACTGAGATTCTGGCAGAGCAGCATCTTGCCACCATAAAGGAATTCCTGCATGACATGGATGTGCACGTAGAGTTGCTTACGGGCATAGTCAAGGGTAAAAAGCGCAAGGCTGTCATGGACGGACTGCTTGACGGTAGTGTCAAGATACTCGTGGGCACGCATGCCGTGATAGAAGACAACGTACAGTTCTGTAACCTTGGCATAGCCGTCATAGACGAGCAACACCGCTTTGGAGTGGCGCAGAGAGCAAAATTGTGGGCGAAGAACGCCAATCCGCCGCATATACTCGTGATGACAGCCACGCCGATACCGCGCACGCTTGCCATGACCATATACGGCGACCTCGACGTAAGTGTGATAGACGAATTGCCACCGGGACGCAAGCCCATACAGACACTGCATAAGTACGAAGACCAGACGGTGAGTCTGTATAATGGCATACGCACCGAGGTGGCAAAGGGTAGGCAAGTATATGTGGTATTCCCGCTTATAAAGGAAAGCGAGAAGATGGACCTGCAGGACCTTGAGGCTGGTTTTGCGCATCTGCAGGAAGTGTTTCCTGATTTCAGCCTCAGTAAGGTGCATGGCAAGATGAAGCCGGTGGAGAAGGAGGCAGAGATGCAGCGCTTTGCGTGTGGCGAGACGCAGATGCTCGTGGCAACGACGGTGATAGAGGTGGGCGTGAACGTACCAAATGCCAGCGTAATGGTGATAATGGAGGCGCAGAGGTTCGGACTGTCTCAGCTTCACCAGTTGCGTGGACGTGTAGGACGTGGTGCTGACCAGTCATACTGCATACTTGTCAGCGGCAGGGAACTATCGTCGGAAACACGAAAGCGCCTCGATATAATGTGTGAGACGAACGATGGCTTCCGGATAGCCGAGGCAGACCTGAAACTGCGTGGCCCCGGTGACCTGGAAGGTACGCAGCAGAGTGGCATGGCATTTGACCTGAAGATTGCCAACATAGCACAGGACGGACAGTTGGTTCAGATGGCACGCGATGAGGCTCAGAAGATAATAGATGCCGACCCGGAATGTAATGCTCCACAGCATGCCATGCTCTGGAATCGCCTGCGGGAGATACGCAAGTCTAACGTGGACTGGGCAGCAATCAGTTGAGGATTGAAGAATTGAAGGATTGAAGAATTGAAGAATTGAAAAATACTTTTTAATGAAAGAATTTGTAATATCAGAAGCAAAAGCAGAGACCGCCGTGCTGGTCGGATTGATAACACCACAGCAGAATGAGGCGAAGACTAAGGAATATCTTGACGAACTGGAATTCCTTGCCGACACTGCCGGTGCCGTAACGGTGAAACGCTTTACACAGCGAGTGAACGGACCGAGCAGCGTAACTTATGTCGGAAGCGGTAAACTGCAGGAGATACGCCAATATATTGAGGAACAAGAAAAAGCCTACGATGAGTGGAATGAGGAACTGCACTACCCTGAAGAGGGCGACGGACCTCAGCCCGTGGGTATGGTAATATTCGATGATGAGCTCTCTGCAAAGCAGATGCGAAACATTGAGGCTGAGCTGAAGGTTAAGATTCTTGACCGTACCAGTCTTATCCTCGACATTTTCGCCATGCGCGCACAGACTGCCAATGCTAAGACGCAGGTGGAGCTAGCGCAGTATCGCTACATGTTACCACGACTGCAGCGCTTGTGGACTCACCTTGAGCGACAGGGTGGTGGCTCTGGTAGCGGTGGCGGCAAAGGTTCTGTGGGACTGCGTGGACCTGGTGAGACGCAGCTTGAGATGGACCGCCGTATTATCCTCAATCGCATGTCGTTGCTGAAGGAACGACTGGCAGAGATAGACAAGCAGAAAACTACGCAGAGGAAGAACCGTGGCAGGCTGATACGTGTGGCGTTGGTGGGATATACCAACGTGGGTAAGTCAACCATCATGAACATGCTGGCGAAGAGTGAAGTGTTTGCAGAGAACAAACTCTTTGCTACGCTTGACACTACCGTGCGAAAGGTGGTGATAGAGAACCTACCGTTCCTGCTTGCCGACACTGTGGGATTTATACGAAAGTTGCCTACAGACCTTGTTGATTCGTTCAAGTCAACGCTCGATGAGACACGTGAGGCTGATTTGTTGCTGCACGTGGTGGACATCAGTCATCCTGACTTTGAGGAGCAGATAAAAGTGGTGGAGAAGACACTTGCCGACCTGGGTTGTGCCGACAAGCCGTCAATGATTGTCTTTAACAAGATAGACGCATATACATGGACGGAGAAAGAGGCAGACGACCTTACACCGGTCAAGAAAAACGAGATATCACTTGACGAACTGCGCAATACGTGGATGGCACGCATTACGGAAGAACAGAGCGTAAACAACCTTGGCTGTATCTTCATATCGGCAAAGGAAAAACAGAACGTTGATGAATTCCGCAACGTAATATATAAGAAGGTACGTGAGCTTCATGTACAGAAATATCCGTATAACGACTTTCTGTGGAACGATGTTAGTGAGGAATAAATTAAAAATGCAAACGAAATGACATACAGAAATCTTACGCTTAGTGAGTTGGCTGTGCTTGAGGAGCATGGATGCCACAGCAATAACTGGGAAGCAGTATGGGTGGCAGACGACTTCCTGGCCAACAATATATATAATGTGCGCTTTGATGGTGAGGTGCGCATAGGTTCTAATGTGCGACTGGCCAACATCGGCATAATACGCACCACCGACGGAGCAAGCTTCGGACAAGGGGTGACGGTAAGTGTGAAGAATGAGGCTGGCGATGGCAATGTGATACTTTACAGTGACCTGTCTGCGCAGATGGCTGCCCTTATGATAAGCAGGTCGGAAGACAAGGCATTGTTTGGCAAGCTGACCGAGATAGTGAACAAGCACCTAAGGGAGAATGAGATAGCATGCACCACGATAGGCAATGGTGTTACAATAAACGACTGTCGTGAGCTGACAAACGTGATGATAGGTGACAACTGCGAGTTGTGCGGAGCTTCAAGGCTGATAGACTGCACGCTGAGCGTTACACCTGAAGCCCCTATATATATAGGTGACGACGTGATAATGGAAAACGTGATAGCACAGGCAGGTGCCACGATAGTTGACGGAGCGAAACTCTACGATAGTTTTGTTGGCGAGGCTTGCCATATAGGCAGAGGCTTTACGTCAGAGAATTCCTTGTTCTTCGCCAATTCCCACATGGACAACGGCGAGGCTTGTGCGGCACTATGCGGACCATTCTCTGTTAGTCATCATAAGTCGTCACTGCTCATTGGAGGTGAGTATTCATTCTATAATGCGGGCTCAGGCACCAATTTTTCAAACCATGCCTACAAGATGGGACCTATACACTATGGCACCATGGAGCGAGGAGCCAAGACTGCCAGCGGAGCGCACATACTGTGGCCTGCACAGATAGGAGCATTCTCCATGGCAATGAACAAGATACAGACTCATCCTGATACGTCGATGCTGCCGTTCTCATACGTGATAGGCAATGGCAGAAAGACAAGCGTGATGCCTGGACAGAACCTGTGTACCGTAGGAACATATCGTGATGTGATGAAATGGCCTAAGCGCGACAAGCGTCCTCAGGAAGGACGTAAGTCGCTGATAACCTTCGACTGGCTTTCTCCATACGTAATAGAACGCATAAAGGCAGGTGTGAGCTTTCTTGAACGTCTGCAGGAAGAGCAGGGATTTGATGCAGAGGAATACTCATGCAAGGGATTTACTATCAGTTCGGCGTCATTGCACCGTGGACTGTATTACTATGACCTTGCGCTGCGTATGTATGGAAATGCCGGTGATGTGGCAGAGTGGACAGACCTGCTCGGATTGCTTGCGCCTACAGAGACTGTGCAACAGATAGACGAAGACATACAGAATGGCGACATAGCAGATATCGCTACGCTTGAGGAACGGTTCCTTGATATATACGAAAGCTACGAGCAATGGAAGGGATACGCAGAGAATGACGCAGAAGTGGAACAGGCATTTGAAGAATGGAAAAACGCCGTGCGCCGCGATGCAGAGCGAGAGTATGAGATGGGTGACGTGAGCGATGAGCAGCTGACAGACTTCCTGGAGTCGATAAAGTAGTGTGCTACTCATAAGATATAAATCGCCTACAGGTAATTTCCATATAAGCGTAATTTGAGGAAGAAATAAAAAAGACCTACCTAAAAACATAGATTAAAAATGAAAAAGCATATCGCTATCATAGCCTTGCTGGCATTGATATGTTCGCTGGCGGCACAGTATATGTGCGCCCGACCATACGTTACAGTGCCGGGAGATCCAATGCAGACACGCATATACACTCTTGATAACGGACTGAAAGTGTATTTGTCTGTGAATAAGGAAGTGCCACGCGTGACGGCACACATAGCCGTAAGCACCGGTTCGCGTAATGATCCGGCAGAGACTACCGGACTGGCACATTACCTTGAGCACCTTATGTTCAAGGGAACAAAGCAGTTTGGTACGACAAACTATGCGTTGGAAGCACCATTACTGCAGAAAATCAGTGATTTGTATGAGGAATACCGTACACTGACGAATCAGGCAGAGCGTAAGGCGAAATATCATGAGATAGACTCAGTGTCGCAGCTTGCGGCGCAGTATAACATACCAAATGAGTATGACAAAATGATGTCTATGATAGGAAGCCAGGGTACGAATGCCTACACATCATACGACGTCACGTGCTATGTGGAGAATATACCATCAAACGAGATAGAACGCTGGGCTATTCTTCAAGCCGACCGCTTTCAGAATATGGTGATGCGCGGCTTCCATACGGAACTTGAAGCTGTGTATGAGGAGAAGAATATCAGTATGACCAAGGACAGCCGTAAGGCTATAGAGGCATTGCTGGCAAAACTCTTTCCAACGCATTCTTACGGTACGCAGACTACGATAGGTACGCAGGAGCATCTGAAGAATCCTTCACAGGTGAACATCCGCAACTATTACGATAAGTACTATCGTCCTAATAATGTGGCTGTCTGTATGGCTGGCGACCTTGATCCCGAAAATACAATAGAGATACTTGAAAAGTATTTCGGTGATTGGAAGGCAGGCGACGACATCAGTCCGCGACAGTTTCCTGCTCAGCCTGCCATCGTTGCACCTCAAGATACCACCGTACTTGGACAGGAGACTGAGAATGTCATGATAGGATGGAGGCTGAATGGCGCTTCTTCTCTGCAGAATGATACCATAACGATGGTTGACATGCTGTTGAGCAATGGCGATGTTGGTTTGATAGACCTTGACCTGAACCAAAAGATGAAGGTGCTAGGGGCAGGCAGTGGAATATGGGAATTGAAGGATTACAGCATATTCCTATTCCAAGGAACGCCGAATGAAGGACAGACTCTTGACGAGGTGAAGGCACTAATGCTTGGCGAACTTGAGAAGATAAAGGCTGGTGATTGGGATGAGAAACTGATAGCAAGCATAGTGGCAAACGAGAAGTTGTCAGAGTTGAACGCATTGGATGATAACCTCAGTAGGGTTAGGCAGATGGTGGACAGCTATATAAACGGCACTTCGTGGAACCAGCAAGTTGGCAAGCTTGACCGTATGGCAAAGCTTACAAAGGCAGACATTGTGGCATGGGTAAAGGAACACCTTGGCAATAACTATATCAGTGTGTATAAGTGCAAAGGTGAGGACACTACCATAGTGAAGATAGACAAGCCAGAGATAACTGCCATACCGAGTAATCGTGACCTCAGGAGCAGTTTGATTGAAAAGTTTGGGAAGATGGAGACGGAACCGATACATCCGCAGTTCCTTGATTTTGAGAAAGATCTCAATAAAGGCACTACTCGTAGCGGACTGCCTGTACTGTATAAAAAGAATGAACAGGATGATCGTTTTACGTTGGTTTACCGCTATGAGTTCGGTACGGATGCCGATCGTCGCTATGATGTGGCGAAAGACCTTTTCAAACTCTTCGGTACAAAGCGTGAGAGCATAGAGCAGATAAAGCGTAAATTCTATGATATAGCATGTTCGTACAGCTATTCTGTTGGTGACAAAACGATGGAATTTACATTGTCAGGCTTGCAGCAGAATATGCCACAGGCTGTAAAGATGCTTGATGATATCATAAACAATTTGCAGCCAGATGCCGAAGTGTATGGTCAGTATATAGACCAAGTGCAGAAAGCACGTATGGAGACACGTACTAATCAAAACGCATGCTACAATGCATTGGTACAGTATGGCATATATGGTGAGGAATCACCGGTGAAGGATGTCGTGACGATAGACGAACTGCGCTCTGCGACAGCTAATGTGTATATCGATCTGTTGAAAGCACTTAACGGCATGAAGCACACTGTGCTGTACTGGGGACCTGCAGACATGAATGAATTGTCAGCTATTATAAGCAAGAACCACAAGACGGTGAAGGCGCTTGCCGATGTGCCAAAAAACAAAGTGCGCGAGAAAAAGATTACTACAGATACGGAGATACTCGTAGCCCCATACGATGCGAAGAATATCAATATGCGTATGGTACACTGTGAAGGAAAAAAACTTGACATGGGGAATGTACCTGTAGTAAAGCTGTTTAATGAGTATTTTGGTGGCAGCATGAACGCCATAGTATTCCAGGAACTGCGAGAGGCACGCGGACTTGCATACAATGCGTGGGCGGCATACGTGACACCAAACCGCAAGGAAGAAAAGGAATATTATCAGGAGCATATAATATCGCAGAACGATAAGATGATGGACTGCATACGTGTGTTCAATGAAATAACGGATACGTTGCCACAGTCCGAGACGCTGTTCAATACAGCCAAACAGAGTATAATGAAGACTATAGCGGCTCAACGCACTACAAGGATAGGCATACTAAGCAGTTACCTCAGGGCACAGTATCTAGGGATAGACTATGATGTCAATAAGCTTATCTATGAAAAGGTTCCGAATCTTACACTTAACGACATCCTTAAATTTGAACAGGATAACATTAAGGGGAAACCACTGCGCTATATGATTCTCGGAAATGAAGCAGAACTGGACATGCAGTCGCTTCAAAAGATGGGGCAGGTGAGGAGACTTACACTCGACGATATCTTCCCGTCATACAAATAAAGTACGAAGAAAAGCCAAATTAATGACAAGCACGCAGAATGATAGGCTATCAATCTGCGTGCTTGTCATTTTTTAGCAGGAATAATTTTGTGGTTTCAGAAAAACTTTGTACCTTTGCATCAAAAGAAGAAAAACAAAAACGAAAAACCAATGATTATATTTTTCAAGACACCTTCTGACAACCTCATTGCGACTGCAATAGACCATCAGCCCAATGAACAGGAGACAAAGGAATTGTGCTGGCTCTACGGCAATGCAACGCTCGTGGACGCACAGAGTATGAACGGTTACTACGTTGGCCCACGCCGCGAGATGATTACTCCGTGGAGTACAAATGCCGTGGAGATAACACAGAACATGGCAATAAAGGGCATCAGCCGAATAGAGGAGTATTTCCCTGTTGATGCTTCAAAATTCAAGACCAATGACGCTCCTACCATCGACGACGTGGAGGGAGCAGACCCAATGTTGCAGCGTCTCTATGACGGACTTGATCAGGACATATTCACCGTTGACATCAAGCCTGAGCCCATTAAGCACATTGATAACCTTGAGGAATATAACGAGCAGGAAGGTCTCGCTCTGTCTGCGGAGGAGATAGAATACCTGCACAAGGTTGAGAAGCAGCTCGGTCGTCCGCTGACAGACTCTGAGGTGTTCGGTTTTGCACAGATTAACTCAGAGCACTGCCGTCACAAGATATTCGGTGGTACATTCATCATCGACGGTGAGGAGAAGGAGTCTTCACTCTTCCAGATGATTAAGAAGA